>MDTG01048044.1_pt1 | contig 12283 bp, 3 predicted proteins | sample 811421 | NCBI WGS metagenome assembly MDTG01 (sample SAMN05326645, study PRJNA326480) | marine metagenome | isolation source: seawater | place: Pacific Ocean: South East | collected 2011
CCGTCTCTTCAGGATAGCCTTGTGCAATCAGTTGTTGTACATACTGCTCGGTCATGTCCATTTCTTGACCGTATCCCGCAGCTGCGGCACTCAAATTGTCAACCTTATCACCACTTCCGCCGCGTAGGAAGACAAACGTCAGCAACAAGAGAACAAGAACGGAAGCAATGATAGCAATGATGAGCGTCATGCTGTCGTCTTCTTCATCGTCAACGGCCTTGTTGTCTGTCGTTGGTTCTGTCCAAGATCCTGTCTCTGGGTCGTAGGCCCATGATCCATCCCATTCACACTCCATCGAAGTAGCATTCCAAACGAATGAGAATCCATCTGCAGCGAGTGCACTCGCATTTGCTTGGATACCACGACAGATGTTGAGTTTGACGGCAACCATCTTGGTCAACTCTTCGGACCAACGCTCATCATCACCTTCGTACACACGAACCCAGATTTCAACAACTTCGCTCTCGTTGCTGTATCTGTCATCGATGTAGAGCGTCAACTCGAAGGTGTCCAAGTCTGAGAGTTTCTCAGCTCGAGCAAATTGCTTGTCGTTGATGAGGTTGTACTTCTGAATCGCCGACTTGGAGAAATCCTCTCGAACGAAAGCTGCTTCAACGTAAACATCGCCCTTTTCAGAACCGGATAAAATTGTTCCTGTGATGACGTATTCGGCTACGCTAACGGCGACGGATGAGTTTTCGAAGTTGTCGTATTGAACTTCGGGTATTTCGTCACCATAGCCTTCAGGGACGACGACGAAGTACATTCGGAACTTGTCCGAGAATTTACCCGAAGCATCATAGACACGGAGTTCCATTCTGATCTGGGATTCAGCAGTACCTGAGTCGTCCACTGTAACGTTCTGGAACTTGTAGGAGAAAAGACCGTTGCTTGCAGCGGATTCTTCGAAAGTGTGACCTTCCAAGTTGAATGAGGTATCACCGTACGGTGCGTCGAAGAAGACCTTCCACTCGTAGGTAACAATTCCATTGCTTCCGTCGATAGCGTCGGCGTCAAACGATTCGCTCGCATCGAAGTGGAGAACAAGTTCTCCAGCCTCTGTCAGGATAATTCGGTTGACGTCCCATTCGGTTTCCGAAACAGTCTTGGTTCCAATGTATTCGATGTTGTCAACATACTCGTCTCTCATATCGATGCTCATGTTCGCTTCTGGAGGTTCTGCATCAGCAAGAACGTCATTGGTTTCAACAACAACGGAGATGATTCGAGCGTGTCCAGCATCATCGTGAAGAAGGAGCGTTACGGTCCATTGTGCACCTTGAAGACAACCCGTCGCAGAGGAAAGGTCGGTCTTACAGAAGGTTGCGGACGGAGAAGCATCTCGTACGTGATCTGTACCAGAAGCCATGGATTGACCCATCCAATCGGTCGGACCAGCGAGGAGCCAATCAGCTGTCAATGGAGCAGTGGTTCCAGATGTGTAAGCAAAGTTGACCGTTGCATCACTCTTCATGTGATGTACAGCGTATGCGCCTGTCGATGGGTCGATATCGAGTTCATTATCATCAATTTTGAGGGTAAGATCTTGTCCCATCGCACCGAATCCTTCAGGATATGGTGTTACTTGGTAATCAAGCATGTTTCCAAGCAATGGGAAGGTTGTACTATCCGCACGAGAAGAGTAGGTTGCTACGTCGATTGTGGATACAATCATTCCACCTTGGTAATAACTACATGTACCCATGATAACATCCTTGCTGTTTGCACTTGTTCGCAACAAACTCTGGAAGTAGCCACCATCTTCCATGTATCCATTACAGACACCAGGAACGTTTTGCGTGCTCACGGAGTTCGTGTTAAGTACTGCAGTTGCAACGGTTCCATCGCCCTCGAATCCTTGGAAGGCTGTGGTAGAAACATCATCCATAATCGGATGGAATGGGTCGGCGATGTCAAGATCGGTGTAGAGAATCTTCGTACCCGGCGTGTCTCGACTTTGGACATCCATTCCAAACGGCAATCGTCCATTCAATCCAACATCCAATCCGTAGATTTGGCTACCTTGTGGCCCAAGATGCGCTTGCACAGTACCACCAGCGGACATGAACGACTCAAGTGTTTGTCGGTTTGCAGTCGAACCAAGCTTCTGGTAGTAACCTCGACCACCACTCTCCACATCCTTTGCAGCAATCTCTTCCTGCCATGGCAAGAGAATCTTGTCGTAGTGGGTCATCCATCCAGTGTCAAGATAGGTGGTCCAATCATTGATTGAGAATTGAGTATAGGACATACCGAGCAACTGAAGGTCTTCCTTGATGGTCGACGTACGTGCAGTTGAATCACTGAGGATTGCAATATCAATTTGGTCAGCGAAGGTTGCATGGAAGTACCGAACGTTTCCGCTTGGGTTTCCATTGGCAAGTTCAGCGTGGAAACTAATGTTGTAGGTGTGTCCATCCATCCAGCCATTGTAAGCAGGGAAGGTCAAGTCGATTCGCTCGTTTGATGAGAGAGTTGTTGTTGTTGGAGCGGATGATGCTTGATTGACTTGTACATTATCGGTTTCGTCAAAGACCGTCATGTAGAACATGTAATCGCCAGCAAGAACACCGTTCGTTGCCTTGAGATCCCAGTTGTGTGTGAGACTTCCATCGATTGGTAGAACACATTCGTAGACACCATCATCCAAACAAGCAAGTGTGCTTGGCTTACCGAGTGTGATGTCAACGGATTCGACATTGAAGATGACTTGCTCAATGTTGTTCGAAGTGCTGATCTCGTTATCGTTGAACCAAGGCTTACCTGTGGTGGTGTTGTCAAAGATTGTTTCAGCACGAATCATGTAAACACCCGAGAAGAACTCGTGGCTCGCAACGGTGGTTGTTGCAACATCTTCAGCATCGACATTGGTGCGGGAAACCGTGTACGAAGCATCTTCGTAGAATGTAAACTCTTGCAAGGTAATGTTGTTGAACGCAACACCCTTGAAACCGTCGTTGATTCCGTTTCGACCGTCATCGTCGCTTTGGAATTCAAAGTTGATGTCGACAGTGGAACCAGCAAGGGAAATACATTCACGAGCCCATTGCAAACTGTCTGCAGCCGTGTTGTTGAGAACGTACAAGTGAGTTAAATCGATGCTACGGCTAAGGACAAGGTCGTCTGTGTTGAAGAAAACGTTGTAATTGCCACTTGAACCATCCGTGCTTGCTGAATCACCAATGAAGGAGATTTCTGCTTGATTAATCGATTCGCTTGCGTTTGTGAAACCATCGTTGTTGTCATCGTTTCGACATGTTCCATCTTCGTCGTAATCGTTCCATTGTCCGAGGAGAACAGCTGAGTATGTGTCGCTGCCCTTTGTGTAATCAACATTGATGGAGGCATAATCGTTAACGTCTACAATTGATGTTCCATCAACATCAATACCGTAGAAGGTATCTGCATAATACTCAAAGTTCAGTGAAACGAAGTCACCAGACATGCTTGTCAAATCAACACCGGGGATGGTGAGTGTCTCGTTCTCCCAAAGGTCGCCATATCCTTGTGTTGCCGTGTCACACGGGTGACCGAACCAGTAGGCATTGTTGTTGAAGATCAAGTCATTGCAGCCTACTTCGTTGTAGATTGCACCCTGTGGGTTTCCATCATCACTGTAGACATAGCCTTCTGCGCCACCTTCAAAGGATTCCTTACAGATAACAGCGGGTGCACTGCAAAGAACATCGGACGGTGTTGCAGAAAAGACCGTTGCCTCAATGTCGAAATCGACCATAGTGTTACCGAAATTGTTGGTAATGACATCAATGTCGAATATTCCTTCTGCATAAAGACCACCTGGGTTGAAGTAATCGATGCCTTCAACCGTCGGGTCATAGAGATTGAATGGTTGAATGTAGCCAATGATTTCGTCATTGACCGATTGCTCGTCCCATGCGTGATTGCTCAATGTTGCTGAAATTCGATAGATTGTATCATTCAGCAAACTTGCAGAGATGGAAGCAGTCTCTTCTTCACCAGGTCCAAGATTGACGAGGTTGAGGTTGCTCTGGAGGGTTTGTGGGTTCGGTAAATACGCTGTGTTCTGCTTGTAAACGGTGACGTTATCGATTGCATATCCGTCACGACCAGACCATAGCGACTCATTGTCATCAGAAATCGATCCTTCAAATCCTGTGCGGAGTCGGAATCGAATGTCGACGACTTCTCCGGCCCAAGGCGAGAGGTCAAACTCGCCAACACCTTCTTCGGTGAAGTTGTCCCATCCGTAATATGTCCCAGCGGCTGCAACTCCGTAGTAGAGGAGATTTTCAGCATTACCACCCGCACTCAATGTACGCAGTCGGTCATTATCATAACCGCCCCACATGGAAATACCGGACCAACAGGCACCTGAAACTTGCGCAGATGTTGGACATGCAATTGTGGACCATCCAGTCTCGGAAGAGCCGACTTCAATCATCGCTACATCGTCCCATACATCGGCCACAAGGAACTGGTCGGGCACACCATCCCCGTTTGTATCGACCCCTGACCCGAGCGCACCAAAACCGAGGTGACGGAACAACTCAACACTGAGGAATGCACGGTCAGATCCTGTCAGATCGACGTCCGTCAACGTAAGGGCATCGTCCCAGTTACGTCCATATCCAGACCATTCGTCGCCACTGCTGTTGGTCTTGTATTCACCAGCCCACATAAAGTCGGTTGGGTTTTGATAGTTGGCAGAAACGTTTGGACCGTTGTTTCCATCTGTTGCTCCAACGGAGTGATTGGTTTCCAGAATCCAATGGGATGATTGGTCGATGTATTCATCGAACGACCACGTACAACCGCCGTTACAGCCTGTTGCGTCTGCAGGCGTATCGAAGTCGTGACTGAAGACCGTTGCGTTCGACGAGTTGAGCTCGTCGACAACTTGCAGCACGACATCGAGCGTTGCTGATTGTGTGAGTGTGTCCATACCGGTGTTGGTGACGGTGACGTTGATGTTACGAGTTCCTTCTCCAACAGCACCGAAGAAGCGGTCAACAGGTGAGATTTCAATGCCTGTAACACCGATGTCCTTGTTGTCCATTTCAACAACAGTGACGTAATCATACTGCCCTTCCCATCCTAGATTATCGATCCAACTTCCGAAATCGTAGGATGTGTGTCCAACAACGATGTCGGGAGCAGAGGTTGAAGCGCCTGCAAGTTGGCCAACAACAGCGATGTTTGGCCGACGGCCAGCCTCATAGGAAAGCGGAGTAACGTGACCACCAGATCCATCGGAGAGTGTAACTTGAACCGTGGTAGGGAAGTTCAACCAGAAGGACGAAGTCGAGCCACCAGCGGAGTCCGAGGTATTTTGTTGGTATGCAACGGTTGGATTGACGAAGTCAGGCTCACCGTCACCGTTGATGTCAGCCACGGTAACATCGTACGAGATGTAAGGGCCGAAGTATGCAAGCGATGGTGTCGCCCATGTTCCAACGGTGGTTGATGTGGTGTAGGTGATATTTTCGAGATTGCCTTGTGTCATGGCGATGGTGTCAATGGTTCCATCGCTATCCATATCGCCGATATCCAAAGCACCGAAGGTGTTTGCCATGTTCACGACATGCGAACCTGCTTGAGGTGATGTTGAGAACGTGTAGGTTGCAGGGAAGAGATTTGTTTGACAGTTGAATTCGATGATGGTGACGTTGTCGTCGTTCCCGGGGTTGGTGGTTTGTCCCGTACTGTAATCGACACCTTCGCTACGAAGGAGCCAAATGTCTTCATCGTAACATTGACCCAGCGGACTTTGCTGGTTTTCTCCCCAATCACCAATTTCGAGACTGCGGTAAGAATTGGCGCTGGATGCGCCAAGAGCTGTGATCATTGGTGTTGTGCTTGAGCCAATCGGACCCATGTAAGTGACTACTCGCTGATTTGAGATATCGCTGAGGAGATCGAGGATGACAACATCATCATTGCCGTCTTGGTTGATGTCGCCAACGGCAAGATCCCATGCCCAGAAGTGCGTAAATCGCTGGCCAATGGTGAATGAATCGGAGTTGCATCCGTCGTTTTCGAGAATGGTCAAGTTTCCTGGTTCACCTGCTGGTGCGCCATTATCGTCAGTCTTGAACGGATTGTTTCGCTGGAAAATAGCGATGTCTGGTGCGCTGTCACCGTTGAACTCTCCGACCTCAAGGAACTGAACGTTCGAGAACTCGTCCCACTCAGCGTTTCGGGAAGTGTTCTTGGAAACCCAAACATCGTAACGCTCGGTGAAATCGCCGTTTCCATCGTTGAGCAAGATGGTGATTGTGTGGGTACCATCGGTAGCAATCGCCATATCGTTATAACCATCGCAGTTGAAATCGGCAATACCGATGTCGATAGGGTCACGGTTGGTTGTGTAGTTTCGTGCAGCAGAGGCACTTGCAGTTGTTGCAAATGCAGCAGTCGTCGATAGGACCATTATGAGTACAAGAAATACGCTTCGAAGTTTTGCCCCGATTTGGTTTGTCTTTGTTTGCATCAATATCACTCATCTAAGCCAATGATACTTCCACTATAACCCCTTTGATGCCACGCTTCGCTTTATGCAAAGCAAATGTGCGTTCTGGCGCCCCAATTCTATCTTATCCAAGCCACCGAGGAGATGGGCCCCAACCTGTTGCATCCCCACCATGAATTTTGACGAGTTTTCCTGCTGCGAACAAGGATTCCAACCAAACGCTGAGTTCAAGGCCTGTACGGCCTCCAAGTTTTGCACTTGCAACCTCCTCAATCGTCTCGGTTGCTAAGGCTGTTCGTGCACCTTCTCGGACGATGAGTCGCATGAGTTCTCTCAACCAAGCCTCAGCCATTGGATCAACACTCATTTGGCCTTGAATCGGACGAGGCTCATCAAGTTCAGAAAAGGCATCCATCAACTCAAAGACATCGTTTCGACTCGGAGGCTCCAACCCAATCTTCTCAATTTCGACCTCGACATTCAACGCGCCAATGGGCCTCCTGACAACAGGAATCCGACTAGGATCTGGTTCTGGACCCATGTCCAATGGCGGCAAAAGCACATCATCATCGTCTTCTTGAGAATCGGGTTGGTTTTGCGCTAGAGGATTTTGTCCCAGTGGGATGAATGATCCAACATCAGAAAGCCCAAGTTCATTGACGATTCGCTCAACCCATCCTCTCTTTCCTTCGATGGTCACATTCACATCCGTCTCATCGGAGCGAAAAATGAACCTCACATCGCCCGATACCATGACATCAACTCCATGGGCTTCCATTTCAAGATGTCGATTCTGGGACCGAAGCAAGTTGTCGTAGAACGGTGTGGAGGATACCTCCGTTTCGATAATATTCGACCTCAACAGGTGTATCAAGTCGAACAGAAACCGTGAATTCCTTGTTTGAACCATCGGGATGATTCGCAGTAACAGTGAGGTGTTGCATCGGCTCGACTTGATCGGTGACAGGAATCGAGAAGGATTCCGTTCCATCAAGTCCCAAGGTTTCGTGCGATTCACCATCCATGAAGGTCAGAGGTAACACACCCATTCCCACGAGATTCGATCGGTGAATACGCTCAAAGGAAGTAGCAATGACCGCTTTAACGCCGAGAAGATAGGTTCCTTTTGCAGCCCAATCACGGGATGAACCCGTTCCATACTGCGAGCCTGCAAGAACGACCATAGGGCCATCACTGTTCATCGCAGCCTCAAAGACAGACGTAATGTCTCCGGAGGCATGGTCGAGTGCATACCCTCCTTCAGTTCCAGGAGCGAGTTGATTGCGAATACGAACATTGGCAAAGGTGCCTCGCATCATGATTTCGTGATTACCTCGTCGACTACCAAAGGAATTGAAATCAGCCTTTTCGACACCACGCTCGACCAACCACTTGCCGGCAGGGCCACTCGCAGGGAAGGAACCAGCAGGTGAAATGTGATCGGTTGTAATCGAATCGCCGAGTTTGAGCAACACCTTAGCATCATGAATTGGCTCGATTGGATCTGCTTCAGCAGAAAGATTCTGGAAGAAGGTCGGCAATCGAATGTAGGTTGAAGCATCGTCCCAAGGATAGAGTGGACTTGGTTCGGACGGAATGGAATCCCATCGTGGTTCATTCATTGCATCAGCATAACGTTGCTTGAACATTTCAGGTGTAATCGCTGAACGTGCTTCAGCAACTTCATCGGAAGATGGCCAAAGGTCGGAGAGCATGATTGGTGTTCCATCGATTGATGTTCCAATCGGTTCGGTTGTCAGGTCAATCTCAAGCGTTCCTGCCAGCGCATAGGCAACGACGAGCGGTGGTGAAGCGAGATAGGAAGCCTTGACTTTCCCGTGAACTCGCCCCTCGAAATTTCTGTTTCCTGAAAGAACGCTTCCAACAATCAAATTCGCTTCATCGATGGCTGCATCCACTTCTTCAGGAAGTGGCCCGGAGTTTCCGATACAGGTTGTGCATCCATAGCCGACAACATTGAATCCAAGTGCATTGAGATCCTCTTGAAGTCCAGTCGCTTCGTAGTACTCAGTAACAACTCGGCTACCTGGAGCAAGTGATGTACGAACCCATGGCTTCACGTTCAAACCATGTGCACGTGCCTTGCGAGCGAGAAGACCAGCAGCGAGCATGACATCTGGATTGGATGTGTTCGTACAGGACGTAATGGCTGCGATAACCACATCACCATGATTTAGATCATAGATTTCTCCATCACGCTCAACAATGGCTCCATTGTTCAGTTCCGATTCATCCAATCCATGCCCTTCGAAACCAAGTTCATTGGTAAGCGATTCAATAAAGTGCGCCTTCATGTCCTTCAAATCAACTCGGTCTTGAGGTCGCTTTGGCCCAGCAAGTGCAGGAAGAATGGTTCCTAAATCCAATTCGAGAACGTCGGTGTAGGATTTCTCAGCATCGCTTGCATCATACCACAAGCCTTGTGCCTTGGAGAAGGCTTGAACACCAGCGAGTGCTTCTTCATCACGACCTGTCAATCGAAGATACTCGATGGTACGTTCATCAACAGGGAAGAATCCACAGGTTGCGCCATATTCAGGCGCCATGTTGGCAATGGTGGCACGATCTGCGAGCGAAAGTGCAGCCATTCCTTCACCAAAGAATTCAACAAACTTTCCAACAACACCGTGTTGGCGAAGCATCTCAACGATTCGAAGTGTCATATCGGTTGCAGTAACACCGTCGCTAAGAGAACCGGTCAAGCGTACGCCAACAACATCGGGTGAAAGCATGTAGATCGGCTGTCCGAGCATGACCGCCTCAGCCTCTATACCCCCAACACCCCATCCGAGAACACCGAGACCGTTGACCATGGTCGTGTGCGAGTCGGTTCCAACAAGTGTATCGGCAAGCCAAATGTTATTTTCTGCACGAGCTACACTTGCAAGGAATTCGAGGTTGACTTGGTGAACAATTCCTCGAGAAGGAGGGACAGCTTGGAAATTCGCCAACGATTGTTGACCCCATTTCAAAAATGTGTAACGTTCCATGTTTCGATTGTACTCGATATCGAGATTGAGTTGCAATGCCTCAGGGTTGGCGCCTGAAACGTCGACTTGAACAGAATGGTCGATGACCAAATCAACAGGAACTTGTGGATTGACCTTCTCTGGGTCGCCACCCATTTGGACCATTGCATCACGAAGCGCTGCCAGATCAACAACAGCAGGAACACCTGTGAAATCTTGCAAAATAACACGAGAAGGACGGAATGGAATTTCTCCACGCTCACCATTGGCCTGCCATCCAGCGATGGACTTGACATCTTCCTCACGGATCAAAAAACCATCACAGTTGCGAAGTGCACCTTCCAACAAGACACGGATCGAATACGGAAGATGCTTGGTAGAAATTCCAGCATCATCAAGGGCTGATAGGGCATAATATGTACCTCCAACCTCAAGTTCTCGCTTCGCTAGAAACAGGTCCAATTCGCTCATGTTTCAAAGGGACTCGCGCCCCATTAATCAACCGAACTGTTCTCTTTTCTGTGAGACTTCACCAGAACTTGTACCAAGGGTCAATTTCTTGTGAGCCGACAAAGACAGCAGATTCGATTGTTACATCATCAACAGGTGTTGAACCCTGTGGACCACTGACTGCAACTTGGCTGATGGCAGTAACGTGCTCGCAACCTGAGGTAATTTTCCCAAATACAGTGTGTACTCCATCGAGGTGAGAAGGTGTGCTGTCTTCTGGAATCAAGAAGAATTGACTTCCTCCGGTGTGAGGTGAGTTTGTTTTTGCCATTGATATTGTGCAAGAATCGTGCACGAAGCCGTTGTCCGCCTCATCACCCAACGTCCAGCTTGTCGTGGCACAATCAGCTGAGTTATCGATAGCTTGCCCGTTACAATAACCATCCCAAATGATGGCATGGCCACCTGTCCCGTCACCGTTGGTAAAGTCGCCGCCTTGGATCATGAAATCGTCAATAATTCGGTGGAATTTTGTACCGTCATATTTTCCTTGCAGGACGAGTTGTTTGAAGTTTTCAGCGTGTGCAGGGGAGGCATTTGCATGGAGTTCGAGCGAAACGCTTCCTGTTTTTGCTACGCCATTCTCAGTCCATGAAATGTTGAGGTCAACATAATCCGTCGTCGTCGATTCAGAGTTTGCAATGGTGATCATTCCAAGAATGAGAATGAAGGCTCCGAACATAGCAACCATTCCCGCCAACGTTGGGCCCCCATTGTTGAACATTCGAGGAATGACTGTCTCACTGATTCGCTTTTCTTGCATTTCATTGAGGAGTTTGTTGTAAAGGGAACTTGTTTTCTTATCTTTCGGATTCTTGATGCTCGCCTCTCGCAAGAACATCGCTGCTTTTCTGTAGTCAGATTTTGAATCGTTGACTTTGGCAATGTTCCATGTCGCTTCTCCGACCAATCGTGCCGTCATCGGCTCGATGGCTTGTGGGTCAGCTGCACGTAATGCCTGCAGTGCACCCTCATTCTTCCCTTTCGTGATGTCGTTCGCTGCTTTTTCCCAAGCATTGCGCATTGCATCGTCCGCCATGTACGCTCAGAACGGACTTCTGTTTTTGACCTTCACGGATGTCCATGATGAGGTTTTCACGTCAACATATTGAAGTGATGAAAGCGATGGGCGTAAACTAAGAGGCCGTGACATCCGTCGCAATGGCCTAAGGAGACACAACAGATGGACACCATCGTCAACGACTTCACCATCAACATTGCAACTGCCAACGGGACCGGTTCCCAGTCCGCCAACTTGATTCTGCTCCAATCACTTTTCGACATGGGTGTTCCAGTTTCAGGAAAGAACCTCTTCCCTTCCAACATCTCTGGTTTGCCGACATGGTACATTGTTCGTCTATCCGATGAAGGTTACCAAGCACCGGGTGATCGAACCCACATCCAAGTGCTCGTCAACAAGGCAACATGGACAGAGGATCTTGCAGCACTTGAACCAGGTTCAGTTGTTGTGTGGAACATGGATTCGAAGATGCCAATGGACCGAGAAGACGTCGTCTCCTATCCCGTTCCGATGACGAAACTCGCTCGCTCGCTGAGTCCAAAACTCGCTAAACTTGTGACCAACATTGTCTATGTCGGTGTTCTTGCTGAACTACTTGGCATCACGGACGAAGCACTTCACAAGGCAGTTGCAGGCCAATTCAAAGGCAAGGCTTCGGCGATTGAACTCAACACGACGGCACTTGAACTTGGACGAAATTATGCAAAAGAGAATTTCACCAAGACCGACCCTTACGTCGTTGAATCCCGTGCCATTGAACAACAACGATTCTTTATGGAAGGTAATGAAGCCGTAGCACTTGGTTGCATCTTCGGTGGGGTTCAACTGCTTGCGTGGTATCCAATCACGCCATCATCAAGTCTCGCTGAAGGCATCATTGGTTGGTTGCCACGACTTCGAACCAATGACGAGGGTGAATCAACCTGTGCAGTGATACAAGCTGAAGATGAACTTGCAGCTGCAGGCATGGTCCTTGGTGCTGGTTGGGCAGGTGGTCGTGGAATAACCGCTACTTCTGGACCTGGTATCTCGCTGATGCAGGAATTCATTGGTCTTGCTTACTTTGCCGAGATCCCTTCGGTATTCTGGGATGTCAACCGTGTTGGACCTTCTACCGGTCTTCCAACCCGAACACAGCAATCCGATTTGGCCATGCTTTACGAAGGAAGCCACGGTGATACGCAACACATCGTCATCATTCCAGGAACGGTCGAAGAGTGTTTCGAATTTGGATGGCGAGCTTTCGACATTTCCGAACGGTATCAGACGCCTGTGTTCGGCCTTTCTGATCTCGACCTTGGTATGAATCGA
>MDTG01038335.1_pt1 | contig 12282 bp, 13 predicted proteins | sample 811421 | NCBI WGS metagenome assembly MDTG01 (sample SAMN05326645, study PRJNA326480) | marine metagenome | isolation source: seawater | place: Pacific Ocean: South East | collected 2011
GACGCAACCTCAAGCACCGGTACCACGACGACGTGACCGAAACGCTTGCAACGCCTGCCGATTGGGAAGCATCCAAGCAAGCCGAATTCACGATGGAGGAAATCCAAACCGCGATGAACGCGCTGCCACGCGGATACAGAACCGTCATTCAGTTGTACCTCGTCGATGGCTACTCGCACAAGGAAATCGCCGAGATGCTTGGGGTGGACATCAACACCTCGAAAAGTCAGTTGTCTCGCGGAAGGAAGCAGTTGCAAGCGCTGCTCTTGAACATGGCTCGACCTGCCAAACCAGCAAACGAATGTCCCGACGACAAGAAATTGACCCCTTGAAGCAACCTTTTTGAATTCCATTCGTTCCCTATTCGTCTGACATTGACCCCATGACTTGGTTTGAACCCACTTCCCGCGAGTCCATCGATTGGACCGATGCCGAACTTCAGGTCCGTCACGCGCTTCGAAACGAGGAGCATACGGCCCCGCCCGCCCTCGAAGGCCGGGTGTTTGGCGCCCTCGATGCCGCGCAGCCGAACACGGCGTCGTGGGGCAAGGGTTTGGCCGCAGTGGCCTTGCTTGGCGTACTTGCGCTGGGCTGGTCATTGAGCGGGACCGAGGAGTCCAATCCTGAGCCTGCCATTCAAGCGCCGGTTGACGCAGTCGTGCCGGCGGAGGTTGAGTCACCGCGCAGTGAGGAGGTTTCCATCGAGGCAGCCACACCCGTGGACGTGGCACCGATTCAATCAGAAATCGTGCCTTCCAGGAAGCAAGAAGAGGTTCGCGCCAATGCGCAAAAGTTGGAGGCGCTTCAGGAATTGCCAGCGGGGGACATTGACCAGGCACGAGCCAACCCTGAATTGAAGCAGCAGTCCAGCACCCAGGGCGCACAGACGACGCGCTTGCCAGCGAGCATTGAAGTCAAGGAGTAACTTGTTGGCCATGATGGCTGAGGGAAAACCCTGGTGTCGTTTGTTGATGGCGGTCTCCTTGTTGATGGTCGCCGTGGAGGCCGAGGCTTCGGTTCCCCGTGACTCCATCGTGGTGAATGGCGCCGCAGTGATGTATGTCGCCGACGTCGTGGTGGACACGGCACAATCGCGATCCTTCTTTTCGACGTCCGATTGGTGGCTGGGTTTCGGGATTTCAGGACAGTGGAGCAATGCCAACAACCCGTCGGCCCTCTCGCTGCATGCACTGCCTCATGCGAGCCCTTCGTTGACCATGGAAAAGCATTGGTCGTTGTCCTCGAGGCGAGGACGCGTGGGCTTGCGATTGCGTTACACCCAGCCGTGGCAACTTGATGACGCCAGCATTCCACAAAACGTGAAGGGTTGGATTCGGCCTTCTGACCCCCAAGGAGTTAGCAGCCCCGTGCTCGCAGTGCAGCTCATCGAGGACAACTTGGCGAACGAACGCGACACGAACGTCGCCCCTGTGACGAAAGGCAATGCGCTGTCCCTGGCGGCGTTGTGGGAGGCCCCAAGCCATGGGCGCATCAAACCCGTAATGGCTGTCGAATTGGACGTTGTTCGCCCCAAGCCGTGGATGCTTCTTGCGCCGCCGGACCCTGCCCTCTGGGAAGGGATGGATGCCGAAGCAACCATGAAACTTCGAGGGCTCTGGGTGGGCAGGGGGCGCATCCACGCAGGTGCGACCATTGACCTGGGACGACGCGCAAGTTTCCGCTCGGCGACCCAGCTCAGGATTTTGGGGAATTGGGCGCCGAAAGGCTCTTTGGGAGGCCAAGTGGTGCTCTTGGTGTCTCCGACGAGGCGATGAGCCCCTGGGGGGTTCCTCGGAACTTTTGTACTTTTCTCCCATGGGGCCAAACACCTTCAAATCATTTGGGGCATTTGCCGTTGTGGCATGGCTTGGCCTGCATGCAGCTACGGCGCAACTGGCTGTGGTGAATGGTGGATTCGAGGGCTTCGAAGCGCTGCCAAACGCATCGGGGCAGCTTGACCGGGTCGAGGGTTGGACCAACGGTGGCAGCCCTCTGGCGATTCCCGATTACTACCATGAAAACGGTTCTGGTGGGGGAGACCTTCCACAAACCCCGATGGCCAAAGTGAGTCCATTTGTGGGGCGGGCCATCGCAGGATTCGTGGCCTACACAGAGGAGGCCGAACCCATGCACGAATACCTGACTGGCACGTTCAGTGAGCCCCTGGAAGTGGGCAAACGGTACAAGATGTCCTTTTCCATCACGTCAGGAAGGGTCCACGATTGGGTGGAAGCGGGGGTGGGCGTGAGTGGCCTGGGCATTGCGTTGGGCCATTCGGTTCCGGAACAAGAGGCGTACGAGTCGTTGTCCCTGCCTGCCCAATTCACGTTGCACGAAACCTTGTATACGCGTCAGTGGCGAACCGTGCAATTCGTGTTCGCAGCCTCCGAGCCGTTCACGCACTTCACGCTTGGGCGTTTGGGCTCAGAATTGCGGATTCGCAAGGACGAAGGCGAAGAGCGAACCATGGCGTATTACTTCGTCGACGCATTCTCCATCGAACCGGTGGATACGGACCTCACGGTGGATGCGCTGCCGGGTCGAGGACCTCGTCCCATCCGTTTGCCCGACGGGGTGTTCATGCCCAACGCATTCACGCCCAATGCCGATGCGACCAACGACGCTTGGGTTCCGGTGGTGACAGACGATTTGGGGTGGGCTTGCTCCGTCGTGAACCGTTGGGGAGAAGTGGTTTGGCGCGCCGACGGACTCGAGGCGATCGAGAAAGGGTGGCAAGGCGAGGGTCTCAATGGTGAGCCATGCCGGGGTGGTGTATACGCGTGGAGGCTGACGGCCAAGGAGCCGTTGGATGGCCAGATGGCGTGGCAGGGCGTGGTCAATTTGATTCGTTGATGGACGTCCCATGGCGGAAACGCCCCCTGACTGAATGGCCCGCGACGTTGCCCATAGGCGAAGGCTCTTTGAGCGGTTGGACTGAAGATCCATTGAATGCACGTGGTTGGGCCCCACACAAGCGACATGCCGTGGTGGATGCGGTAAGTCGGCAGTATGCCGAATGTGGTTTGGAACCGCCTGTCGATCGCTTGGCCCATCCTGACTCGCGGGTGGTTGTTTCGGGTCACCAACTGTTGGTGGCAGGAGGCGCGGGCCTTTTTCACCACAAAATTTGGTCGACCATCTCCGTGGCCACAACGCTTTCTTCGCAATGGGGCGTGCCCGTGGTGCCGGTCCATTGGATGGCCACCGAAGACCATGATTTTGTCGAAGTGTCCACGTTGCATGGCGCATCCGAAGTCCACCGCTGGACAAGCCCGTGCGGGCAACAACCCGTGCCTGTGGGGCAATTGCCTTTGGACGGCTTGGAGGCCATGTTGGAGTCGTGGTTGGCCGATGGGTCGTTGCCCTCGAATTCTCCTGACGCCCAAACCTTGAAGGCCCATTTGAATGTCGCCATCGAGGCCAACGAGACGTTGGCTGATTTGATGCGGAGGTGGATTCACGCGTGGTACGGACCTTACGGCCTCGTGGTGCTCGATGCCCAAGACCCTTCCTTGAAGGCCATGGCCAGTCCGCTGTGGGCAGCAGAGATGAAGGGCGAGGGCTTGTCGACATGCGTGGAGCCTGGTGCCGTTCACGTTCGAGACAACCAGGTGTTTTGGCTCGGTGAAAAAGGTCGCGTGGGCATGGTTCCGGGCGAGGAGCCTGGTTCATGGCAAGCGGGCGACCAGCGATGGCCGGCACTTGATTCAGGGTGGGAGGAATGGTCTGCGGCGAATGCTGCCCAATGCAGCCCGGGGGTGTTGTTGCGTCCGTTGTACCAAGAATGGTTGCTCGAGAGTGCCGTCGTCGTGGTGGGGCCCAGCGAGTGGAAGTATTGGCTTCAGACCCGACCAGGGTTCGAGAAGCACGGGCTGACGTTCCCGTCCTTGCGGTTGCGCGACCACGTCGTTTGGCTTCCCCAAGGAGCGCTGGCTCTTGGATGGGAGTTGTCCGACGGATGGCTGAACGCCGACCGGTGGTCCCAATGGGTGCTCGACGGTTGGATGAAAGAGCACGAGACAACCGAAGAACAAGCCATGGCGCAGGCGCAACGATGGCGTGGGCAAATGCAGACGTGGTCTGCCGAGGTGGCACCCAACTTGGACGGCCCCACAAGAGCCTTGTTTGCCCAAGTTGACAAAGCGATGGCGACTTGGAAAAAGAAGGTGAGGCGCGGGTTGAAGGCCCATCGGCAAAAGGAATGGGCCGCCGCTGCCCTTGCGGGTGCTTTGCTGGTTCGAGAGGGCATGCCCCAGGATCGTTGGTTGAATGCGCACGCCATGGTGGCGGCTTGGGCCTCGGAGCAGGGGACGAGCGTCTCGCTCGACGAGGCGTTTCGTCAGTGGTTGGCCTTGGCCGAGGGCGACTTGGAACCGCATGTTTGGAAGTTGTAGACTTCGAGAACAACTCCATTGAGGAAATGCTAGGATGGCATTGAGGAGGCTGATAGTTTTGACTCCCTCATGAGCAACCAGAACCACCCTCTCCGCGCCGTGCTCGATGCCGACGGCCAGAACGCATCGCCCCAATTGCCTGATGGCGTCAAGAATTACTTGATTGACATCGATGGCACCGTCACGGAGGACGTGCCCAACGAGGAACCCGAGCGCATGGCCACCTGCAAGCCATTTCCCGACGCCTTGGAGACGTTGAACAAATGGTACTACGAAGGCCACATCATCACCTTTTTCACGTCACGGACGGAGGACCATCGTGCGGTGACCGAGGCATGGCTCGACAAGCACGGGTTCAAATACCACGGCATGCTGATGGGCAAACCCCGAGGGGGCAACTACCATTGGGTGGACAACCACATCGTGCGTGCGACCCGGTACGAGGGTCGGTTCACCGATTTGGTGCGAGAGCAAAAGACGGTCGAGGTCTTCCAAAAGTGAGCCTTGTCGGCCTCACATCCTTTGGTCCAAATGGCGCCGAAGGATGATTGAAGCAGCGATGGGGTCGAGGCTGCCCTTCTCTCGCCGCTTGCTTTTTTTCATGCCCCCCATGCGTTGGATGGCAGATGCCTCGTACGAGGTATTGCCTTCGTCCACTTGATGGATGGGAATGGACGGGAAGTGCTTGGAGAGCATGGCGATGAATGCCGAGATGTGGGGGTGGCTGTCCGTGGATCCACCGCCGATCAGCATAGGAACGCCAACCACGAAGCCGTCGCACGAAAATTCGCGCAGCCATCCTTGGATGGCCTCTTTCGCGTCTGCGGTCGGGACGGTGGCGAGGGGCGTGGTGACGATGTTCAAGTCGTCGGTGCTTGCCACCCCGGTGCGTCGCGCTCCCACGTCGAATCCCAAAAGTCGTCCCATGGGGGCAAGTTAGTGCCAAGGGTCAAGCTACCTTCGTGGCATGGATTGGAATTCGATGAAAGCCGCCGTGGAACGCGCGTGGGAAGACAGGAGTTTGTTGGACCAAACAGAGACGCGTCAGGCGGTGGCCGACGTGATGCAAGGGTTGGACGAAGGGAAGTTGCGCGTCGCCGAGCCTCTTGGAGATGGCGAATGGCAAGTGAATGAATGGGTGAAGCAAGCCGTCTTGTTGAACTTTCCCATCCAGTCGATGCAGACCATCGAGGTGGGCCCCTTCGAATTTCATGACAAAATGCCTTTGAAGAAGGGGTACGCGAAGGCGGGTGTTCGTGTGGTGCCTCACGCCTTGGTCCGCTACGGTGCCCATGTGGGCAAGGATTGCATCCTGATGCCTTCGTACGTCAACCTTGGTGCTTTTGTGGGTGAACGAACCATGGTGGATACCTGGGCAACAGTCGGCTCTTGTGCCCAAATCGGGGCGGACGTTCACCTGAGTGGTGGCGTGGGCATTGGGGGGGTGTTGGAGCCCTTGCAAGCCGCGCCAGTCATTGTTGAAGACGGTTGCTTCATCGGATCGAGGTGCATCGTGGTGGAGGGTGTTCACGTTGGGCAAGAGGCGGTCCTGGGCGCGAACGTCGTACTGACCGCGAGCACGCCAATCATTGACGTCAGGGGGGCTGAGCCCGTGGAGCACCGCGGCGCCGTGCCACCGCGTGCGGTGGTCATTCCTGGCACCCGTCCAAAGACGTTCCCTGCAGGCACCTACCAGGTTCCCTGCGCCCTTATCATCGGTGAACGAAAGGAAAGCACCGACCGCAAAACTTCGTTGAACGACGTCCTGCGGGAGCACGACCTTGCGGTGTAATTTCGAGGCATGGGGGCATCGCGCAAGGTCTTGTTCATCCAAACGGCGTTTCTGGGAGACGTCGTGCTCGCCACGTCGGGCATGGAGGCCTGGCACCAGTCGTTTCCCGAGGACGAGGTTCACGTCTTGGTCCGCAAGCCCATGGATAGCCTGTTTGAAGGCCATCCATGGTTGGGCAAGGTTTGGGCGTGGGACAAACGTCCCAGGACGAAGGGAAGGGATTGGCGCCGGTTGATTCGGTCGATTAGAAAGGCTCGTTACGACGTCGTCATCAACCTCCATCGACACGCCTCGAGCGGCATCCTGACTGCGCTGAGCATGGCGCCCATCCGGGTGGGGTTCGCCAACAACCCCCTGGCGTGGAGATTCACCCACCGCGTCCCGCATCAATGGGGCGATGGCACCCACGAAGTGGACCGCATTGGCAAGCTTCTGGCGCCGTTCATCGAGTCGAAAAAATTTCGTCCCGCGCTTTACCCCAATGCCCATCACGTGGAAGAAGCCACCCGTGCAGGGGTCCAGGGTCAGGTGCTCATGATGCCCGGATCGCAATGGGCCACCAAGGCGTGGCCCGAAGGCCAATTCGCCAAGGTGCTTGATGCCATGGACGAGCCGGTGGTCTTGCTGGGCGCACCTGGTGAGCACGCGTTGTGCGCGCGCCTCGCGGAAGGGAGGCCAGGGGTGACCAATTTGGCAGGCCAACTGTCCTTGCTGGGGATGGTGGCTGCCGTGGACATGGCCAAACTCGTGGTGGTCAACGACAGCGCCCCGTTGCACGTCGCCTCCGCCATGGACACGCCGACGGTCGCCCTGTTTGCCAGCACGGTCCCACGCTTTGGGTTTGGCCCCCTTGCCACGCGTTCAGCCGTGTTGGAATCGACGGAAGCCCTGGGTTGCAGGCCTTGCGGCATGCACGGCAAACGACGCTGCCCCGAGGGGCATTTCCGGTGCGGATGGCAGCTCCCTGTGCAGGACGTCTTGCAGGCCATCGCCAAGCTGAGTCAGCCTGCGTGCTGATTGGGTTCTCGCGGGGATTGACTGGGGACGAAGTGTGGAAAATTCACGCAGGAAATTCGGGTCCAGCCGCGGCATTCTGGGCCATCTTCGCATACCATCAATTTCGACGAGATGCATTTCATCGTTTCTAGCAACCAACTACTCCGCCACCTCCAAGCCCTTGGGGGCGTTTTGAGCAACAGCAACACGTTGCCCATCTTGGACCACTTCTTGTTTGATCTGGCTCCTGGAGAGCTGGTGGTGACCGCGTCCGATTTGGAGACGACCATGTCGACCAAACTGGAAGTCCGCACCGACGACACCGGCGCCATCGCGATCCCTGCCAAGATGTTGTTGGACATCCTCAAGGCGTTCCCAGACATTCCGTTGACCTTCAAGGTGGATTCTGCCACGCATGCCGTGGAATTGTCCAGCGACGCAGGCAAGTACAAGCTGACAGGGGCGAACGGAGACGAATTCCCGCAGAGCCCGGCCTTGGAGGGAGCCACGGGGGTGGACATGCCGGCGTCGACGTTGGTGAGCGCCATCAATCGAACGCTTTTTGCGGCGGGAAGCGACGACTTGCGCCCTGTGATGAGCGGCATTTTCTTCGAGCTGTATGCCGACAACGTCCGGTTTGTGGCGACCGACGCCCACCGACTCGTCCGCTACGCGCGCACCGATGCGAGTGCCCCAGAGACGGCGTCATTCATTGTGCCCAAAAAGCCGCTGACGCTTTTGAAGAACGCGGCATCCTCTGCAGAGACTGTCAACATCGCGTACAACGAATCAAACGCGTGCTTCACCTTCGACGAAGTGACCATTTTGTGCAGACTCATCGAAGGCAAGTACCCGAACTACGAGGCGGTCATCCCACAGGACAACCCCAACCGGATGACGATCAACCGTGCGGCGTTCCTGCAAGCGATTCGCCGAGCCGCCATCTTTGCGAACAAGACGACCCACCAGGTGCGGCTTCGCATCGCAGGCAGCGAGTTGACCGTCAGCGCAGAAGATCTCGACTTTGCGAACGAGGCCACCGAACGTTTGGCCTGCAGCTACCACGGTGAAGACATCGAAATTGGCTTCAACAGCAAGTTCCTGGTGGACATGCTGAACAACCTTTCTGCAGAAGAGGTCAACCTCGAGCTCAGTGCACCAAACCGTGCGGGCATCATCCGTCCGAGCGAACCCGAAGAGGCGGGCGAAGACGTGTTGATGCTGGTCATGCCGGTGATGCTCAACGCCTGACCTCAGGCCAGCCGATCAAGACTTTGTGGGCTTGCTGAAGGGCAGGAGTGACGTGCTGCTTTGGGAAGAAGTGTCCTGCGTGTCTTCGATGGATGGTTCGCGGAGCGTCGCCTCCTTTTCGCGTTGCTTGAGTGTGTCGGGATGGTCGGGATGCGCAGCCATCCACCATTCTGGCAAAGGCGCGTCGTTGGCCTCGTCTCGCTCGAACACGTACACAGGATCTTTGGGGCCTTGCTTGCGGAAGACCACTGCCAAGAGGCCTCCGACCAGGGCGCCGCTCAGGTGGCCCTCCCAACTGACGTGGTCGTCAATCGGCAGCATCCACCACACGATGCCGCCATACAGAAAGGCCACGGCCAGGCTCACGCGGAGCAAAAGCCTGTTTTCACGGATGACGCCACTGACGAACAGGAACGCCGCCAGGCCATAGATGAGTCCACTTGCCCCGATGTGGTTGCCATCGACCGCCATGCCCCACAGAAGAAGCCCGCTCAGAAAGAACAAGAGGACCCAAATGCGCAAAGCAATGGACCGGTAGAAGTAAAAGAGGAACCCATTCAATGTGAAGAAGCTCATGGTGTTGTTCCAGAGGTGACCCCAGTCCCCATGCAGGAAGGGGTAGGTCAAAATGCCTCGAAGGCCCTCGAGCTTCCGGGGATGAACGCCATGCTTGCGCCACCCGAGTTCCAGGATTTCGTTGAGTGCGAACACCGACCAAATGGCCACCAAAAACACCATGGTGAACCACAAGGCATAACTCAGCCTCATTGAATCGCTCACAGGTTGGGACGTGCTCATCTCTCTAAGATAACAGCCATGGCTCCAACGGTTTGACCTGCCATCAACACAATTGGTGTGAAAACTGCTCGGACCCCCAATTCAGAACGTTGAAACTGGCCGGTAGCTTTGGAGACGTCTGCACCCAACAATCTGCAAGCGATCATGCAACCCAACGAAATACACGCACTCATCCAGTTGCTGGATGACCCCGACGAAGGGGTGTACCAGCACGTGAAAGAACAACTCATGGCCCGAGGCATTGAGGCGCTTCCCGCGCTTCTTGAGTCTCGCGAATCCCATGCGTATTGTGACGAGCACGAGCGACGCATGGATGAGTTGGTGGATGGCCTTCACGGGCAATACGTCCACAACGGATTGCGTGACTGGTTCGACTCAGGCGCTGAGCGTGTCTTCGAAGGGGCGTTGTGGGTGCACAAGGCAGCCAACCCTCTGTTGGACATGGCTGCTTTGAGAGAAGACTACGAGAAGTTGAAGCGCAACGTGTGGCTTGAGTTGAACGAAGAGTTCACGGCACTGGAACAAGTTCGCATCTTGAACCACATTGTGTACGACCACGAAGAGTACACCAACGCCAAGAGTGGTCAGCCAGACCCGAAGCATGCGTTGCTCGGAGAGGTGATCGCCGAGAAGAAGGGCAACCCGCTTGGTTTGGGCATCTTGTACCTGAGCTTGGCGCAGGATTTGAACTTGCCCATTCACGGAGTGAACCTGCCGAACCACTTCATTTTGTGCTATTGCGACGAGCACCACGTGCATCACGAGTCGCTGTCTCCAGACAACCAAACGCCAGGAGGGGTGCTTTTTTACATCAACCCCTTCAGCAGTGGCACGATCATCAACAAGGCAGAGGTGAGCGAATTCTTGAGCCACTTGGAATTGCCTGTGGATGAGAAGAATTGCGGCCCATGCGGCAGCGTAGACATCATCCGTCGGTTGATTGGCAACGTGGCCTACGGCTACGAACGCAACGGCTACATCCGACAAGCAGAAAAGATGCGCGAGCTTCTGATGTTTGTCGAGACCGGTGCCACGGAGACGCCTTCGGCGGATGCGTCGTCGTCGGGTCCATCCTTCGAGTCGGGCGAAGGCAGCCTGTGATTTTTGCATGATTTTCAAAGAAGGCGTGGCACAGGCCGCGCCTTTTTCGTGTACATTGGTTTCAAATCCCAGCGACATGTGGACAGAACGTGACAACCGATTGATTCGAGAATTCCGGTTCAAGGACTTTCAAGAAGCCTTCACCTTCATGACGAGGGTGGCCTTCCTTGCTGAAGCCCACGGACATCATCCGACGTTCGTGAACACGTTCAGTTACGTCCGTGTGGAGCTGCACACCCACGACGCAGGAGGCGTGGTGACCCAAAAGGACCACGAGCTCGCCCGCGACATCGATGGGTTGCTGCAGTGACGCAGCAGGCAACGTTTGCGCACAAAAAAGGCGACCCCAGGGTCGCCTTTTTTGATGGAGTGATTCTTCGCTTACTTCGTTTCGGCGGGGTTCACGAACGCCTTGATCTTCAGGATCGTTTGTCCTGGGTCGGTGTTTGCGTTGATGGTGACGGTCTTCGTCTGGTTGTTCTTCTTGCCCTTGGAGTTGAACTTCACTTCAATCTCGCCAGAAGCTCCCGGTGGGATGGGCTCCTTCGGGCACTGAGGCACCGTGCATCCGCAAGAACCCTTGCACTTGTCGAGGATGAGGGGTTCGCTTCCCGTGTTGGTGAAGGAGAAGATGTGCGTGACAGCATCGCCTTCGTCCAGCGTGCCAAAGTCGTGCTCGTACGTGTCAAAGACCATGCTGGTGGTGGGGCCTGCAGGGGCTTCGGCTTGGTTCGCCGCAGGGTCAAACTTCTTGGGGCTGTCTTTTTCAGGGGTGGTTGCAGCTTCCGTTCCGGCCGTTTCGGCCATGGGCTTGGAAGAAATGGTTTCGCCGCCTTCGTTGCAAGCGGTGAAGCTGGCGACGAACAGCGCCAGGGTCAGGGAAGTGGTTAGGTAACGCATGGTTTGAAATGGAATGTTTGATTCAAAATTAAGGCCTAGGCTCAGAAGGTTTTGTGGGCCAAATTGGCGGCCTTGAACGTTCCGTCGTTCAAAACGCGAATGGCTTCCTCCAGGCTTTCGTTCAGGCCTCCAATCACTCGGTAGAACGTTCGCTGGTTGTACACGTTCCTTCCAAAGAACGCCTTCAACCGCAATTGAATGGCGGGCAACGAGCGGTTCCACTCGTCTTCGTCAATCTCCACGCCTTCGTCGGTGACGTATGTCTTGAAGGCCTGGATTTCCTCGTCGGTGAAGGCCATCGATGCCACGAATGCGTCTTCGTCCTTGTGGCGACGCTCCCACACCTCGCGTTGGGCATCCACCTGCGACAAGGCGTACTTGCTGCAGAGGCCTTTCCTCAAAATCTTGGAAAAGGTTTTGGAAGACATGCTGGTGTCCAAGGGCACGAACAAGTCTGGCAGGATGCCTCCGCCACCATAGACCTCGCGTCCTTGGATGCGTGTTTTGTGCATGAGGCTGTCGGGCAAGTCCAAGCTGTCCAGGGACATGAATTCGCCTTTTTCGTAGCGTTCAAATTTCTCCTTGCGGTAGGCCTCCACGCCGTCGTCGTAAGGCTTCTGGATGCACCGCCCTGCAGGCGTGTAGTATTTCTGAACCGTCAAGCGGACAGCACTGCCGTCGGGCAGTCGCATGGGGCGTTGGACCAATCCTTTGCCGAAACTCCGCCGTCCGACGATGAGTCCGCGGTCCCAATCTTGCACGGCGCCAGACACGATTTCGCTGGCGCTTGCCGAGGCTTCGTCAATCAAAACGACCAAGCGACCTTTCTCAAACAGTCCCTTGTATTGCGCGTAGGTGTCTTCGCGAGGGAAGGACCGTCCTTCCGTGTACACCAACAGCTTGTCGCCGCTCAGCAATTCGTCCGACATCTCGATGGCGGTTCGCAGCATGCCTCCGCCGTTGCCCTGCAAGTCGAGGATCAGGTCCTTCATCCCTTGCTTGTCGAGGTCGAGCAGCGCTTGACGGAATTCCTCCATGGTGGTTTTGGCA
>MDTG01088463.1_pt1 | contig 12282 bp, 10 predicted proteins | sample 811421 | NCBI WGS metagenome assembly MDTG01 (sample SAMN05326645, study PRJNA326480) | marine metagenome | isolation source: seawater | place: Pacific Ocean: South East | collected 2011
CTTGGGCTTTATCCATGAACAGGCGCTCCGGGTCTCTGCTGCTGCGATATACGATTTCAACGGCCATACACACCTCTGGCTGGTCGGCAATGTCTTCGGACACGGCCGGCTGGCCGCAGAGCGCATTGTACTGGATATAAATACAGCTTATCAATCAGCGGCGACGATTGCTGAACACCTGCTCAAGCACCAAAGACGGAATGCGGTAAGGCAGTGACATATGATCCTCGCCGTCGATCACCTGTTCGCTGACCCGTAATCCATGAATGGACAAGGGTTGCAGGCGGGCTGCCAGAGCGCGCGCGTCCTCGCGCGTGGCCGCCGCATCTCGTTCGGCGCTGATGAGTGCCAGACTGCTGTGGGTGACTAACCCAGGCTGAGCCTGCACCTGCTGGGTAAAGTCGCGCTCATGTTGTAGCAGAAACCGGTCGCTCCACCATTGACTGGGGCTGGCTGCCACCAGATGGTCAAACAGGCTGGGGCGGGTAAACAGCGTGTAGAGGGCAAACATCCCACCAAAGGAATGGCCGAACAGGCTCTGCTGGTGCGGGTCGATACTGAAGCGTTCCGCGACGGCCGGCATCAGCTGTTGCTCGATAAAGTCCAGTAGTTCGTCCTGGCCGCCCTGTGGCGGTTCGTTCAGACCTGCCGGCGCAGGAGGGGAAAAATCGTAGGAGCGGCGCAGAAAGTTCAGCGGATCGCTACCGGGGTAGGCGATGCCAATGATGATGCTCTGGCGGAACGCTTTCTGTCCGCGTTTGGCAGCGTGAAAGCCGGGGAAGTAGGCGTTGGCGTCCAGCACGTAGAGCACTGAGCGTACGCCGGTCCAGGGCAGGTCCCCCTCAGGCAGGCTGACCATGATGCGGTAGGGCGTGCCCGCCGCGTTGTGCATCAGCCATTGTTCAGTGCCGTCCAGAGTGACAGCAGGATAATCAGGGGTATCAGCAAAAGCAGCACCACTGCAGAACAAGGTCAGCAGTGCGGTATAAAGGGCGCGCATCATGGGGAGGCTCCAAGAGCCCCGCGCTTGCTGCGCGGGGCGGTGAGGGTTACCAGCGGTAGCTGACACTGCCGACCAGAGAACGACCTTCGCCGCGATAGCAGTAGCCGTCCTGGCAGTTGATGTACTGCTTGTCGGTCAGGTTGCGCGCGTTGACTGCAAGACGCACGCCTTGCATGTCGCCGCCGAAGTCATGGTGCACGCCAGCGTCGAACAGGGTGTAGTCCTCGCTTTTGGTCGTGTTGGCGTCGTTGCCGTATACGCTACCGGTGTAACGCGCGCCCGCGCCGAAGCCAAGGCCGAATGGCAGCTGGTAGTCCAGCCAGAGCGAGGCCAGATGGCGGGGCACATCCTTGGGATCGTTGCCTTCGTCGCCGTCGTTGCTCTTGGTGATTTCCGGGTCGTTGTAGCTGTAGCTGGCAGTCATATGCAGGCGCTCATTGAGGTCGGCCACGGCTTCCAGCTCAAGGCCTTTGGAAACCTGTTCGCCAGTTTGCACGGTGTTGAGCGGGTCATACGGGTCGCGGGTTGAGACGTTCTGCTGGGTCAGGTGGTAGAGCGATGCGGTTAGCATGGCGCTGGAGCCGGGCGGCTGGTACTTGACGCCAACTTCATACTGCTTGCCTTCGGTGGGCTTGAGCGGGCCGTCGGCGTTGCTGCCACTTTGCGGCATGAAGGATTCGGCGTAGCTGGCATAGGGAGCCAGACCGTTGTCGAACAGGTACAGAGCGCCGAGCTGGTAGGTCGTGGCGGCGTCTGTGGTTTTGCTGTCGGCACCGTACAGGTTGTCACTGGTGCGCGAGTGCACCCAGTCGCGGCGCAGGCCGAGCGATAGACGCCAACGGTCGAGTTTGACCTGGTCTTGCAGGTAGATGCCGCTGCGCTGGGTCAGGTTGTCCTGATCCGCCAGCAGGTTGGTGGGCTTACTGACCGGCTGGTGATAGTCCGGGGCGTTCATGTCAATGGAGGGAGCAGGGCCAGAGGCATACTGCACCGAGCCGTCAAACCAGCTGTAGTCCCAGCCGGTCAGCAGGGTGTGCTGCAGAGTGCCGGTGGCAAAACGGCTGACCAGCCGAGTGTCGCTGCTGACCGATTCCATGTTCTCGTACACACCTACCGCGTAACGGTCCATCACGCCGTTGGTGATGGTGCCGTCGGGTTGCAGGTACTGGTTGGTGGTGTCGATCTGGCCGTAACGCAGGTTCTGCTGGAGGGTAAAGGTGTCGTTGAAGGCATGCTCAAACTCGTAGCCGAAGGTCCATTGGCGCTGCTCGAGTTTGTCGAAGTACTCGTCGCCCTGCCAGAAGTCGGTGAGGTGATCACCGTCCTGGTAGAGCATTGGCGAGGCGGCAGTCTCGCGCTCCTGGTACTGGGCGAGCAGGGTCAGGCTGGTATCCGGGCTGATCTGCCAGGCCAGCGAGGGCGCCAGCAAACGCACATCGTTGTTCAGTTGCTCGATGTCATACGCCGCGTCACGGTACATACCGACAGTGCGGAACAGCACGTCGCCGTCTGCATCAAGCTGGCCGCCGATATCGAACTGTCCTTGGCGATGCTCGTTGTTGCCACCCTGGATCTCGACCTCGTTGCTGGCCTCTAGGCTCGGGCGCTTGCTAACACGGTTAACCATGCCGCCGGGGCTGATCTGTCCGTAGAGTACAGAGGCAGGTCCCTTGAGTACTTCGATGCGCTCCAGCGTGTAGGCCTCCACACCGTAGATCGACAGCCACCCGTTGTAGGGCTGGCGCAGCCCGTCGAGAAAGTCGGCGGACATGGTCGTTTCAAAGCCGCGCACGTTGATCTGGTCAAAGCGCGGATCAAGGCCCGAGCTGCCGACACGCACGCCAGCGGTGTAGGCCACGGCGTCCTCCACGCGGTCGACCTTGCGATCAGCAATCTGCTCTGCAGTCACAACGCTGATGCTCTGAGCCGTTTCCAGAATGGGCGTGTCGGTTTTGGTGGCGCTGCGGCTGATCGCCGCGTGATAGCCTTCAGCCGGTGAGACGCCGCTTTGCTGCATGGCCTGGCCTTCAACGGTCAGCGGCGCGAGTTGAAAGCTGCCATCGTCCGCCGCGGCAAGAATCACATACCCGGCGCTGCCCTGGCGGGCGATCAGCCCGGTACCGGCCAATAGCTCGTTGAGCGCTGCATCGACGCTTACAGCGCCGTCCAGACCGGGGCTGCGCAGGCCCTGGACCAGTTCCGGGGCGTAGGACAGCGTAATCCCGCTGCGCTGGGCGAATGCATTGAGGCGGCTGGCCAGATTGCCGGCTGGAATGTGCAGCGCCTCAAGCGCGCTGCCCTCCAGTGTGGCGGCCTGCAGAGGCAGGGCGCTGGCGGCGGCGATTGCCAAGCACAGCGCTGAGGCGCTGAGGCTGAGTCGATTGGCGTAGAGGCGGGACATAGGAGGCTCCATTGTGCTGGTGTTTGCCTCTAAACCGAACGAAAACCAGAATCCCGACAAAATATTTTTAAACCTGCTCAGGCCGCCACAACGCGCAGCCACCAGCGAGTGCGAGCGATCAGTCGAACAGGCAGAATGCGTGGCAAGTCATCAAGCAGGGCGTCTGGCTCTGCCAGTTGAAACACCCCGGACAAACGCAGACCGGCGACGGCCGGATCACAGCCCAGCAGACCGGTGCGGTAGCGCGCCAGTTCGGCGATGAAAGCGCCCAGAGTCAGGTTGTCGGCAACCAGCATGCCGCGGCTCCAGGCCAGCGGGTCCAGCGCAGGGGCAGCGTTAACGATGCCGGATTGAGTCAGCCGCAATACCTCTCCGGCCTTCGCCTGGTAGTGCTGACCGGCTGCCTGCAGCATCAGGTGTCCCTGCTCAACACTGATCTGGCTATATTGCTCATAGTCGCGCACCACATAGCGTACCTGTCCTGCCTGGCAACGCCCCCAGCGGCACTGCAGGTTCAGCTCAAAGGAGGGTATGGACTGCAAGCTGTCAATCAACACCTCACCCTCGCGCAGATTGAGCTGCAGGGTGTTCGGGCCGGCAGCAACATCCAGCGCCGATCGCGTATTGAGCTGAACCTCAACGCCACCGGGCAGGGCCTGTTGCTGCTGCACGCCGGCTTCGGTCTGCAGGTCGGCGCTGTTGACTTCGCGGTGGGTTAGCCAGCCCGCCGGAGCGCCAACAGCCAGGGTTATACCCAGTAGTTTGAGTGCATGGCGGCGCTGCAGGTCCGTATCGGCCTGGTCGAGCAGTCGCATGCTCAGGTCCGGGCCAGGCAATCGGCTGGTCATATCGTCAAGCTCGGCGCCAAGGCTGCGCAGGCGTTGCCATGCCAGGTCATGATCAGGATGCTGGGCGCGCCACTCGTCGATCTGTGCATGCAGACGCTGCTGCTGGCCGCTGGATTCGAGCCTCAGTTGCCAAGCAATCGCTGAACGGATAGCCGCTTCGGGCAGGGCCCGCTCCCGGGGCCGAGACATACTCACGATTCCCCGTAACGCAGGCGATAACAATGCAGCAGGGCCGCAGCCACATGGCGCTCTGCGGTACGCGTTGATACGGATAGACGCGAGGCGATTTGCGGGTAGCTAAGGCCGCCTAGCTGGTGCAGCAAAAATGCCTGGCGTACGGCGCTGCGCAGCCCCTCCAGCATGCAGGCAATCTGTTCCAGGGTCTGCAAGGTTTGCTGCTGCTCTTCAGGTGAGGGGGCAAAGGCTTCAGGTAACTGCGCCATCGCATCGAGCCAGGCGCGCTCCAAAGCGCTGCGGCGCCAGTGATCAATCAGCAGGCCTCGCGCTATGGTTGAGAGCAGCGAGCGTGGGGTGCTGCCTGTCACCGGCTCGCGGCGCAGCAGCACCCGTACAAAGGTATCCTGAGCGAGGTCAGCTGCCTGCTGCGGGCAACCCAGGCGTTGACGCAGCCAATTACGCAGCCAGCCATGATGGTGGCTGTAAAGGTCTTCGATACTGTGGGATGGGAGATCGGGCATGGGCGTGGCGACAGCAGGTCCGTGTGACAGCAGGCGCCAACATTAGTTGAGAATAATTCACATTACAACCTTGTGCTGCTCTTATCGCGCCTATCGAGAGCCGCTTCCACCATCCTGAAACCCGGTACTGCTCAAGCCAGGGCGGCCTGAACAGCGGCTTGAGCATGGATCTGCGTGGTGTCGAACAGGCGTACGCTAGTGTCTTGCTGGCGGACCAACAGGCCAATTTCCGTGCAGCCCAGAATAATCCCGGCCGCGCCCCTGGCTGCTAGCCCATCGATAATCTCGAGATAGCGCTGGCGTGAGCGGTCGTGGAGTTGGCCGAGGCAGAGCTCGTCAAAAATGATGCGATGCACGTCCCCGCGCTCAGTCTCATCCGGTATCACCACCTCTACACCGTTGTCTGCCAGACGCTGGCGATAGAACGCCTGCTCCATGGTAAAGGCGGTGCCGAGCAGACCGGCGCGGTGAATGCCGGCGGCCTTGAGGGCTGCGGCGGTGGCATCGGCGACGTGCAGCAGCGGAATGCTGATGGCCGACTCGATGGCCGGGGCGACCTTGTGCATGGTGTTGGTGCCGACCAGCATCAACTCGGCACCGGCGTTTTGCAGCCGCAGTGCGTCGGCGGCGAGCAGCTCTCCAGCCTGTGCCCAATCGCCCTGGCGCTGTAACTCGGCAATCTCGGCGAAGTCCACGCTGCTGATCAGCATCCGCGCCGAGTGCAGCCCGCCAAGAGCCGACTTTACCCCCTGATTGATCAGCGCATAGTAGCTTTGTGTCGACTCCCAGCTCATGCCGCCGAGCAGGCCAATGGTTTTCATACAGGCTCCCGATATAGATGATGCCTGCCAGTCTAGCTGCTGGGTTTTTGCTTGCAGAGGTACAGTTGGGCGCAATCGGCCTTAGAGCAGCGGGCCGCGACGCTAGTGGTTATCTGTCGCTGACCGACGTTTCTATGGCCGGTTTGCCGGCGCTTTGGCCGACGCTTTGTACCAAGCCTTTGAGCGACGACAGGGCCAGCAGCAAGAACGCGATGGCGCACAGCCTGTAGGTCAGCTTGGCCCAACGCTGTCCGGCATTGCGAAACACCCGGTCGACAATGCCTGCGCAGATAAAAGACCAGAGCAATGACGATGCCATGAAACCGGCGAAGAACAGGCCGTAATCGCCAAGTCCGGGATCGGCTACGCCAACCGCGCCCATGGCGCTGCCCAGCGCCGCCCAGTAGGCGACGTTCTGCGGGTTGGTAATCGATAGCAGTACGCCCGCGCGCAATGCTCGGCGGGTATTTGCCGGGGCAGCGGCGTCTTCCACGCTGAACTCCTGGCTGGCCGCGGACCATGAGTCCCAGGATAGCCAGAGCAGATAGGCGACACCGGCAATACCGATGGGCAGTTGCAGTGCCTGCATCTGCAGCAACAGGCCAACACCTGCCAGGCCCAATATGGCCCAGGTTGCATCCCCCACCAAAGAGCCAATCTGAACAGCCAGCGCCGAGCGAAAGCCACCACGAACCCCTTCGCGTACGGTTTCGGCAAAGACGGCGCCGGGCGCTGCGTTGAAGATCAGGCCAAGGGCGGCGGCGGTGAGAAAAAGTGTGAGCATGGAACCCTCCCGGAACAGGAGGGCGCATCATGACATTCGCGGGCGTCGTGCCCAAGGAGGATTTTGCAAAGCAGTGTTAACCGGCCGGTGAAGCTGAGGGCAGTCGCGGTGCGTACGACTGCCCACCAACGCGCGGTCAGTAGAAGTCGTACTTCTGCTCAATCTCGCGCTTGCTGAGGATGTAGGCAGCGCTGTCTATTTCGCCGACGGTGAGCTTGTCGTCGAGCGCTGAGAGCTCGGCGTCCATCTCTCTTTTCAGCTTGTGCTTGGTGATGTCGTAGTTGATCGTTTTGGAGCCATCGTAGCCGCTGACCGGGTCCCAAAGAATAGAGAGGGGCCAGAACAGCAGGTTTACGAAGCCGTAACCCGGCTCACGGGCATAAAACGAACCGAAGCCCGGCAGAATACCCAGAACGGCTCCCGTCGTCGGATTCTTCTCTTCAACCAATACGCCTTGTGCCTGCATGGCGCTGTATTCACGCTCCTGGATGGAGTTGAGACCGGTGGCGCAGCCAGTCATCAGCGATAGTGCGGCGGCAGCTGCCGCAATCTTTCCGTATTTCTTCACGTATGTATCCTTATTGTAGTGCGGCTTCCTTCAAGCCTCTTTTCGCCCGACAGGAAGACATACGTGATGGCACCGTGCCTTCCATGGCGGCGGCGAGATTTTGCGTGTGAGACGTGAGAATGTCCAGCAGGTTGCGCGTGCCTGGTATTGAAGCAGGCGGCGCGCCAGCGCCGCCTGTGGGCCTTAGCGTCGGCCCGTCCCGGTCAGTTGAATAATGTTGTTGGGGAATTCCAGCGATTCGACCTCTGCAGTGAAGTCGCGAGCCACCTTGAGGATGGTGTCGCTGACGTGGGCATATTGCTTGGAGAAGGGCGGCCAGTAGTCGCCTAGTCCGAGCGCGTCATTGATGACCAGCACCTGCCCGTCGCAGTCGGGGCCGGCACCAATACCTATGGTGGGAATGCTCAGCGCCCGGGTAATCACATCGGCAAGGGCGTAGGGGATATGCTCCAGCACGACCATAAACGCACCCGCGCCCTCAATGCGTCTGGCTTCTTCGAGGATACGCTGGGCGTCGGCGTCGTTGGTGCCGACCTTCTTGAACGATGTCGCGGTCTGCGGCGTCAGGCCGGTGTGGCCGACAACAGGGATGCCATTGGCGACCAGGTGGCGAATGACCTCGTCCTTCGGGCCTTCCAGCTTGATACTGTTGGCGCCGGCCGCGATCAGGCGTCGGGCGCTGGTAAGGGCGATATTCGGTTCGGCGTCCGTCAGATAGGGCAAGTCGCCAATGATGTGCGTGTTGGGCGCACCGCGGCGAACGGCACCGATGTGATACTCCATGTGCTCCAGGGTCACATCACGGGTGCTTTCAAACCCCATCTCGACCATACCCACGGTATCGCCGACCAGAATCACCGGAACGCCAGCGGCCTCAATGCCACGGGCGACCGGGCAGGTGTAGGCGGTCAGCATGGTGATTGGCTTTTTGCCCTTGCGGGCAAGAAAATCAGCTTCGTGCAGCGTCATGGTGATGTCTCCCATTTGGGTGGTAGCGGGCGCGGGGACACAATGCTGCCGGTACGGCGGGCAGGGCAGCAGGCCGCGCCGAGTGATGGGATACCAGCAAAGGCGAGGGGAGCTCAAGCATCATTTGGCTCAATGATTTAACGTGGCCAGCTTAATATGCCTGCGCTATCCCCACTGATAGAGAGCAACGCGCCATACCGTTGAGCCGGCCAGGTACTGAGGTCTGGTTGTCGCCGCACGCCTCAGCGCATTTCGAACAACTCCTGGTGCACCCGCTGCGCAGGTAAACCCTGCTGAACAAAATCTGCCCGGATAGCCTGCCCGAACGGGGTGGGCCCGCAAAACCAGATGCTCGCCTGCTGCCAGTTGGGCACGGCGCTGCGAATCAGTTCGGGCGTAAGGCGACCGTCGCGCGGTGAGACGCGGATGTGCAGACGAATACCTGCCGCTGCGGCATCAGCGCTCAATTTGTCGATCGCGGCCTGATCAACCTCGGTCGTGATATGGAAAAAGTCGACATTATGCTCACCACCCTGCTGGGCGAGGTGCTTCATGCGCGCGATAAAGGGGGTGACACCGATACCTGCGCCAACCCAGATCTGCTGGGGTGCGGGGTCAGAGAAGTCGAAGCGCCCGTAAGGGCCTTCGACCTGCACCTGCATGCCGACCTTGAGCCAATCCTTGAGCTGACGCGTCCAGTCACCCAAGGCTTTGACAACGAAGGTGATCTCTGGCTTGTCGGCAGACCAGGCAGAGGCAATGGTGTAGGGGTGAGCACCTTCGCCCGGCTTGGAGGTGACAAAGGCAAATTGCCCCGGCGCATGGCCGGGCCAGCGAGCGTCCATCGCGATACGGGCTTCGATGACGTTTATACCGGGGTAGTGGGTTAGCTCTTCAATCTGGCCAGGATGACGGCGACGGCGCCCAACGCGGCCAAGCAGCACCAGTACCGCCGAGGCGCTGCCTGCCACTACCAATACGGCCATCAGCCAAGCGATGGGTTGGCTCCAGTACTCGTACTTGATGAGGATCACGCTGTGCCAGGCAAGTACCAGATAGGCGATTGCCAGCCAGTTATGGGTTTTGCGGAACCAGCGGTAGGGGACAGCCTTGACCAAGGCTAATACGATCATCGCAGCAGCAGCGTAAAACGCCCATTCGCCCATGGATTCGGCAAGGCCGCGTTGACTGCGAAACCACTGTTCAATGACTGGGAGCACCTGTTCGCTGCCGCCCTGGCGCCGCTCCGGGCGGCTCAGCCAGCCCCAGCCAACCATCCATTTAGGGGGCCATGCCGAGATAACGGGAAAATTCACTCACATCCATCCTAACTGATTGATTTATCAGAACATTTCCATGACGGGAATTTTTATGGAATCATAACGAGATCACGGAAAATTAAGACATTCAAACCATAAATGTTTGATTTCTAGGCTTTGTGTTGCTCTCACATGCTTGCGCATGTTCGCCCACCTTCAATTAGTCTCAAATGTGGGCTCGATGGCAGCTGTAAACTTTCCTCCCCTCGGAGGTGATGATCATGCGGCACGTTGCAATGCAGCCAACGGAAACGACTTCAGACGTTACCTGTGACGCTTGTTGCCAAAGCACAAGTATTGAAACCGCTCTGCAATCACTCGAACGACAACTCGTTTCACTGCGGGCTAATTGCAACGATGGGCGGGAAGTTGAGGCTTGCGGCATTCTCGCCGGAATTAGCGAGGACGCATGCATTAAATGAACGGCGTTGGGGCTTGCGGGCCTGGTTACCCGGCCAACGCGCATGCCCTCGAAATGGTTGTTTGTCCCTGTGGTTTTTGCCCCTTCGTAGTGATGGCTGTCTCCGTGCGGTATCACTTTGAGTCAGGCCTGCCGAGGAAACGTGAGTTCAAACGTGGTCCGACCGTCTTTGCTGGCGACGGCCACGTGGCCTTTGTGGAGGTTCATCACTGAGCGGACAATCGCTAGCCCCAATCCTGCCCCGCGAGGTTGTATGCCGTTAACGCGGTAAAAGCGGTCGAACAGATGTGGGAGATGATCCGATTCGATAGTCGCGCCATGATTGGTGACAGCCAGCGAGACGATGTCTACGTCCTCCTCAAGGATCTTAAGTTCGACCGTACTGCCAGTATTTGAATGCCGCAGCGCGTTGGATAGCAGGTTGGAAATGGCCCGCTGGACCATAAGTCGATTTCCCAAAATCATGGCATCGCCCGTTACTGTCGTAGCGACTCCCGCTTCTTCGGCAAGGACTTCGAAGTATTCACATACGCGCCTCGCCTCGCTTCCTAAAGATAATTGTTCGAGCTTCAGTGCTGGGCTGGCGTGGCTGGCCTGGGCGAGAAACAGCATGTCTGACACGATTCGATCCATGCGCTCGAGTTCTTCAACCGACGACTCGATCACCTCCCGATAATGCTCCTTGCTTCGCTCACGCACCAAAGTCACCTGCGCCTTGCCTATCAGGTTGTTCAGCGGAGTTTTTAACTCATGAGCCACATCGTCCGAGAATTGTGACAGTTGCTGAACGCCGTCATCGAGTCGATGAAGCATTACGTTGAGGCTGTGCGCCAATGCCTGGAGCTCTTGCGGAAGCCGATCGTTGCGGATTCGAGGTGATAGATCCTGTGTAGATACCTTAGTCGCCAAGGCCCGGAACTTGCGAAGCGGCCGCAAGCCATTTTGGGCGATTAGCCATCCAGCCAATCCGATCAATATCAGTAGCATCGGCACGGTCACTAAGGCCGAGCGCAGGAATGCAGCCACCAGCCGTTGATCGGCACTGCGATCTTGCGAAAGTAAAAGCGTCATTGAAGCCAGTCCCGGGACTTGGATTTGCTTGCGCCCGGTTAGCATCTGCACGCCATCTTTCGTTGTCCAGCCAAGATAGTCGCCGTCCCTGCTCACGAGATCCAGCTGCTGCGGCGCATTGGCGAATCGGCCGATACTGAAAATGGGTGATTTCGCTGTATCGCCGATGACCGTAATCGAAAGGTTGTCATGGCCGAGTACGGTATCGCTCAATGCGTGTTGCCAGGAGCGGCCCATACGGGCTTTGGTGTCTTCGAGGAGTCCATGATCGATCTGAGAGAGCTTGGCCGTCACTTCCTCCTGGGCGCGCAGTTCCAGTTGGCGCACCAGTACCCAGTAGCTCAGTGCAATCAGCAGCGCGACCAAAGCGGCGCCGGTCAGTGTGATTTGAAGCGCGAGACGCGATGCGAGGCTGAGTGGCTTCAAGGCCGCGCCTCCAGCACGTAGCCCACACCCCGGATGGTGTGTATCAGGCGATCGCCGAAGGGTTCGTCCACTTTCATCCGCAGGCGACGAATCGCAACATCCACCACATTGGTATCGCAGTCGAAATTGATGTCCCACACCATGGCAGTTATTTCCGTACGCGTGAGGACTTCGCCAGTCCGGCGCATGAGCAGATGCAATAACGCAAATTCTTTGCTGGTGAGGTCGATACGCTGACCGCTCCGGTAAGCCCTATGCCGGGCCGGGTCCAGTTCGAGGTCGGCTACACGCAGGTTGCTCGGAAGTGTGACTGCCTCGCCTCGCCGCAACAGTGTCCGGATACGAGCGAGCAGCTCAGGGAACTGAAACGGCTTGACCAGATAGTCATCAGCACCCAGCTCAAAACCGCGGACTTTTTGCTCTAGGCGGGCGTTGGCTGTCAGCATGATGACGCGTGTCTGTTTACGCCGCCTAATAAGTTCGAGCACCTCCCACCCATCCATGTTTGGCAGATTCACATCCAGTAGCACGATGTCATAGTCGTTCTGCAGTGCTAGGTGAAATCCATCGAGCCCATCACTTACGCAATCGACGATGTACCCACATTCGATAAGACCCTGCTGCAGGTATTCCGCAGCTTTGATTTCGTCTTCTACAACCAGGATGCGCATGTTTTCAGGTAACTCGGCAAGGGGGTGCGTGGTAAGCGGAACCAAAAATAATACATGTAGTAACTATAAGGTCAAGACGAAAGAGGCTTGGCTCTAGCGTGAAAGGCAGAGGCGAAATGATCTGCACAGGGAAGCGGGAAGCACTTTAACGCGGTAAAAGTCCTGCGGGGCCTGTCTTGCAAATTTGTAATCTACCGGTCATTTGGTTGACCCGCAGCCCAAGGAGGTGCACTTAAACAAAAAAAGGCGCCCTACGGGCGCCTGAAACACATCTTCAAACCA
>MDTG01177402.1_pt1 | contig 12281 bp, 12 predicted proteins | sample 811421 | NCBI WGS metagenome assembly MDTG01 (sample SAMN05326645, study PRJNA326480) | marine metagenome | isolation source: seawater | place: Pacific Ocean: South East | collected 2011
CAACTTATTCGATTGCATTTTAAGCCGTTGGTCGCAGGTTCAAGTCCTGCCGGAGCCATTGGTTCCGTAGCTCAGTCGGTAGAGCAACGTATTCAACCCACGCATTCTGAATTACCGAAATAGTAAGCCTCCTTAGCTCAGTCGGTAGAGCATCAGACTTTTAATCTGAGGGCCGCGGGTTCAAGCCCCGCAGGAGGCTTTTTAGAGACATACACAGCAACTTTAAGTTTCTGTTTAAAATAAAACTACAATATGTCTCGACAACCAAAAAAGGCGCTATGGCGGAGTGGTCTAACGCGACCGACTTAAGCTCGGTTTCCTTCGGGAGCGCAGGTTCGAACCCTGCTGGCGCTATTTTTAGGATTTCATACAGCAAATTTCCAGCTTCTATAAAAAGTGGGTTTCCGGTTCGAGTCCGGAGTTGGGGTAACCCAATTAGCTCAATTGGTAGAGCAACTTTCATGCAACACAATGGAATCCGACAACAACACAACAACACAACAACACAGGTCCCATAGCTCAGCTGGTTAGAGCGCGGTGCTTATAGTTAAAACTATGTCTATGGAGGAAACTCCTTTTGCACTGGTTCCAAGGAACGCCGAGGCCGCGGGTTCGAACCCCGCTGGGACTATTTTAAAGGTAGAGTGCAGCAAATTTCAAAACACCTTTCTGACTATTTATCTGAACGGGCGGGTTCAATTCCCGCGCTGGAGAACACCAGTGTCTGGCTGACCGTATAAAAAATAATCTACCTGTAACACCAAAAATCTCATCGCCTCATCCCCCATAGTCTAATGGTAGCGATGCGTGACTTTCACTCACGAGGTCAGGGTTCAATTCCCTGTGGGGGATTTTTAAAGATGCTAGCAGCAAATTATTAAACAATTATTAGACTTTTAATCTAACCCAATGTTAAATAGCATCTTGACATACACACCAATAACTAACAGCAGAGTGGCGCAGTGGAAGCGCGCTGGGCCCATAACCCAGAGGCCGAAGGATCGAAACCTTCCTCTGCTATATCTCGTCTTAGCTCAGTTGGTAGAGCATGGGATTGTAGTGGTACGAGCATAAACATAAACATTGCTCAATAATATTCCTGGGGTCGCTGGTTCGAATCCGGTAGACGAGATCTCGGCATCAAACAAATAAGCCTCCGTGGCCAAATGGATAAGGCGTCCGGCTTCTAACCGGAAGATTGTGGGTTCGATCCCCATCGGAGGTAATCTTAAAGACACACACAGCAACTTATTTATAGTTTCTCTTTTAACTCAACAAATTGTGTCTTGCAACAAAAAAAAAATGGTCCCATAGTGTAGGGGTGATCACACAAGACTTTGAATCTTGTAACCCGAGTTCGAATCTCGGTGGGACCTTAATTTTTTTTTATTCTAAACTCTAAACTAAACTAAACTAAACTAAACTAAACTAAAATAGAAAATGATGTCATGTCCGAGCGGTTAAGGAGATGGACTGCTAATCCATTGGGCTTTGCCCGCGCAGGTTCGAATCCTGCTGACATCGCATCTTTACCAGCCCTGGTGGTGTAGTGGTAACATTGTTGCCTTCCAAGCAATAGCCTCGGGTTCGATTCCCGGCTAGGGCATTTAAAATTAAAATTGAATATTAATAACTTACTTTATTATAATTAGATGTAAATATGGCTGCCACAAATAACGATCATATTCCTTCACAAACAACTATAATTATCCAGTCACAAACACTCCAAAATACAGAAGTGTCTCAGCTTCAAGATATCGGGACACAACTAACAAAGTTAATGTATAATCCAAATAAAACTGAATTAGAAGGTACAACTATTATAGTGGTATTGCCCGAATCATCTATTGATACAGAATCATACCAAATAGATAGACAATCATCCAAATCTAGATTGTCTCGGGATGAAAAGAATCATCAAAGTATTAAACTGTTAGAACACGTAATCTCACTCCAAAATAGTATCAAACATATTGTTAAACATGCATTAAAGCATGGAATAAATATAAAAATACAATCTAATTCAGATTAATACTCAAATTTAATATAAAAATAATTATTCATTAAAACTACTTAAAAATAATAAATATAATAGAAGTATGGTCGTGGTTGTAATATAGTCACAACCATGTAATTTTAGAGTTCATACAGCATATAGTCAGTTATATTATCATGACCATCACTGAACTCTGCAACTTAAGGTCCCTTAGCTCAGTTGGTTAGAGCGTTCGACTGTTAATCGAAAGGTCACAGGTTCAAACCCTGTAGGGACCGTTTAGAATTAAAATATAATTATAATTTCCATTTCAATTAAAACAATTTAACAATTTAACAATTTAACAATTTTTTTTTCTTAGCTCTATTATAGGGCAAAAAGAATTTAGTATTTTGATCAAATAGCTTGCCCTATTATATTGGTTAATACGTTAAAGCTATAAAAATACTAGCAGCACAGTTATAAACTCTTATTAAACTTTTGTAATACTTAATTGTAGATCTAGGATTAAATTCCTTATCTAATTTTATATTCTGATTTTTGTGATAAATATGGATTGATTAAATTCTCCAGAACTTCATTTAAGAATATATGCAGCATTAAACATTATAATAATAATTAATCATAATTACTATTAGTTACTAAACTAATATTACTCATACAACTACATAAATGTGGACCGGGAGGGGGGTTGGCGTCTAGCTCAACACATAGGCGTATGTAGTGTATGTTATATCAGATGTATAGAGATATAGATGTTTAAGGTGGGAACGGTTGGTGTCTAGCTAAACACATAGGCATAACACTATATCTACCCAATATAGTATGATACATTATAGCAATGGCAGAATAGGCGTTAGTCCACTTGACTATAATAAAGGCATACTATATTGGTAATTTTTGGACTTAGACTTGGACTTAAACTTGGACTTAAACTTGGACTTTAGAACTGGCGGCGAACGACAGACAACGATGGGAGATAACCAAAAGCGATCAATACAACATATTATAGACGGTAAGTATATTTTTATCACTTATATTTATACCCTTATATTTATACCCTTATAGCATTATATTTATCAAGATACTAACACACTTTTTAAACCTGTAATGACTATTTTGCACCCAATTTAGCGTAATAATATTTAGTATTATATTTTAGCATGGATAAAGCGGACATTTTCAACAAAAAAAAATAAAAAATAAAAAAAAAACTATTACATAATTATAAAATTATGTAACTATTCTAATATGTATCACGTATACTATTAGAATTATGTGGATTAACTTTCACATTGACATTTGGGAATAGACCAATAATTTAAGACATTATCTAATGGTAGAATAGTGAACGATTTCATTCACAAATAAAGGGTTCGATTCCCTTAATGTCTAATGACATTAGCATAAATAAATGTTGAGTTAAGTGTGTTATTAATAAACACAAAAATCAGGGTTGACTGATTGTTTAGCTATAGTGACTTATTTATGTTTCTCTAAAATTTATACTGCTTTTTCTATATTTTTTATCGTGTTAACGATTAACAAGATAAATAATTTTTCAAAATTGAATGTGTTTTTTTAATTCTCTTTTTTTTATATACTGCAACAACAAAAAAACAAAGACACAAAATCACTATGTTTAATATTCCAAATCAAAATCAAAATCACAACCAAAATGTATGGGGAAATGGTTATCGTCAATCATCAATGCGACCATCACGTCTAAGACGTACTGAGTCTAATTTGCCAGAACCAATGAATCAACCTTTAGCAGAACCAATGCAACATCAAGCACCTACACCACAATCACGTCTTACACATCATTATCAGAACCATTCATCATCGGCATCACGCGCAGCATCAGCATCAGCAACATCAGATTGGGTATATGATGATGATGTTCTAAATTCAAATGAACAGCTTGAATCACCTGCATGGTCACCACCAACACCTGTATTGGATCCTCAACCACTATTTTCAGAAAGTGAAACACAGACAAATTCAAACTCAAATTCAAATTCACACACATCACCATTGGTAAATTCATGGTCTTCAGGATATAATGTATGGGATAATTCATTTAATGTATGGGATGAGGATTCAGTGTTACCACCAGTCCCTGTTCAATTTGAAATTGTCAAGAACACAAATGTAGCAACAAATGCAGCAACAAATGCATCCGAAACAAGTTATAATGGATATGAAGTAGTGAAAGAGCCATTGTTTGATAAGAATTATTATGAGGGAACACTAGAGACACGTAAAGGATATCATCACGAAAAGGGAAAGATTTCGTATATTACAATTCCAGATGTATTTGAGTATGTAACAATGGGATATGTATTGCCAGATAGTTATATTGATCAACTTACAAAGCATGTTACTAACAATGTACCAAACTTTATTATGATGAATGATATGATTCATACAACAATTCATGGTGTAGTATATAAGCGTGATATTCCAGTATATAGTTGGGAGCAATATTCAAGTATAGCACTAAAGTGTTTGGAATGGGCAGTAACAAATCCTGAAAAGATTGCACTGTCATAATTTAATGGTAATTATTAGTATTAATATTATAAATAAAAATTGAATATAAGTATATCTTTTTTTTTTGAATAATATTCTATTTATAATAATGACAGTGTCATACAAGTTATCTCACACCAATTGTGGTCTAAAAATTCCACATCACCAAGAAAAACAACAAACAAAAGAAACAAAAACAGATAATAGAAAATATATTCCTCCACATAAAAAAAAGTCACATTGCAATTGTCAAAATTTAAAATGGTCACAACATGCAATTGACAGAAAGAATGAAAGAAATATAGATTTAGATCCAGAGAAGATAAATATTGAAAGGGTATTATCTTTACCTTATTATACAAATGGTGGATGTTATCATTATTGTGATAGTAAAGAGGGTGTAACTTATTATGTGAGAAAAATAAATAACGAGTATAAATTGGTAACAATTATTAAACGAAATCCAATTGCTATGGCGCGTAGGATTTGTGAAATTAAGGGTATAAATTTTAATGAGATTTGTAGAGACAATTTATTTGGAAATTGTAGAAGAGGTTGTAGTTGTAAATACAAACATATTGATATATAAAGAATTAGATATTCCAAGAGAAAAAAACTAAATTTGTTTTTTTATTTGTTTTTTTATTTTTTTTTTGTAGTGTAGTCTAAATATAAGTCTACATAAGTTAGACTATATCTTTAACTAAAAGAAAAATAATAAAATTGATTTAATCATCTAAAGATAATATAAGATAACTTCCTATTACACACCCCCTGAATTAACTAAGCAAACCGAAAACCAAAACAAAATGGCTTCAAACGCTGGAAACGCATTTACATCTGCTGCTTGTGGTGCAGCCAACCGAACCACAGGTGCCAAGGGCGCCAACATGCTAAAGGCGTCTGGTGATATTCGTCTTGATGCTTTTCTTGGACTAACTCAGTATTCCAATGACGAGGATATTGATCGCACAGTGACCGAGCTTATTAAGCAGTGTGATCATGTTAGCAAGAAGGATCGTGGACTATATCTAGCAGATATTTGGCGTCTGATGGTGCATAAGCGACAGGCTCGCACTGGTGAGCGCACTCGGCATCTTGGACGGCGAATGTTCTTCATCCTGTATGAGAATTTCCCCCAGACCTGTATTGCTATGGTGAAGGCACAGCTAATCCCTGATATGGGTTATTGGAAGGATTATCTCCTGATCTGGAAGATGATTATGGAGCGACCAATCTCTGACAAGCTCAAGTTTGAGAAGTATGATCCGCTTATCCAGGCGATCCGTGAGACTATGATGACTCAGCGTACGGAGGATCTAAAGCGTCTTGATGAGTTTGTAGCGCCCCGACGTATTCGCGATATCTCCAAGAGTGATCTGATTGTTCATCTAAAGGCTTCAGGTGCCAAGCTTCCAAATCTTACATGGGTTGGAAAGTATTGTGTTCGTGAGTCAAGTGCCGATAACAAGCGTCTCTTTTGGTGGGTTCGTGATCCCGAGACTAATCGTCTGCATCGTCAGTCGCATGTGGCGTATATGCTCCGCTATTCGCTTAAGCGGCGTGTAGGTCCTGGAGAGTATCAGCCATGGGGAGTTCATGAGTCAGTACCATCTCGTGCCAAGCAGTCTTATCAGCATCTTAACGCCAAGCTGAATGAGGCGCTAGATGTTCCCGAGGTGAAGGCGACTCTTGATCGGCTAGATGAGATTGACCCGAGTAAGGTGCCTGGGGAGTTTCGTCAGCGAAACATCAAGTTTCTGCTAAATGAGCGCGTGAAGGGCTGTCCTACCGAGGAGGAGGAGGAGACTGGAAATCGTCGCCCAGATGATGAGTCACGTGTAGCTCTTCGGAAGCGAACCCGCGAGATGTTTACTGATCCCGATCGGATGAATGTAGACACTCTACAGCCACATGAGATCGCATATAAGGCGGCGACTGTTCGCTCTCGTGCGGAGATTGATGGTCATAATGCCGCATTTGAGAAGAAGGCTCGTGTGGTCCGTGAGCAGCTAGATGAGATTCAGCGTGAGATCGCATCAAAGGCTTCTATGAATGGTGACACTGATACTGTGGCTCGTGCAGCAGCCTCTGGTCGGATTGTTGGTGTGGCGGATGTGTCTGGGTCTATGACCACTGATGCAGGTGGTAGTGCACCAAATCGGCCGATTGACATTGCCACTGGTCTGGTAGCATTTATTGCCCGAATCGCCGCTGAGCCTTATCGGGGGATCGCCATGAGCTTTACCAATACACCTAGCATCTTCAACCTGAAGGTGGGTGATCGGATGATGAACGCCCGTGAGAGTATGGCCGAACTGAATCGTCATGTTGGTTATAACACCAACTACCAGGGTATGCATAAGGCACTCATCAAGCTGTGTGTGGATAACCAGGTTCCCGAGGATGAGCTCCCAGTGCTTTACATCGCATCTGACATGAACTTTGATCAGATGGATCAGAGCCTAAATACCAGCTCCACCTACAACTATAGCACTGGCCGATACGAGACCCCCGCGCATGGCAAGGCATCTTCAAAGATCTGGGAGACTACCCATGAGACCATCACCAAGATGTGGGTTCGTGCGGGCTATCGTAAGGTGCCACTGATGGTGTATCACAACATCAATACTGCACACAGTGGCGTCCAGGCAGACCAGAACTTCAAGGGTGTCATCCTTCTTAGTGGTCGCTCGGAGCAGGTGATCAAGCTGGTACTCTATGGCGAGGTCGCAAAGGAGGTGGAGAAGGAGATTGTTGTGGATGGCGTCAAGACCACGATCAAGGTGAATGATGTAACTCCATATGAGACCTTCCGCAAGGCTATGGAGGCAGACCACTTTGCACTGCTAGAGAGTCAGCTACTTCTATCGCGGGAGGGTGATATGAAGTATATCACTAATGATACTATCGGCGGGTACACGGCAAAGATGGCAGCCGACGCCGGAGCTCACTAAAAACCAGAAAAAAATAAAACCAGAAAAAAATAAAACCAGAAAAAAATAAAACCAGAAAAAAATAAAACCAGAAAAAACCCAAAAAAAATAAAGATTAACTATATCAAAAATAAATATAGCTTCATAAATACCATAAATAAAAATAAAATAAAATATTTTTTTTTAAATTGATTTAAAAACGATATATGATTATACAATAATCATAACACAAATAAATATGCAGTCTTTACCATTCGCAAATTGCCCTATGAATCTTGAGTATGTAATTTCAAAAAATCATGAGATGGTGCTTACATCTAATATGATGTTGATTATATTTGTATTTATTACGTATACAATGTATAGTGTATATAATAATCATACTATTAATAACTATAGTAGAACAAAGTTTTTGGAAAATACACTAACTAATTATGTAGAATTGGTTGAATTAATGAATACTGATTCGGAAGTATTTGATTTTGAAGAAGTAAATGTTAATGATCCAAAAGAGTTAATTAATTATTATAATAGAGATTGTGACTCTGACTCTGACTCATCCGAAGAAGACTCACATTCTGAAGAAGAACAAGCTGAATCAGACCAAGAATCTGAACATGAGCTACCACCACCCCCAACAATACATAAAAGAGTTCTTAGATCTAATTCAAAAAAAATAGTAGATTATGGATTTGATAGAGACTATAATATTCAATTAAAAACAAATTCAAATAAATCACATTCACAAAAACAGTCTACATTAGGTATAAGTGGAAAAAACTGGCATCTTGATTAATTTTTTATTTTTTTATTTTGACCATGTAGATGGTAAGTTGTATTTTTTTACTCTATAATTTACTGCATTATGTAGTAAATAAATAACTATTAATAATCCTATAAATGGAATAAAACATCTTTCTATATTGAATGATTGTATTTTGTTTAAACTACCAGCACTTTTGTAAATATCTAAACCACATATTACTATTATACCAATTACTAATAAACTAAATTGTGCTATCATAGCTTTTTCATCTTTAACAACTACATTAGGTGGTGTACTAAATGAACCTTCTTCTTTTATAACACCAGTATGTGAAACATTAATAGCCATTAAGCCAAAAAAGAATATAATGAATGGAATTAATTTAAGATACATTTCACCACCACGTATTAAAGGTAATCTAGGACTAACGGTATATGCATAATAACATAAAATAGCTAATAATATAGTGAATAAATAGTAATAGAATCTGTTATGTGTAAGATTAAAAAATGTAGGCTCACCACTATATCTAATAGGAGTAGTAATATATGATGATAATGTGATAATTATTATTGAAAACCATATTATCCAATAAGCTATAACATAGTTGTTGGTAGTGAATTTAAGAGATTTAATGCGATCTCTAAGTTCATTATTAAGTTCGTTAAATTTATTTTGTTTATTATTATTTTTATTATTATTATTATTATTTTTATTTTTATTAGAATCGGTAGAACTTTTGTTTGCATTATTTTTTTTTAAATTATTTTTATTACCTGAACCACTATTATTTTTTTTAGCTGCATTAGTTCCAGTAGCTGCATTAGTTCCAGTAGCTCCATTAACACCATTTTGTTTAGGTTGATTGATAGTTGGACCCACACCAGTTCCTATTGGTCCTGCGGCACCTGCTGCACCTGCTGCACCTACACTAGGTAAAGAAGGCATCATAGGTGATACGGGAGGCACACCAGAAGAAGGTAACATAGGTGGGGGTGTAATCATAGCTCCTCCAATAAGATTAAGATTAAGCAATTTATCCATTATTATAATATGTGAATATAATATGTGAATATAATATATAATATATGGCACTTTTATCTTTAGCAATTTTAAATTTAACTAGAAAAAGAACTTTTGAATCGTTTAAAACATTAATAGAGGGTAATCCACAACAAATTTTAAGAGATAACTTATATACTATGGTGTATATGATTATTTTATTAATTGTAACAACAGTTCCAGCTGTATTGGTAGCTACTAATTGTAATAAAAATTATCCTATATTATATGGTATATTAGCATTTTTGTTTAGTGATATTTATTTATTACAATGGTCTATTAAGAAATTTGTTTTAAAATATCCAGATTACTGCCCATTGTAAAATATATAGATATATAATATATATATAGTATGTATGAATTTATAGAACGTTGTGGAAAGCATACATTTACATCTCTTTTTCCAAATGATGTTAAAAATAGACCATTAGTAATATTAGTTAATATAGTACATATACTAGGTGTGTTAGTGATACAGTTTGGAATTTTATTACCACCAAATATGATAAAATACTATATTATATATTTAGTATTATTATTAGTAAGTTATATTTTATTAAATAATAGATGTTTTATGACTGAACTATCTAATTATATAGGTGGAAAAAATTACAATACTTTATGTATTAAACTATCTGATGCAAAAAAAATAATGGTATGTTATTTAGTATTTGCAATATTTTTTGTAATTAATCCACAATTTTCATTTTATACATTATTAACAGAATTAGCAAAAAAAAATCTTTAGCTATTGTATAAAATAAATGTTTGCATCTTCAAATGTTACAGGAGTAGTAGAGAATGCTGTAAAAGCCAACAATGTTAGAAATGTTAATGAAGCTAAACAAGGAAGAGCAATTTTAGTAGCTCTTTTAATTAGTGTATTAATCATGATTTTATTAAATGTATTAGTAGGTCCATTTTTATGGAATAATGTATTTTCCAGATTAGTACCTAATCTTGGAAAAGCCAGATGGTATGATACCTTAGCTCTTGCAGTTTTATTTGCACTTATCATCCCACATTAAATAAAATAAATAAATATCGTGAATTTTAAAAATTAATTAAATTTATAATAATTATTGTTTTCTTACCTTTATTCTTTTACTCACCATATCAATTAATATAATTGATGTAGCAAATTTAAAATTCAATAAATATTTTAAAATATTTTAAAAATGTATATGGAAGTCTATGTTTCTTATATAGTTGGTACGAGTATTTCAGCTTTTTTAGGTAATATGGCTTATACATATATTTATGCACCTGAAAAAGTAGACGACAACGAAAATTCTAAATCAGATTCTGAATCTACTGATATTGAATATAATTTAGTAGATTCAAAATTAAATGAGCGAGAGGTAAATAGTGTTAAGGATAAAAAACCATTGGGTGCTACCTTTAAGGAAAAAATGGAATCACTACAACAAATTTTGAGAATAGAATGTAGACGTGATTATCCAATTAACAATACAAGAAAGGTGCGAAGTAGATGGTTAAGATATATAAAAGAGTATGAAAAAATAGGGCATAGTGAATTTGTATTTAATCACACAACCAAACCCTATAAATCAAAATAATCTAAATCAACCCTTATAATTCTTTAATTGTGCTTTTGTATTTTTGTGTTTTTTTTTTGTAGCCTAGACTACATTGTGTTCTATAGTAAAAAATTGATTATAAAACCATTTTGCTAGATAGAGTAATTTCTGCTCACACCAGTTTACAAAGCTTTTAATCACTTTCAAAACTTTCCATTAACAATGCCTTTCACCACTTACTACGGCCCCAACACCACCGTGTCGGAGTCTTGTGTCTGGGTCGCCGATGGCAGCCGTCGGATCTGCATCACCTACGAGTACAACACCTCTACTGGCATCCTGAAGTATGCTGCGTCGGTCTTCCGGTGCGATGTGGTTCAGTATAGTGAGGATATCATCGGTGTCTCCGAGCCAAATCCCGAGCAGATGGAGGGACACGTTCACACGACGACCCGTCGCTATGAGATCCGCCCGGTGATCATCCAGGTTGATGCTGGTCTCACCTACGAGGGCATCGTCACCGCCATCCGGCACGAGATGTGCCATGGTATGGGTTGCAAGGGTCCGCGTCGGCTCGCAAGTGCCTTTGGCATGGACTGTGGGTCGTCCGATGCTGGTAGCGAGTCCAGTGCCAACACCTGGCTCACGGATGAGAACTATGAGGAGGATCCTGAGTATCTAGCGGTGGATGTTCACAAGCTGGAGCGGAAGACTGCTCGGCGGCTCCGGTACATCTCGCATACTACCACCGAGCTATATAATGGTAACCGGATCCCGGTGATGCGTGAGTATTTCATCGTGTTCAAGGCCGACAAGAATACTGGCGAGCTCATCTATGGTGCGGCGATCTGTCGGCGTCCAGATAATCTAGGCCCGATCATGGACGCGGATCTCATTGAGAGCCACTACAAGACGGCGATGGGTCGGCTGGAGAAGCACGCGGTTACGATGCTGATCGCGGATGAGTATCGGCACCAGCTCAAGAAGCATGCATCGCATCGGGAGGATGTCATGTACGCGATCGTGGACAAGATCCATGAGCGCCAGAGTGGTCGGATGCAGGTGCGTAACTATTCTTATGCGTGGTAGATCTTAGAAACGATAAACACAATAAACCCAAAAAAATGACAAAACATAAAAACCCAAAAAAATGACAAAACACAATAAACCCAAAAAAATGACAAAACACATTAAACCCAAAAAAATAATAAAACTTGAAAAACACAAACATATTTTTTTTTGTTTATAACAAAATAAGGTAATACATATAGATAAATGTATTAGAGTTTAGGATAGTGTAGAAGTTATATAGAACATGTTACAATAAAATTGAGTAACAAAATTCCCCCTATAATGTAAGTGTCGTTGGTCCAGACATTAAAATGGAATCCAAATAAGCTCTGTACCTGCATAATTGGTTAGTGCTCGTCTTCGGGCGGTCCTGC
>MDTG01286194.1_pt1 | contig 12281 bp, 11 predicted proteins | sample 811421 | NCBI WGS metagenome assembly MDTG01 (sample SAMN05326645, study PRJNA326480) | marine metagenome | isolation source: seawater | place: Pacific Ocean: South East | collected 2011
TAAAAAGACCTTCTGAAGGACTCAACCCTATAATGTATTGGGAAATCTTAGGTAAAGAAGCTACCAAAGATTATGAGGCGGATGAGGCAATCAAATGAAGATAGGTTATATTGCAGATGGTCCTTGGTCTCATAAAGCTTTGGAAAGAATAGTTTCTGATAACAGGTTAGAGATATCTTTTATTGTTCCAAGATACACCTCTCAAGACTCTGTTCTCGAGGACTGGGCAAAAAAACTTGGAGTTGATTTTATTCCTATGGAGAATGTGAATTCTAAAGACTCTGTCAATAAATTAAAAAACTATAAAGCAGATATATTTGTTTCTATGTCTTTTAATCAAATTTTAAAGAAGGAAGTTATCAATATACCTGAAAAGGGTTTTATTAATTGTCATGCAGGAGCCTTGCCCTTTTATAGAGGTAGAAACGTACTTAATTGGGTTTTAATAAATGACGAAAAAGAATTTGGAGTTACGGTTCATTATATTGACGAAGGAATTGATACAGGCGATATAATTTTACAAGACAAGAGTTTGATTACTGACGATGATTCTTATAAAACCTTATTAGAAAAAGCCATTGATCTCTGTGATAAAAATCTCTACAAAGCTCTTATAAAAATCTTAAATGGTGAGAATCAAAGAATTAAACAAGAAGAAATCCACCCTGTAGGAAGTTATTTTGGAATTAGAAAAGAGGGCGATGAATGGATCAATTGGGAATGGAACTCAAGAACAATATTTAATTTCATCAGAGCAATAACAGACCCAGGACCTTGTGCACAAACTATGTTTAAAGATGTTCTTATCAAAATAAGAACCTCCAAAGAAATTCCTAATTCTCCCAAATACGTTTGCACTCCAGGTGAAATAGTGGGTAAAACACATGATTCTCTAATTTTAAAGACTGGAGACAGCACTCTTTCAATAAATTCATATGATAGTTTAGATAAAAAGAATGATATGGCACTCAAGGCTCTTAGAATTGGCAATCGTTTATATAAACCAAGTCATTAATTTTATTTATAATCAACAAGGAGAAAATAATTGACTAAAATTAATTGGATGGCATCTACTTTGCTCAAAGATGAGTCTATGGAGAAAGCCATAAAAAATCTTAATCTCCAGTCAACAAGGATTGTTCTTGTAATTGATAATAGTAAAAAACTATTAGGAACGATCACAGATGGCGATATCCGAAGAGCTTTACTCGAAAACAAGCCTATGGATACTCCTGTATGCGACTTTATGAATCCTAATCCCACTACAGCTTCTGAAAATGAAGATATGGATGAGATATTAAAATTAATGCAAAAAAATGATCTTCTCCAGATTCCCATCCTAGACTCAAAGTCTAAAATTGTGGGTCTTGAAACTCTTCACCACTTAATCGAAAATGAGAAAAAAAATAATCCTGTATTTTTAATGGCTGGAGGGTTTGGTAAGCGGTTAGCACCTTTAACCGACGAGATGCCTAAACCTCTTCTTAAAATTGGCTCTAAACCCATTTTAGAGATCATAATGGATAAATTTATAGACCAAGGATTTAATAATTTTTATATTTCTACTCATTTTCTTGCAGAAAAGATAGTTGATCACTTTGGCGACGGAAGTCTAAAAGGCGTTTCTATTGAATACATTCATGAAAAAAAACCTATGGGAACTGCAGGATCATTGGGACTATTGCCTCATGACAAAATAAACACTCCAATAATTATGATGAATGGAGACTTACTTTCGAAGGTCGATTTTACAGACCTATTGAGTTATCACAATGATAAACCCGGAGAAATCACAATGTGCATTTCTGAATATGAGTTTCAAGTTCCCTATGGTGTTATCAATATTGATAAAGAAAGATTAAAAGGAATTGATGAGAAACCTTCACAGAAATTCTTTATAAATGCTGGTATTTACGTAGTTGAACCATCTATCATCAAGAATGTTAAAAATGACGAATATATTGACATGCCAACTTTATTGAATGGAATGATAGAAGATGGTACTGAAATAAACGTTTTTCCTATTCATGAATACTGGCTTGATGTTGGTAAAATCGATGATTTTAATATGGCTAAAGAGGAAATTACTAAAGATGACCAATAATGAAAAATACTTGGTTGTAGGAGCAGGAAACATATCAAAAAAACATATCGATAATATAAAGACACTAAAAAAAAATAGCTTAGTATTCAATTTGTCTTCATCAGGTCGGAATATTGATCCTCAATCTAATAATGCAGATTATGTTTTGAGAAACTTTCAAGAAGCTCATGAACATAAATTTAATGCAGTCATTATTGCTTCTCCAGCTAGTTTTCACATAGAACATGCTTTATTTTTTTCTTCTTTGAACATACCTTTGTTAATTGAAAAACCTTTGTCTGATAATTTAAGTAAATATAAAGAAGCAAGTAATATCCTCTTAGATTTAAATCAAAAAGTAAAAATTGCCTACAATCTTAGATATCTCAACTCTATGATATTTTTCAAGAATTTTTTGGATAAAAATTTGTTAGGCAAAATATATTCGATTCAATCAGAAGTAGGGCAAAATTTAATTAACTGGAGACCAAAAAAAAATTATAAAGATACTGTATCTTCGAATAAAAAACTTGGCGGAGGCGCGCTTTTAGAGTTAAGTCACGAATTAGATTATCTAACTTGGATTTTTGGCGACATCGAAAGTGTCTTCTCTAAGCTTTCAAATACTAACCATTTTGATATCGACGTTGAAGATAATGTTGATTCTGTTCTTCAAACAAAAAGTGGTATATGTGTCAACTTACATATGGATTTCTTACAAAACAAAGCTGTAAGGAAATGTAAAGTTATAGGAGAAATGGGCACCTTAGATTTTGATCTTTTAGAAAATAAAATTATTCACTATCATGAAAATGAACAATTTAAGATCGTCTATGATGAGAATGTTTTTGATCAGAATCAGTCTTATATTGACATGCTTCAAGATTTCTTAAATCCAGAGACCGAGAAAATAGATAATCTTGCAAGCTTAGATGAAGCCAAAAATGTCTTAGCAGTTATAGAGGCCATGAGAGCTTCATCTATAGAAAATTCTATAATCAGAGTAGATTAAAAAAATAATGAAAACATTCGCATTCATATTTGCTAGAGGAGGTTCTAAGGGACTTCCAAAAAAAAATATTTTAAATATAGGAGGGCTTCCTCTTATTGCTCACTCTATTCTTTCAGCTAAAAATAATCTTATGATCGACGATGTTTTTGTTTCAACTGATTCAAACGAAATTGCAAAGGTTTCAACTTCATTTGAAGCTAAAGTTATAAGGAGGCCAAAAGAACTTGCACAAGACGATTCTTCAGAATGGTTAGCTTGGATTCATGCAATAAATTATGTCCATGATCAGGGATATAAATTTAATAGGTTTATAAGTTTACCCCCGACCGCACCTTTAAGAGCTGATGAAGACATTAATAAATGTCTCCTAGCTCTTGAAGGAAATGTTGATATGGTTATAACTGTAACCCCAGCAAATCGTAACCCTAGTTTTAATATGGTTAAAAGAGATGCCAAAGGTATAAGTGAATTAATTATAAAATCTGACATCGTCAGACGACAGGATGCTCTGTTAGTATATGACATGACTACTGTGGCATATGTAACCACACCAGATTATATTTTAAGTAAAAAAAATCTTTTTGAAGGAAATACTTACTCAGTTATCATTCCTAAAGATCGAGCTGTAGATATAGATGATGAGGTAGACTTTATCTTGGCAGAAAGATTATTTGAAAGAAGAAATGACTTTAAAAAATAATACTGTATTAGTTGTAGGAGCAAATGGCAGAATTGGATCAGTCATCGCAAAAAGATTGTTAGAGGAAGGTGCTAATGTTATTGCTGCAGATATAACTCTAGAAAATCTTAAAAAAAATGATTTTAAAGAATACAAAGAGCAATTTCTCAAAATTGAGATGGATATCACTAATAAGGAGTCAATAGAAAAAGTTTTTGAATTTGCTTTATCTAAATTTGAAAAAATAGATTCTGCTATCAATAGTTCGTACCCTAAAGGACATGAGTATGGAAAACATTTCTTTGACGTTTCTTATGATGCTTTTACTAAAAATCTATCTCTTCATGTAGGAGGATTTTTTTTATTTATGCAGATTTGCGCTAAGTACTCATTATCCTCAAAACAGAAATTCTCTTTGCTAAATTTCTCCTCAATATATGGCAATATTGCACCACGTTTTGAAATTTATGAAGATACTGATATGACAACTCCTGTTGAATACGCAGCTATGAAGTCAGCAATTCAACATTTATCTCAGTATGTGAGTGCCTATACTAAGAACTCAAAATTCAGGGTAAATTGTATTAGTCCTGGCGGCATATCGGATAATCAAGATTCTAAGTTTTTAGCCAATTATAAAAAATTTTCAAGAGAAAAAGGTATGTTGGATGTTGAAGACCTTTTGGGTACAGTCTTGTATCTGATTTCGGAGTCTTCCGAATACGTATGCGGTCAGAATATTATCGTTGATGATGGTTTTGTGGTTTAAATCACTTTAAATCTTTAAAAATGGCATCAAAGCAAAGAGTAGTCATAATTGACAGAAAGAATGCGAATATAAATTCTCTTAAGAATGCTATTCAACACGTAAGTGATTTTCATTTATCTGTTACAAGTGATATGAAAGAAATTCAAAAGGCTGATTTTTTAGTTTTGGCTGGTGTGGGCGCTTTTGGTGATGGCATGGCTGATCTTATAGAAAAAGATTTAGTTGATGGACTTGTAAATCAAGCTCTTATCAAGAAAAAGCCTTTTCTTGGTATATGTTTAGGTATGCAGATGCTCTTTTCTGAATCAGAAGAAAAAGGAATAAATTCTGGCTTGAATCTAATTGAAGGCAAGGTTAAATATCTTGATCTAGATCCGAAATACAGAATTCCTCATGTGGGATGGAATAACATTGAGTATGATAAAGATAAAAAGATATTCAACGGTCTAGGATCTGATAAGAACTTTTATTTTGTCCATAGCCTTTACGCAGAATGCAGCGACGAAAACGTAGTTGCTAAAGTTGACTATGATAAGAAGATAACCGCAGCAGTCCAAAAAGATAATATTTTAGGCTTTCAATTTCATCCTGAAAAAAGCCAAGGAAACGGAATGGTTTTACTAAGAAATTTTTTATCAGGAAGATACTACGATGCTTAAACCAAGACTAATACCATGTATTTTAACTAGAGGTGAAATGGTTGTGCAGAGTATTAACTTCAAAAAGTATTTACCAATTGGAAATGTCAAAACCGCAATAGAGTTTTTTGTGAATTGGGATGTTGACGAAATAATAATTTTAGACATAACTGCTTCTATAGAAAATCGATCCCCAAATATTGAATTAATTGAATGGGCTTCAACTGAGTGTTTTGTTCCTCTTACTGTTGGTGGTGGAATCAAAACTTCAAAAGATATTAGGGCTTTATTGAATTCTGGAGCTGATAAAGTCTGTATTAATTCATCTGTCCGAAATAATATAAAACTTATCGAAGAAGCAAGTAACATATTTGGCACACAGTGTATTACTATCTCTGTTGATGCTATCTATAAAGATGGAGAATATAAAGTTTTTACTTATGAAAACGATGATATTTTAGATATATCCCTAATTTCATATGTAAAGCAGCTTGAAAAGAATGGAGCTGGAGAAATTTTTTTAAATTCTGTCGATAGAGATGGTAGCAAAGAAGGATACGACATAAGACTCTTAAAGTCAGTAACAGATAATGTAAACATACCTGTAATAGCTTGTGGCGGAGTAGGAAAAAATAGCCACTTCTCTGAGGCAATAATTTCCGCAAATTGTTCAGCAGTTTCAGCAGCAAATATTTTTCAGCATACAGAACACAGTACGATTTCAGCAAAGGCAATGTTATTAAATAATGGGGTAGAAGTTAGACTCAATGGTTCTGTTAAATATGACAATTTTGAATTCGATCATATGGGAAGACCTTTCTGATGAAATATTGTAAGAGATGTATTTATCCTGAAAACCACCCGTTGGGACTTACGTTTGATGAAAGAGGTGTCTGTAGCGGATGTCTAGTCCATGAAGAGAAATATGAAATAGATTGGAAAAAGAAGCATAGGGAATTTGATAAATTATTATCTCAATACAGAAACAAGTCTAACTTTCATTACGACTGCATAATTCCAGTTGTTGGATCTGGAGATGACTTTTTTGTTGTGGATACTATAAAAAATGAATTTAATATGAATCCTCTTCTTGTAACGTATAACAATCACTTCAATACAAAAGTAGGTATAAGAAATTTAGCTAGATTACTTACAGAGTTAGATTGTGACCATATGGTTTCTACTGTTGGACCTGAAACTGTAAAAGAGATTACAAGGTTGTCGCTTAAAGAACTTGGAGATATTTATTGGCATGTTTTGGCGGGAACGCAAACTTTTCCTGTTCAGGTGGCAACTAAGCTAAAAATTCCATTAATTATTTGGGGTGTAAACGGTTGGTTAGATCAGGTTGGGATGTTTTCACATCATGATCAGGTTGAGATGACAAAAAAGGTCAGGAAAGAGCATTCGCTCAGGAGGAGAGATGCTGAATCATTGATTGGAAAAAGCAAGAATATTTCAATTAAAGATTTACAAGCTTTTACTTACCCTTCAGATGAACAACTAGAAAAAAATAGAGTTAGAGGGGTGTATCTAGGAAACTACAAGTTTTGGGATTCACAAAAGCAAATAGAGCAAGTTATAGAAAAGTTTGGTTATGAAACGATTACTCAAGAAAGAACATTTAATAATTATGAATCTATATATTGTTGGAATAATGCAGGGGTTCATGATTATATTAAATTTCTTAAATATGGTTACGGCAAAGTAACAGATCATGTATGTAGAGACATAAGACTAAAGAGAATTACAAGGGAACAAGGAATAAAATTAGTTAAAGAATTTCAAAACAAAGAACCACATACACTTAATAAATTTCTTGAATGGGTAAATTTATCTAAAGAAGAATTTATGACGTCAATTAATCCATTTAGAGATAAAACAGTTTGGAAAGAGACCAGCAATGGACAGTTTGTTTTAAGAGATTCAATAATCAATCACATAAACGATGACGGTGTTGATGCAGTTAGGCTAAAAGTTGATGACCCAAGAGAGTACAAGCTAACTGAATTACTAGAAAAGCATGATATGAATGATGATTACATTCTTTTAGGCAGGGCGTTTATTGATGAAAATAACTTTAAGGCAATTGAAGGATGAAATATTGTAAAAATTGTGTGATGCCAGACACAAAACCTGGCGTCTATCTTGATGATAGAGGCCTTTGTAATGCTTGCAGGAGCCAAGAATTAAAATCTCAAATTGATTGGGAAGAAAGGTTTAAAGATTTGGAGAAATTAGTTTCTGAAGTAAAAGAACAAAATCATCCTTTTTATGATTGTATAGTCCCGGTAAGTGGAGGAAAAGACAGTTGGGTGCAGGCATTAACTTTATCTAAAAAACTTGGACTAAAAACTCTTTGCGTTACGTTGGCTAACCACCTACCAACAACCGAAGGAATAGCAAATCTTAATAATATGATTAAAGATCTAAATGTAGACCACATGAAAATTAATCTAAAACCTAGTTTTTATAGGTCAGTAAGAAAGAAATGTACTTTGGAACAAGGTGAGCCCAACTGGGCAGAGCATTGTGCAGTTTTTTCCAGTGTAGTAAACATCGCAGTTATTTACGATGTTCCACTAATTGTTTGGGGAGAGGATATTGCTTTTGAATTTGGTGGAGGTCAAAGACAAGAAAGTACTGCAAGTGCACTGGAAATAGATAAAAGTGACTTAAATAAAGAAGGAAAAGTAATTGAAGACTGGCTTGATGAAAGTTTATCTGAAAGAGATACTTTTTTTTACAAGTATCCAGATTATGAAATTTTAAAAGAGGCTAACATTCAAAGCATTTATCTTGGACACTACACAAACTGGTATGGCAGAAAGAATTATGAAGAAGTTAAAACTAGGGGCTTTACAGAAAGAAAGTTAGGGCCACTTTCCGGAAATTACCTTTCTTACGATAATATAGATGAAAAGCTTTGTGAAATTAATATATGGTTTAAATATCTAAAATTTGGATTTTGGAGATCTACAGATCAGACTTGCTACGATATATGGAATAATAGGCTTTCGAGAAAAGAAGCTATAAGTATAGTGAACGAACTTAGCGATCAATTCCCAGAAGAATATTTTCAAGATTTTTTAAGATTTCATAATATCTCAGAAACTGAATTTTGGGAGATAGCTGAAAAGTTCAGAAATAAAGATATATGGGAGTTTTCAGGAAACAAGTGGAATCTAAAATATCCTCTGAAAGATATATGACCCAACATTTATTCATTCCTTGACATTTCAATTATGAATAATGAAATACAAGATCAGATAAGCAGATTTTTAGATTTTGAAGAAAATCTTGAAATAGATAATCTCGTTTACAAAAACTTATCTATTTGGCCTATCTTAAGGACAGCAGTATTTGAAGAGATTTTTAGAGAAAAAAATCTTTCTTTAGGCTCACAAAATAATAATCTAAGAAGATCTTATCTGAATCCTAAAAATTTTTACTTTCTACTCAAAGAAATACTAACCTTTTCTAATTTATTTAATAAAACAGATGTTTTATTAATAAATAATGATCCTAAGACAAAAATAATTGATGGAAATCTTACAACTAAATTAGTTTGGGGATTTACTAAATCATTAGAGTCTGATTTTAAAATAAGTATTTTAAATACTCAGTCAGTTCATTTAAGCCCAAACTTAAATTCCATAAATATATCTCGAATTCTTTCCTTCTTGACAAGAATCATGATTTTTTTCAGGGGTTATAAAGGATGGAAAATTTCAGAGAATTACTTAAATAAGAGCATAAATAAATTTTATGGAATACAGCTCAACTGGAAAAGAATTTACAGGGATAACTTGATTAGGCAAATATTCTTGGGTCACATATTAAGAATAATAATAAGAATTAAGAGTCCAAAAATTATTATCTTTTCAGATAATGGTTCAATGAGTTTAGTAAATAAAATCGCTAGCGACAGGAATATTCCTACAGTAGATTATCAGCATGCAGTCTTATCAGATTATTATATTATTTATAATCATAATAGAAGCACTAGTTCTTTGTATAAGGAACATCTTTCCAAATACTTTTTTTCATGGGGAGAATATAGACTCTCAAGATATAAAGATAATTATAAATGTAAGGTTGTGGGAAATGCATACTTTGAGAGGGCAAAAAACAATTTTGTTCATATTAAAAAAAATCCTAAGAGTTTATTACTTGTTTCTGATGGAAAGCATACTAGAAATGATTTAGTTAATTTAGCAATTAAATTATCCAAAAATTTTAAAGATTTTGCTATTTATTACAAACTCAGGCCCGAAGAGTATAAGGATTGGTTGCTTAATTACCCAAGAGAATTTATCGAAACACCAAATATTATTGTTATTGATAGTGATGATACCAATCTCTACTATTACTTAACTCTTTGCTCTTACGTAATTGGATCAAACTCTACAGTTCTTCTTGAAGCCCTACCTATTTCAAAAATAATTATTTATAAAATAGGTTGGTTCTTCGAAATGAATGATTATATAGAAGATGGTTTATTCTTGTCGGCTGATTCTTCAAGAGAAGTCATAGAACTAATTTCCAGTGAAAAAAAAGCAAGTGAAAGTATAAAATCCAATTTTGTGTTTAAAGAAGAATCTCTTTATTTAACCAATAAAAATGTCAAAGAGATCATAAACCATAAATCTTTCAATGATTAGCTACAGAAAAGAAATTGATGGTTTGAGAGCTATTGCTGTTATCCCAGTAGTTTTTTTTCATGCAGGTATATCTAGCTTTAGTGGTGGTTATGTAGGCGTAGATGTATTCTTTGTTATAAGCGGATATTTAATTACTTCTCTTATAGTTGCTGAAAAGGAGAAAGAAGAATTTAGCATAATAAATTTTTATGAGAGAAGGGCCAGGAGAATACTACCTGCATTATTTTTTATGTCTCTGGTATGCGTTCCTTTTTCTTTTTTATTAATGTCTCCTTCACAGCTAAAAGAATTTTCTGATAGTTTGATTTCTATTCCTCTATTCGTTTCAAATTTCGTTTTTTGGGGTGAGTCAGGATATTTTTCTTCTGCAGCAGAAGAAAAGCCTTTGTTACATACATGGAGTTTAGCTGTAGAAGAGCAATATTATCTTCTTTTTCCTATTTTTATTTTAATTTTTTGGAAATTAAAAAGAGAAATTTTAATTTCTATCATTTTTATAATAAGTGTTTTAAGTATTTTATTAGCACAATTTGGTTCAAATTTAGCTTCTCAACCACCTTTTTATGATGAAGTTTTTAGGTACAATGCAATTCCGGATTTTGCTTTCTTCTTGGCACCAACAAGAGCTTGGGAGTTGTTATTTGGCTCGCTAACAGCTTTCTTTCTTTTAAAAGAAAGAAAAAATAAATTCTTTGTTAACCAAATATTATCCTTAACTGGCATGTTAATGATTATTTTTTCTATCGTTGCTTTCGACTCATCAACTCCTTTCCCGGGATTTTCTGCTTTGATACCTGTTATTGGAACTATTTTAATAATAATTTATGCAAAAGAAGAAACCTTAATTTATAAGTTGCTTTCACTTCGTCCTTTAGTATTTTTTGGACTAATTTCTTATAGTATTTATCTTTGGCATCAACCTTTATTTGCCTTCACCAGACTTTCAAGTATCAATTCACCTTCAGTAATTACATATGTAATCCTAAGCTTAATATCTTTTTTTCTAGGCTGGTTAAGTTGGAAATACATTGAGGCTCCTTTTAGAAAAAAAGATTTCTACACAAGAAAGCAAATTTTTCTTTCAAGTCTAATTGTAGGATTATTCATTATTTCAATAGGAGTAATTGGAGTATCCTCAAATGGATTTATAGAAAGGTTTAATCAAAAAGAATTGAAAGCAATCCAGCCTGAAAAATTTAGTAACTCTGTTTGTAAATGGACCTCCCCAATTGAAGAATATCCAAATCTAGAATTTTGCGAGTTTGGAGATTTAAACTCATTAAAGAAGTCAATAGTATTGTATGGAGACTCTCATGCCGATTCTCTTACAAGCAGCTTAGATAAAACTTTAAAAGAAAAGAAAATTAAAGGAATTAAGATAATAAATTCCTATTGCGAACCGATTGTTGGATTTTATAAAAAAACGAATGCAAATATTTTTTCAAAAAATAGGTGCGAAGAAATTTTTTCTAAGATTTTGATAGAAATAAAAAAAAATAATGTAGAGCATGTAATAATTTTTAATAGGTGGTCTTTTAGATTTTTTCCTGTGAAAGATCAAATTTCTCAACTGAATTTCAATAACGAAGAGGGTGGAATCGAGTATGTTAAAAATTTTAGAGAATATTTGGTTTTTGATGGAATTAATTTCACATCAGATGGAGAGTCTAAGAAAAATACCTTTAATAAATTTATAAAATCCTTTCTTGATAAAGAAATTAAGGTGAAGTTAATTTATCCTCTTCCTGAGGTCGGCTGGAATTTATCAAAACTCAATATGGTAAATAATATTTTTAATGGAAGCATTCCAGATAAGGTTAGTACTAGTGCTAAGGTATTCATTAAAAGACAAAATTTTTCTAACTATGTATTAGACTCTCTAAAAGATAGCGCATTCTTAGAAAGGATATATTTAGATAAAATCTTTTGTAATGAGATACATAAAGATAGATGTATAGCTCAAATCGATGGAATTCCTTTTTATTATGACTCAAACCATCTTAGTAACAAAGGTGCAGAAGTTTTAATAAAAAATACAAACCTAGTAGAATAAGATTTTAAATTTCTGATGAGCAAAATTCTAGTCACTGGAGGAGCAGGCTTTATTCCGAGTCATTTAGTTGATTCTCTCCTTGAAGACAATCATGAGGTTACATCAGTTGATAACTTTGTTACTGGCAAACAAGAGAACATATCAAAAAAAGATAATCATACTTTTATCAAGGCAGATGTAAATAATCTTGATGAAATAGAGCCTATAATTAGAAATGGCAGATATGAATATATTTTTCACTATGCCGCGCTGGTTGGAGTGCAAAGGACAATAAATAATCCTATTGAAGTTTTAAACGATTTGAGTGGATTAGAAAACATCTTTTTTCTAGCAAAAGAAACTAAAGTAAAAAAAATATTCTTTTCTTCTTCTTCTGAAGTTTA
>MDTG01445626.1_pt1 | contig 12281 bp, 11 predicted proteins | sample 811421 | NCBI WGS metagenome assembly MDTG01 (sample SAMN05326645, study PRJNA326480) | marine metagenome | isolation source: seawater | place: Pacific Ocean: South East | collected 2011
GTATTTGACAAGCTCTTTGAAAGAAACAAGCTAGACGTATATTTTCCTTTAGCACGGCAAGGACGTTATAAAGTCACCTTCAATAAAAAAGAAGCCGATGCAGAAGGTGATGTGTACAACATGGAGATGTACGACACCCTAGCTCAAGCCGAACGTGCTGTAGAAGAGCTACGTAAGGATACAAATATATCCGAAGAAGGGTTAGCAATCATAGACTCTAAGACTGTATCCGGTTCTCAACTAGGCACACGCCCATCAGTAGGGTTCGTATCCGAAGTGTTAAATGCGTTAGACAAGACTCTGTTAGACGCAAACCCCCTAGAAACAGCGGCAGATAAAAAGAGACGCGAAGACTTAAAAGAGCAGATAGTTTCTACTTTCGTGGATACCTTACCAGAAACTTCTTTCGCTAGATCCTTACAACGAAGGCAAAATACACCGGGGTATGACTCAGATTCTTTAGCGGCACTACGTACTAAAGCCTACGATTTAGGACGACAAACGATACGGCTGCAAAAAAGTAAAGAGATTATGTCTTTAGAAAGTAAACTATCAGATGCTTATAAAGAAAAACAAGAAACACTAAAACGAGATTTGTTTGGTAACTCAACAACTCAGGTATACGAGGAGATGTTAAAGAGGACAAGCTTTATACGTAATCCTCCTCCCGATATGCTTGCACAAACACTTAACCAAGGTGCTTTTATATACACTATAGGCTTTAACGCTTCTTCTGCAATCGTCAACCTATCTCAAGTGCCATTATTCGTGCTTCCTTATTTGGGTGGTATACATGGATATAGAAAGTCTAGTGCTGAAATAATGAAAGCCACGGGCATTGTGGGTAGCTCGTTACAGAACGCTGACGTTGGACTTGATAATTTTTACACAGTTCAGTCAGATGGAACATATAAACTAAAAGAAGATGTAGCCAGAAACCTTAGTCCCGAAGACTTACAGACTTATAAAGACATGGCATTTCTTGTAGAAACTGCCGTAGACAGAGGGCAGCTAACGAAATCTTTTTTAATTGACCAGCTTAGTTTGCAAAAAGAAGCGTTTAAGTCAGGACCAGAACGCTCTGGTAACATTTTTAGAAAGGCTTTAGATACAGTAACTGGCATCTCTGCCGTGGGTTTCAACGTAGCGGAACGAGCAAACAGACAAACCACCATGCTTGCCGCGTACAACCTTGAGTTAAAAAAGTTACGAGAGAAGAACAAGACCTTAACAGAAGATCAAAAAAGACAAGCTGCGGCTGAAGCCATACGAGTCACGCAAGAAACAAACGGTGGGGCTTTCATAGAAACATCGCCAAGACTAACGCAACAAGGGTTATTGCGAGTAGCCATGATGTACAAAAGCTACGGACTGCGTATGTATCACACGATGCTGAAGTCAGGTAAACAACTTGCAGATAACGCATTTCCTGATACTGAGGAAGGTAGACGGTTGAGAAAGGAAGCCTTTAAGCAGTTGTTAGGTTGGCATGGGTCAGCGTTATTCTTTGCAGGAGTACAAGGTGTGCCTCTCTACGGTGCAGTTAGCATGATTGCGAATATGATACTGGATGATGACGAAGAAGATTTTGACACTATTGTGAGGCAGTATGTAGGAGAAGGTTTCTATAAAGGAGGGGTGAATAAACTAAGTGGGGCGATAACTGGAGGCGAAGGGTTTGATGTTGCTACACGTATAAGACTAACTGGACTACTTATACAAGATAATAGATATAACCAAGATCCTACCCTTGAAGAGTTTATTGGTTTTTATCTTGGCGGTCCTGCACTTAGCACCGTAGAACGGATAGGCAGAGCAGGTAAAGATTTTTATAACGGTGAAATAGAGCGCGGTATAGAAAACGCTTTACCTGCAGGTATAGCCAATGCCATGAAGTCCTTAGGTAGATACCAAAGAGAAGGTATTGTGACTCGTAGAGGCGACCCAATAAAAGATGATTTAACAAGTGGCGAAATAGCGGCTCAGTTTTTCGGTTTCGCTCCTGCGGAATACACGCGGAAACAAGAAGAAAATTTAATTTTAAAGAAAATAGATAACGCTGTAAGCACCCAACGATCTAGGTTACTGAAGCGGTACTACCTAGCATTACGTAATAAAGACATTGTTGAACGTAGAGAAGTACTGCAAGAGGTACGAGAGTTCAACCGAGATCATCCACAATTTAGAATATCGGGTAAATCCATACAACGATCTATAAAGTCACATAGACGAACTTCAGCGGCTATGCACAATGGAGTGAGACTAAGCCCTGCTATGCGTAGAGTATTAGCAGAGCAACAAAATTATATGTTAGATGCTTATGAATAAAAACCCCCCAGTTAAGGGGGGCTAATGCGTGGGAGAACATGCATGACAGGAAGCCTGTCACAGGCATAGTATCACAGCGTTCTCCATACTCGTAACCCCAAACGACCCTTTTCTACTGTTATTTTAGCTAAAAACTGCCATTTTCTTTGTACAAACACAGATTTCACCTGTTTTTTGGCTTCTTCTGTATTGATACAAGGAACAAATATAGAAGTGTTTACGTGCATAGTATCCCACTCAACTACTATTTTTACTCCGTCTGGATGTAGATCATGGCTCCGTAGTATCTTCATCAGTACTTACTGCAAACTTCATAACTACAACGTCTGCCGGGGGCAGGTTCAAACTGGTGCCCTTTGTTAAACGTGCCTTTATACGTTTGCCTTCACAATGCTCTTTTATCTGACTAATCAAATGACTGTAATTAATCTGTTGTTCTCCACACCAAATTTTCAGTATCTTAGGTACAACAAAAAACTTCTGAGTATCTGTCTCATACCGTGCCACAAGTCTACCTCTGGCTACAGCTTCAGGTATTACTAGTCCATCTAACCCATTGCCTTGGTTTTTTCGGTTATCGTGAGTGCTTTTTATTTGTAGTATGTTACTAAAGTGCTCACTAAAGAAGTCATTCATAATATCGAATACAGATGCATCTATACTAATGCTGTTGTTTTTATTCTGAGGTATTAGTACCTCCATCGCCCACTTAAATATCTTACTGATGTCGAAGTCTATCAGCCCTATCTTCTTGGCTATCATCAGTCCTGCTATCGTAAAGCTGACCTGTGCTGACCAAAAACGGTTTTCAGCGGCTAACTCTGCTTTCCTATCTACACGCTTTTGTATCTCTAAACATAGCTTTCGCACTTCATCCAAGTTCTGCATCACATGCTGTATAAATGCTATCCCTGCATGTCCGTAGTTTTCCTGTAGCTCACGGTTAAAAGTGTCAGTCTCTTCTTTAGACTGAAAATGCCCCTTCATATCGGGCACATAACACTCCATCACTCTTTGAGCTTCTGCTTTAGCCATCGCTTTAGCCATGCTCACACGTTCTATGATACTGGTGTTTCCTGTCGTGATCGCCATGAGCTTCCAAGGACGGCCCCTTACACGCTCCACGTTACTACTTCCTGACATCCGATTACGTTGCATACCGTCAGTAAATTGGTAAAGAAGATCAGAAGCTACGTTGGGAGGTATGTTAGTTATTTCATCTATGCACCAAGGCAAGCTATGGTATAGCTCCCCTCTATTCATTTTACTGTGTAGTGTATCTACTTGACGTATCACAAGGTTCTCAGGGTTGCCCCATATACTACATGCGGCATTCATCACAGTAGTTTTGCCCACGCCAGTAGCCTTACTGTGTAAATGTAGTGCACTACAGTTTACGTTCGCAAACTCCATAAGCACCGAACCAAACCCAATCCCAGTGACATATTGATATAACTCAAAGCCGTCCCTGTTCCAAAAGTTTATTGCTGCCTTCCAATTCTCTAATGATCCTTTAGGTTCAAAAGCAGGGAACAACGCTATCGTGGGGCCAGCAGGGGGATTAAAGTCTATGTCAGTGGGACGTATCTTTTTATTACCTAGTATGAAAGCATCGTACTTGTCGTTAGTCCATCCAAACTGCCTGTGTGCTTCATCGGCAATAGAGTTTGACTGAAGTTCGTTTATCCATGTAGTTGTGTAATTCATTAATTCATCCATCTTCATCACAGCTACCCCCTGTGCGGATAGCGCTTTACGGAACTCCTCTCTGGATGTTACCGCACTTAGAGGCAACGTAAATTCCTTGATGCCGTCCTTAGGTAAGTGTAACCGCATCACTGCAGATTCCCCAAGTTCAGCGTCTACTACTCTTTTTATTACATACAAATCATTGTGGTAAACAAGTCTTTCCTCCACATCCCCATCTAAATCTGCGATACGTATATAGATGCCTCCATTTGCTCCCCGGAAATACGGCTTGGGGTATACAGGTATCTCGTAACTACTTACTTCTTCCTCCTCTAATGAGGATAACTTATATGATGTGGTTCCTTCGGAGTCTGCTTCCTTAAATCTGTTTCCCAAAACAATCGGAGACTTTACTTTACCCCAATTAGGACAGTTAGGGCATATGTCAGGGTTAAACTCATCAAACTTTGCACAGGTATACGGACCCTTAATAGGGCCAAATTTCTTTTCAGTGGCCTCTTCTGAATAGTCAGGGTGTCTCTTTGAGAGCATGTGAGAGGCTTTCTTGCCATCTACACAGAACCTAGCAATGGATAACCCCGCTCTCCACATAGGTTCACTGGTGTTCTCTTGGTCTGTAGCAATGACCTTTAACTGTTCACAGCCACGCCCTGCTTTTGTTTTCTTTATTATATCTACAAAGCACGACTCTCTGTTACCTATCAATGCATCCATGACAGCGTTACCACTGTTAGGCGCAACCTTGGTGGGTAGTGGCGTGAACTCTGTGCCTAACAACCTAGCAAAAGAATCAAAGTTATTGGCTTTACCGCTACTGATAACCCTCACCGGAGATGGCGGGTCGGTCTTATAGTTGTGTGTAAGTGGAACTCGTAAGATACGAGCGGTGTCAGAAGTTACGGCAGGGTCAGCAAACAACCCGTGTGTATGACATAGCTTCTTTAGTTTCTCTGCTACGACTATCCAATCATCTATTATAATGTTCTCTGTCAGGGGCCAGTAAGCATGTACGCCTCTACCAGAATCTACGACAATAGGTTTAGGTAAGTGTAGCGTCTTACAAAAACCCTGTAATGCAATTACAGCTTCTTTCTTTGTTGCATAATCTTTACTAGGGCCACAATCTAAATCTAAGAAAAAACTACGCATGTACTCAGCGTTATCTGCTTTTCTTGACCCTTTTTCTTTGAAGGTAGCCAATGCAAAATAGGCATCGTAACCTTGAGTATCTAGTTCCTTCGCATCAGCCTCTAAGTAAGCAATGTCAGTATAAAACTTTTGCGTTCTTTTAGAGGCAGAAGCGTTGGCGGCAAACAGACAGTAGTGTCCCGCATCTGCTAATACCGCCTTAAAAAAGGTATCGGTATCCATAAATTCACCTGAAAATAAGATGCTAGGGAGCGGGTAACTCACCCATCCACAAAATGATGTTACCCTTCAAGAGAATTGACAACTCTCTATCCCTAGCGAAACTTAACTAATCGTCATCGCCCCATTCGTTAATGATAGCATCCAAATCATCGTCCTCGTCTTTAACTTTTGGAGAAGACTTTTCTTTCTTTGCCACCTTCTTGGGTTCTTCAGGCTCATCTTCAAAACCATCGTCATTCGCAGGTTCTGCGGTAACTTCTTCTGCAAACGGACTTGCCTCTTCTTCAACGGCAAACTCTTCGTCCACCTCAAAAGGAGAAGCAAAATCTTTTCTGGGTGCTTCTTTGAGCACTTGTATTCCACGGCACCTTAGACTTGTACCCCATATATTTGACATAATATAAGGTTTCCACTCCACACTAATATTGATGATGCTTCCCCGCGTAAGTTGATACCCTTCATCCATCAGTTTGTTGTTAGCATCCCAATGTTTTGGAGGGTTAACTTGTGTCTTACCATCAAAAGAACAAGGTATTTTACTTTTTACATGAAATACAGCGTTCTTTTCTTTTATAGAACCCTCAACCAACTCAAAGTTATGTTTAAATTTTGGTGCTTTAGGTGGGGTTGCCGCTAGTTCCTCTTCATATTTTTTTTCGTAGGCCGCTTTCATGCCTTGCATAAGAGGCAGTGCATCGTCATAACCTATCTCAAAAACAACGGAATAACTCGCATCTTTTGCTGTAAAAGCACAAGGCATACTTTTATTCGAACTTTGGTTGAAACTGTAGGGTTGGTCTAGTCTTGGGTGAATTGCTGTCACTTTTCTGATTAAATAATCAGCCATATCTTCGTTCTCCATTGCATTAAAATTAAGCGTTATTGCTTTTATGGTGTTGGGATGATTGACCATCTCCTCAACCGTGTTGTTCTCCGCACTGTCAATGGATCTAACAGGCGCGAAAAATAGCTTTGGTACCGAACTATCAGTATCAAAGTAAATCTTCGTGTAAACACTTACACAGGGTGTATCGTTCTTACTCAAAAACCGTGCGTATTCTTGTAACGGCATGTGCCCGTTTGATGCCCTACCGAATATACTATTCGCAGGAACATGTAGCTGATGCACCGCATAATCGTTTTCAAAAAGTACAGCTAGTTTTTGTGAAAATCTACAAGCCCGTCCACCTTTAGGCGCACTGCCACGTACGCTGTGTTCGCAATCCATGCACGCTGTAGCCTGTCTATCTATTACATTTTCGTCAGGCCGTTGAGTGTCAGAGGACCAACAAACAGGGGTTTGAGGCTTATCTTTGTTAAACGCATGGGCATAATACATCCGTTGCACAGGACTCGCATTGACAACCACACATTCGATTTCATCTTGTGTGTGAATCCCAAAATTAAACTTCCGGTCCTTTATACTTACCTTATCCATCAAACGTCATCGTCCAGATTAAGCTCCAACGTGTCCTCTTTTTCAGACAAAGTGTCCTGCCATTTCTGAGTAGTGTCAGGCTTGATCTCCCTGAGAGAGTTTTCAACCTCTTCAAGAATGAAACGGTAAGTATTGCCTACCTTTATGTAAGTGTTTCTAGGTATGTTGTCCTTGCGTATCCACTGCCTTATGGTAGAAATGCTTACATTAAACTTCTCTGCCACAGCGTTAATAGTTACGTACTCGCTCATCATGTGCCTCGCGGTTTTTGAATAGTAATTGTGTATTCCGCGTCCACTTGCAAGCCTTTTGGTAAGAGACCTTTATTGTTCTCGTCTTCTAACCATTCTTTGAGATTGGCTTGTGAGATTCTTTTTTGCAAAATATCAGGTATCTGATGCTCAAGAATAAACTTATGAAGGTTTTCCCAATCGCTAGTCCAATAATTAACTTTCTTTGTCCTAGTAAAAGTGCCTTCGTCAGTTTTTACAGAGTTGACATCGTTGTCTCGACAATGCGTCAATAAGACTTCTTTAATCTTATCTTGCTTTACTTCAAGACTCTTATCTTCTTTCTTATAATCTTCTTTGAGCTTGCTTCGCTCGTCCCGCAGAGCGCGAAATGCCTTGACCAGCTTGGGTAAGCTGATTTTCTTTTCTTCCATTGCTGTTCTCCATTGCACCAGTGTTAACTGGGAAACTTGACCATATTATGTTTTTGTTAGTTAGTCAAGTAAATCTTTGTATAAATCTATTATTCTTGTGTGTATGTTTATTCTATTATCTAACAGTGAGTAGATACGCTTTTCTACAGGCGAACTTTGTAGCTGCACCACCGTACACTTCTGATCCTGACCTGACCTGTGCACCCTCGCGTTGGCCTGTGCATAAGTCTCAAGGCTACTCGTTGGCCCCCACCATACCACCGTGTTAGCGGCAGTCAGTGTCACACCGTGAGCCGCAGATTGTGGTTGTATGACTAACACTTTAGGGTCAGGCATTGTCTGAAACCGTTTAAATATCTCCGTTCTTTTGGGTGCAGATACATCGCCACGTATAACGTCCGAACTTATTTTATCCTTGCGTAGCTTTTCAACAAGTATGTCTATGGCGTGCTTAAACGGTACGAACACCAAGACTTTTTTACTAGACTCATCTATAACTTCTTTCAACACCTTGTATCTGTGCGCTATATCAAACTCAAGGGCTTCACCACCGTCCGTGTAGACCGCGCCACATGATATTTGCAGTAACTTATTCATGTTCACAGCCGCGTTGGGGGCAGTAATCTGCTCTCCTGCCGCTTGCATAATCATTCTGTCCTTCAGTTCTTGGTAGTACTTCTTTTGTTGTCGGGACATTTCAACTTCACGTTTGACGTATACCATGTCCGGCAAGTCCAGACACTCTTCTTTGGTAAATCGAATCGCGGGTTGTAACGCATTAAACACCGTCTTTACTGAAGAGTCTTTCGGCACCCACTTGAACTGCGTTAGCTTTACCATCACCTGATCTCTAAAAGAACTAAAGAATTTAGGTACCGCATTAGGGTTTATGAGTTTTGCTAGTCCATATGCGTCAAGTGGACTTTGAGCGGCAGGAGTTCCTGTCATCATCCATAACCACTTATCAGGAGTAAGTAACTTGTTGAGCACTTTCCATCGCTTAGTCTGTGCATTTTTATAATGCGTGGCCTCGTCAGCTATTATTAAGTCGAACCCCCCATTGGCTATCTCATCAGCCACTATCTCTACACCGTCATAATTAATGATGACGTAATCCGCACCTTGATTTATTATCTTCTTGCGTTTCTTTGAGTCTCCGTAAGCAATGTCTACAGTTCTGTGCATGGCAAACGTAAATAAATCTGTTCTCCACGCACTATCCATAATAGACAGTGGGCATATCACAAGCACACGCTTTACTTTACCTTGCTTCATTAAGTAGTCACTGGCCCAGATTGCACTGGCAGTCTTACCTGTACCTTGCTCGTTAAAACAAAAGGCTCGTTTGTGGAGAGTCAAGAAAGAAGCTGTCGATTTCTGGTGTTCAAAGGGTGTCAGCTTCCCTGTCCATTTATACCGAGACTCAATGGGAGAGGGCACTTTGATGGCTAAGTTATTTAATACGTGAGTCTCATCCAACCCCCAATTAACTATCACATGGTCGTTAGGTAACTTCTTACTCTTAGGTATAAGATCAATCACCTGCTGCGGGTTACGTAGTTTAAGTAGTACGGCTTTATTTTTTACGATTTGCACTAGTCTTCTTCTTGTAGTTACGGCTTCGGTTTTTACTCTTGCTCTCAATACGTACACCATCTTTGTTAGAGCCGCCTCGACTTAACGGCTTATTGTGGCTTATATCTTTACCTTCTCGCTTATCGGCCTTACCGTTTTTGTTTTTATCCACGCTTGTCTTATCCATCTTACGCCTTGCTTTTTGACGTTCCATACGGTCAGCATGTTCACCTCGCGCTTTCTGTTGTTGGTATTCCTTTTTGTAAGGTCTTGGTTTGTTCTTGTACGGCATCAATTCCTCCCGTTGTGAGCACATTCAAGGACCGCGCAATGGTTTCTACACAATCCACTAGGTTTAGGATTCCAAACATCGTTCTCTAGTGCTTCCTGCATTAAAGAAAAAGCGTTCGTCCATTTAGCCCATAGCAATGTCTGGTCTGTCTGTTTATATTTATCTTTAATCAATTCGTTACATACCACAAACAATAACCCTGCACGTACTTCTTTGATCGCAGGGAAGTGCTTAAACGTGGCAAGAGCCATCAGTTCTAGTTGCCCTTTATCTGCATACCTTGCAGACTTACCTGTCTTATAATCAATCACCCATGCGATATGATTGTCTGTATCTAATATCACTAGGTCAGCTATCCCTCGCCACCACACATCATCAGCATAAAAACCACATGGCTCAAGACTTTCTGTCAACCCCATCTTAAACTCGCAGAGCTTCTCACCTCGTTTGGCTGTCAATGAGTCCAAGATATTCTGTACGTACTCAAAGGCTCTTGGCAACGGCTCTTTATCACGTACGTACTTCTCAGCCGCCTCGTGCATCAGTGTGCCGTACCGCATCGCTTCAGTCTCTTTGTCCTCATATTGCTTTAACACTTTCATGTGGTAAAACTGCTTGGGACATTGTTCAAACGCTTTGGCCTTGCTGAACGACCAAGGCACGATACTACTCGCATTCTCCATAGCTACTACCCACACCTGACTCGCAATCAATCGGCAAACCCTCTGCCCAATCGGGAGTCCATCTCATACATTCTTCAATGTACGCCTGTGCATCCGTAACCTCTGTATCAGGTACGGAGCAAACAATCGAGTCATGTACAGTCAATACAACTCGATACTTCTTAGCTATTTTTAGCATCTGTTCACCGATTATGCAACGTGCAATCGCTTGGCAAACATTCTCAATGACCTTGCCGCCATATATGTTTGTTCGGCCTCTTCGAGTCTTGTAGCTAAACTGTAAACCTCTTTCTTCCTGCTGGTACGACAAGTCCTCGTAACATAAGTACATATCAGAAGGTAACTTAACTCCGCGTCTCACCGGGTCCACTTTAATCACTCCCGCTCTGCCTAGCTTTGTCGCGTTGCCTCTAGTAAATTCTACTAACATGTTCTGAGCTTCACGCCACAAATGGCTTATCTTCCAGTTACTTTCTCTGTATATCTGAATGACACGCCTTGCTTCATCTAGCTCCATAGTGACCCCCGACACCTTCAACTGATCCTGAAAGCGCACTGCCCCCATGCCATATCCTGCGCCTAGTATGGTGGTCTTGCCGACAAACCTTTGATCTTTAGTTACGTCTGCTTCAGCGACATTGTAGATACGAGAGGCCATCTTCTTGTATACATCCTCTCCATTGGTGAACGCTTCCACCAAATCGTCTTGCTCTGCTAACCATGCAAGCACCCTTGCTTCTATCTGTGCTGAGTCTGCATCAATTAGTTTGTATCCTTCTGGAGCGATGATGCTATTCTTCAGTTTCTTACCATCTGGCCCACGACTAGGTAAGTTCTGTATGTTGATCTTGTCTGCACCACCCCAACGCCCTGTGTGAGCCGCGTAATATCTAATGGGTATGGGTAAGTTGCCACGCTTGGCTATGTCAATGAACCGCTGAGTGCGGGTCTCTTCCAACGTACTCTTGTTACCGAGTCTTGCCGCCACCAAACTCTGAACACGTACGTCCTCGTGTTCTTCCAAAGCCTTGAAACCTTCGTCACTTTTAGCGAAAGCCAAAGTTTCTTTGCCTGTGGTGAGACTTGTCTTAGTAGGAGGTGTCACTCCAAGTTCTATAAGTAGTTCTGCGAACTTGAGATTGCTCATCAAGTCGTCCTTACTGACTTTAGCATCCAGTAACAACTTATCTTTCCTATCACGAATATCTATAAGATGCTCTTCGAGTAACCCAAGGTCTAGCTCCAGTATAGGGTCGATAAACATTCTGAGGGTCAGGTCTATTACTCTTAACTCCTGTTTAGGGAAGTTTTTAAGCAACCGTTTAAATAATTTGAAGGTCAGGTCTACATCATTGACACAATAGTCACCGTATTTACTTAGCTGTTCAGGAGAAAAGTCCTCTCTCCGCATACCTTTGGCCGCTATGACCTCTGTGCCTTTCTTGCCAAGTCCGTAGCGTTCTGACATTGCCATCAGAGAACCACCAACTTCTACACCGTCAATGCCTCTGCCCATACACATTGTGTCAGCCCATAGCTTCGGCTTGATGCCGTACCGCCAACTAAGAATAGCCCCATCAAACATGGTGTTATGTGCAAGCACCATACTGTTTTCCCAGTTAAAGGTGTGTAAGTACTTTTCTATCTGTTCATTAGTTCCGCTGGCCCACTCGGTTGGTTCGTTGTTGACCCTCACCGCTACACCAATGACTTCAAATTGTCTGTCACGTACATATTCTTCAGTGGTTAGTTTAGACAGAGAGAAGTCCTTATCGTAGAACGTCTCAAAGTCGAGTGTTATCAGATCCATCGTCAGATGCCCCCTCTTTAGGTACTCTAAAGGCATAATGAAGAGTAGTGTAACTCCCACTGGATAAAGCATAATAATCTACAGGGCATTTACTCAACCACTCCCAAAATGAATCAGGCATTTTATCCGCACACAAACTCATACATCTATCTCCTCTCTTAATCTCGTCATGTACCAAATTCCTTTATCAATGTCTTCAATCGCCTTACCCTTGTAGCGGTATCGCCATAAGTACTTCAGCACAGCACCTTTTAGATAGCCTTCAAACTCTGCTTGGCTCATAGATGCCTTGATCGCATCGATGCACTCGATGTCTCCGACTGTGTAGTGTGGGGGGTGGTTTACGTTATCTTTCAAAGTATGCCCTCCTCTTTCATAAAGTCTTCGACTGTTCTACCTAGTCGTATGCA
>MDTG01084170.1_pt1 | contig 12280 bp, 6 predicted proteins | sample 811421 | NCBI WGS metagenome assembly MDTG01 (sample SAMN05326645, study PRJNA326480) | marine metagenome | isolation source: seawater | place: Pacific Ocean: South East | collected 2011
CCAATTTAAACTAGAGAAGATACTAAGAACAATAAAAATTACAAAATTCATAATTTTTGACTTAATTTAAATCAAATATAATACTCTAATAAGTATTATCTTATTTAGGTGTAAAATATTAATTTTAGATGATAAAAAAACCATTGAAAATTCACATTGTATTTTTTTTGCTTGTTTATTGCCAAATAATAACTGCACAAAATTATACCGTTAAATATATTAACGATGAAATCACAATTGATGGAGTTGAATCAGAAGAAGTTTGGGAAAAGGCAAATATTGGGAATGATTTTTGGCAATGGAGACCAAAAGATAGTGTAAAAGCAGTAAAACAGACTGAATTTAAAGCAATTTTTGATGATGACAATTTATACTTTCTTGTTAAATCATATACAAAGGAAAAGAAATTTACTGTTTATTCACTAAAAAGAGACTTTAGTACAGCGAGTGCAGATTATGTTCAGTTAATATTTGACACTTTTAGTGATGCTACCAATGCATTTCAGTTTCAGACAAATCATTTAGGCCTAAAAGGAGATATATTAGTTTCTGGTGGAAATCGAGATTACAGAACCGACAGAAATTCCTCATGGGACGCCATTTGGTTTGTAGAATCAAAATTATACGAAGACTATTTTTTAACTGAGATTAAAATTCCATTTGATCAATTATATTTTATTAATGGAACAAAAAAATGGAGATTTAATATGTATAGAAGTGATACACAATCGTTGGAACACTCTACGTGGATTAATATTCCTCAAAATCAAAGTATTGGTAATCTTGCGTATATGGGTAAATTTAATTTTGAAAAGCCATTGGGAAATTCCAAAAAACCAGTCACATTCATTCCATATATAAATACAATTCAAAGTAAAAACTTTGATGAAAACTATATATTAAAAGATTTTGATTATGGTCTAGATCTTAAAATTCCCATCGGAAACTCTCTTAACCTTGATGCTACAATAAATCCTGATTTCTCTCAAGTTGAAGTTGATGATCAAATTGTAAATACAACTAAATGGGAAATTAAATTACCAGAAAAAAGGCAGTTTTTTACTCAAAACTCTGATTTATTTTCAAATTTTGGGACAAAGGAGTCTCAATCATTTTTTTCAAGACGAATTGGTGTTGCAAAAAATAAAAATGGAGAAACAATTGAAAATAAAATTATTGCTGGGGTTAGATTAAGTGGGAAAATTAATAGTTCTACAAGAATTGGTTTGCTAAATGTTCTAACTAGTGAAGATATTGAAAATGAAATAGCTCAAAATAACAATACTCTTTTAACCTTTAATAAAAAAGTTTTTTCAAGATCCAACTTTTCAGCTTTTGTTTTAAATAGAGAGAATACAAAGAAATATGATTTTGTTAATGAGTCAGATAGGTATAATAGAGTTATTGGAGTAGAGTATAATCTAGCAAATAATGACGGGAGTTGGAGTGGAAAGGGATTTATTCACAAATCTATTTTACCTAATAAAAGCGATAATAAAAAAAGCTTAAATACTGCATTAAGAATTACTAGAAATTCTAGAAATCATTTTATAAACTTTTATTCCGCCTATGTTGGTGATGATTTTAGATCAGATCTTGGTTATTTTAGGAGATATGGGGTATATAAATTTGAACCAACTTATAAATACAGAATTTATCCAAATAACCCTAAAATTTTAAATATTGAAATTGGTCATTTTACTTCATTTGTGTTCAGAACTTTATTTGAAAATAAAAATGAACTAACTTTTAATCAAACATCAATAGATATAAGTTATTTGAATCAAGCAGAATTAAATTTTGAAAGAAGACAGCGCAAAGATTATTTATTTTTTCCATTTGATCCAACTAGGACTGATGGCTCTACTCCACTTCCTGCAAATATATATTATAATTTTACAGACTATTCTATTTCATATAGATCTCCAAGTAGAAATCTTTTTACTTCAGATTCAGAGATTTCTTATGGATCTTTTTATAATGGAACCAAATTTTCACTTCAAAGTAAATTGTCCTATAGGATACAGCCAATTTTTAATATGTCTTTGAGATTAAATTATGATTCTATCAAGCTACCTAAACCATACCCAACTAGGAATATATGGCTTATTAGTCCCAAATTTGAACTTACATTCACCAAAAAAATATATTGGACAACATATGTTCAATATTCTAATCAATCCGAAAACTTAGGAATTAATTCTAGACTTCAATGGAGGTTTGCTCCATTATCTGACTTATATTTGGTATATAATGATAATTATTATACCAGTAATAAAATTATACCTCAACTTAGATCAATTAATCTTAAATTAAAATATTGGCTAAATATTTAAAGATGAGAAAAATAGTATTTTATATAATTACCCTATTATCTATCTCATGTAGTAATGACAAAAATAATATGATTATTACAGGTGAGGTTGATGGACTAAAAAAAGGAACTCTTTATCTTCAGAAACAAATCGACTCAACAATAGTATCATTAGATTCTGTTATTATGAAGGGAAATACAGAATTTAAACTTGAAGCAGTTATTAATGAACCAGATATATTCTATTTATACCTAGATAAAAATGATGGTGATTCATTAAATGATATAATAACATTCTTTGGAAACAAAGGGGAAATCAATATTAATACTCGATTAATAAATTTTGACTCTAGCTTCGAAATATCAGGTTCAAAGAATACTGATTTGTTACTTGAATATTTTTCTATTATTAGAAATTATAATCTTCAAAATCTTGATTTGCTTGAAATTTTTTATAATGCTCAAATAGAACAAAACCAAGATAGAATTGACTCTGTAAATAATCAAATAGAAAAATTAATAAAAAGAAAATACTTATACAGTTTAAACTTCTCAATAACTAATTCTTTATATGAAGTATCACCTTATATAGCAGTTAGTCAGATTCCTGATGCTAACAAAGATTTGCTTATTAAATTATATGACACTTTATCTATGGAAATTAGAGAATCTAAATATGGTAAAATTTTAGAGGAAATTATCACTAATTAGCCACTATATTCAACGAAATTTCTTGGGGTTTCATACAAAGTTATTTTGAGCTTATAACTATCATCAAAATAACTAATTAATTTATTATAAATTAAAATAGCAATATTTTCGGCAGAAGGATTGGATGATTTAAAATCATCTATATCTAAATTTAAATTTTTATGATCTAGATAATCTTCAACCTCTAATTTTATAATTTTTTTTAGTTTACCTAGATCATATACATATCCTGTTTCTTTATCAATATCACCTGTTAAACTTACTATTAACTCATAATTATGACCATGAAAATTCTTATTAGCACATTTTCCAAAAACTTTATTATTTTTTTCATCTGTCCAATCAGGTCTAAATAATTTATGTGCTGCATTAAAATGAGCTTTTCTACTAACTGTTACTTTCATTTTTTTAAATAATTATAAAAATACTCAAAAGCTATTTTAAACCAAACTGTATAGTTTCCTCCATTATTATTTATATCGTCATTGAGACTATCCATGTCCATCCATTTATAATCATCAGCTTCTTCTAGATTTATTTTAGGCTCTTTATCATAAACACCATAGAAAACATGATCAAATTCATTTTCAGTTAGTCCATTATCAAGTTCTGCCTTATAGATGAAATCATAAACCTTTCTAAGGCTAGTTTTAATTCCCATTTCTTCAAATAGTCTTCTGTTAGCTGCCTCTGATATATCTTCACCTTCTCTAGGATGACTGCAGCATGTATTTGTCCATAGACCTCCCGAATGATACTTAGATGTTGCTCTTTTTTGAAGTAATAATTTGTATTCATTATTAAAAATAAAAACTGAAAAAGCCCTATGTAAAAGACCCTTCTCATGAGCTTCAAGCTTAGGCATTAATCCAACTTGATTATCATTTTTATCTACCAAAATTACTTTATCGTCTGACATTGAGTCAACTTAATAATTTAGCTCTTCCTCTTCTTTGTTAATAAGCAGGCTGTTGTATTCGTCTTTAGGACCTACTATTATATCATTGTATTTTCTCATACCTGTTCCAGCTGGAATTTTATGACCAACAATAACATTCTCTTTAAGACCTTCTAAAGTATCATTCTTACCATTAACAGCAGCTTCATTTAAAACCTTAGTTGTTTCTTGGAATGATGCAGCTGAAATAAATGATTTTGTTTGAAGGGATGCTCTAGTAATACCTTGTAATTGAGTAGAAGCAGTAGCTGGTTTAGCATCTCTTGCATCTACCAGTTTTTTGTCATCTCTTTTAAGAATAGAGTTTTCATCTCTGAGATTTCTAGCTGAGATAAGTTGTCCAACTTTTAAATTTTCACTATCGCCAGAATCTTCTACAACCTTAAAACCATATAACTTATCATTTTGAGAAATAAACTCATCTTTATAAGTTAATTGGTCTTCTAAAAATAATGTGTCACCTGGATCAATTATTTTAACTTTTCTCATCATTTGTCTAACTACAACTTCAAAGTGTTTATCATTAATCTTAACGCCTTGGAGTCTGTAAACTTCTTGAACTTCGTTAACAAGATATTGTTGAACAGCAGAAGGTCCTTTAATATTTAAAATATCGTTAGGAGTAATTGAACCATCAGATAAAGGCATACCAGCTTTTATAAAGTCATTTTCCTGAACAAGAATTTGATTTGAAAGTTTAACAAGATATTTCCTTATATCTCCAAATTTTGATTCTACAATAATTTCCCTATTACCTCTTTTAATTTTACCAAAAGCAACAACTCCATCTATCTCAGAAACAACAGCGGGATTTGAAGGGTTTCTTGCTTCAAATAATTCAGTAACTCGAGGTAGACCTCCAGTAATATCACCCGACTTTGCAGATTTTCTAGGAATTTTAACTAAAATCTTTCCTTTTTCAATAGACTGATCTTCATCAACAATAATATGAGCACCTACTGGAAGGTTGTATGATCTAATAGTTACTCCTTTTTTATCTTGAATAAGAAGTGTTGGGATAAGTTTTTTATCTCTAGAATCTGTAATAACTTTTTCTTTAAAACCAGTCTGCTCATCAATCTCAACCTGATAAGTCTTTCCAATTTCAATGTTTTCATAAATAATCTTACCTGAGAATTCTGAAACAATAACCCCATTGAACGGATCCCACTGACAAATTATATCTCCTTTAGATAATTTCTGTCCATTTTTTATGTTAAGATAAGATCCATAAGGTATATTCTTTGTGCTTAAAATATTCCTAGTTTTAGAATCCAATATTTTTATTTCTGAAGTACGAGAAATAACAATGTTTGATAGATTTCCTTCATTGTCTTTAGTTTTAACAACTTTTAAATCTTCAATTTCAGCAATTCCGTCAAATCTTGAGATTAATGAGTTTTCTTCAGAAATATTACCAGCCACACCACCGACATGGAAAGTTCTTAAAGTTAGCTGTGTTCCAGGTTCACCAATTGATTGAGCAGCAACAACTCCAACTGCTTCACCTATTTGAACAGGTTTTGATGTAGCAAGGTTTCTTCCATAACATTTTGCACAAATACCTCGTTTTGTCTCACATGTTAAAGGAGACCTTACTTCAACTGAAGTAATTAAAGAGGATTCTATTTTACTAATATAATCTTCAGTAATTAACTCTCCACCTTCAACAATAATATCATTTGATGAAGGGTCCACTAGATCATTAAGAACAACTCTACCAAGAATTCTCTCGCCTAAGGTTTCAACTACCTCCTCATTCTTTTTTAGTGCTGTAACTTCAATTCCTCTTAATGTACCACAGTCAAATTCATTAACAATCACATCTTGAGATACATCGACTAGTCTTCTGGTTAAATAACCAGCATCTGCAGTTTTTAATGCGGTATCAGCAAGACCTTTTCTTGCACCATGAGTTGAAATGAAGTATTCTAGAATTGACAATCCTTCCTTAAAGTTTGATAAAATTGGATTTTCAATTATTTCTCCACCTCCAATATTTGACTTTTTAGGTTTAGCCATCAGACCTCTCATTCCTGTTAATTGTCTAATTTGCTCTTTAGATCCTCTTGCTCCAGAGTCAAGCATCATATAAACTGAATTAAATCCTTGTTGATCTTCACTAATCTGTTTCATAGCCAGCTCAGTTAATGTTGCATTAGCGGAAGTCCACACATCTATCACTTGATTATATCTCTCATTATTAGTAATTAGACCCATATTATAGTTGCCTATAATTCCATCTACCTGACTATTTGCATCATTTATAAGATTTTGTTTTTGTTCTGGAATAATAATATCTCCTAAACTGAAAGATAAACCACCTCTAAATGCAAAGGTATATCCAAGATCTTTAATTTTATCAAGGAAGTCAGCAGTTTCAGGAACACTTGTTACATGCAGAATTTGACCTATAATTTCTCTCAAATTCTTTTTTGTAAGAACCTCATTAAAATAGCCAGCCTTTTTTGGAACAACTTCGTTAAAGAAAATTCTTCCAGGAGTAGTTTCAATAATTTCATATGAATCATCAGATTCTGATGTTTGAACTTTACACTTAATAATAGCATTAAGATCAACAATTTTCTCATTGTAAGCCATATTGACCTCTTCAGAAGAATAAAATGTCAACCCTTCACCTTTCAATTTTAACGACTCAGATGATTTCCTGGACTTGGTCATATAATATAATCCTAAAACCATATCTTGAGACGGAACAGTAATAGGAGAACCATTTGCTGGATTTAGAATATTATGTGATCCTAACATCAACAACTGGGCCTCAAGAATAGCTTCTGGACCAAGAGGAAGATGAACTGCCATTTGATCACCATCAAAGTCTGCATTAAAAGCAGTACAAGTTAGAGGATGAAGCTGAATAGCCTTTCCTTCAATAAGTTTTGGTTGAAATGCTTGAATACCAAGCCTATGAAGGGTTGGTGCTCTGTTTAGCAAAACAGGATGACCTTTTAAAACATTCTCTAATATATCCCAAACCACAGGTTCTCTTCTATCGATAATTTTTTTGGCTGACTTAACAGTTTTTACTATACCTCTTTCTATAAGTTTCCTTATAATAAATGGCTTATATAACTCAGCCGCCATATCTTTTGGTAATCCACATTCATACAATCTGAGCTCAGGTCCAACTACAATAACAGACCTTGCAGAGTAGTCTACTCTTTTTCCAAGAAGATTCTGTCTAAAACGACCTTGTTTTCCTTTAAGCGAGTCTGACAAAGACTTTAATGGCCTATTAGATTCAGTTTTAACCGCTGAAGATTTTCTAGTGTTGTCAAATAATGAATCAACAGATTCTTGAAGCATCCTTTTTTCATTTCTTAAAATTACTTCAGGAGCTTTAATTTCAACTAACCTTTTCAATCTGTTATTTCTTATTATAACTCTTCTATACAAATCATTTAAGTCCGATGTAGCAAACCTTCCTCCATCAAGAGGAACTAAAGGTCTCAACTCTGGCGGAATTACTGGAATCACCTTCACTACCATCCACTCTGGTAGATTTTCTTTTCTTTCGTTACCTTCCCTAAATGACTCAACAACTTGTAATCTTTTAAGTGCCTCTGTTTTTCTTTGCTTTGAGGTCTCAGTATTTGCTTTATGTCTTAACTCATATGAAAGCTCTTCTAAATCAATTCTTGAAAGTAATTCAATTAAACACTCGGCTCCCATCTTAGCAATAAACTTTCTCTCATCTGAATCATCTAAGAATTGATTATCTGCAGGGAGAGTCTCCATTATATTTAAGTATTCTTCTTCCGTAAGAAAATCCATTTTATTTACAAGTTCACCTTCAGAATTTTTTGCTTCCCCTGGTTGAATAACAACATATCTTTCATAATATATTATCATATCAAGCTTTTTGGATGGTAACCCCAATAAGTAACCTATTTTGTTAGGCAAAGATTTAAAATACCATATATGAGCAACTGGAACAACTAAGTTAATATGACCCACTCTGTCTCTACGAACTTTCTTTTCAGTTACTTCGACTCCACATCTATCACAAACTATTCCCTTATATCTTATTCTTTTATATTTACCACATGCACATTCATAATCTTTTACAGGTCCAAAAATTCTTTCACAAAAAAGCCCATCTCTTTCAGGTTTATGTGTTCTGTAATTAATTGTTTCTGGCTTGAGAACTTCTCCTCTAGAGTTTCCAAGAATTACTTCAGGAGAAGAAAGACCAATTGAAATGGTATTAAATCTCTGTTGTGTCAATATTTCGTTATTTTTTGCCATTTTAAAATTTATAAATTATTTATCTTCTAATCTTATATCTAGTCCAAGCCCTTTTAACTCATGCATCAGTACATTAAATGATTCAGGAAGACCAGGCTCAGGTAGGTTTTCACCTTTTACAATTGATTCATAGGCTTTTGCTCTACCTATTACATCATCTGATTTGATAGTTAAAATTTCTTGAAGTGCACTTGAAGCGCCATATGCTTCTAAGGCCCAAACTTCCATCTCTCCGAATCTTTGTCCACCAAATTGAGCTTTACCACCAAGAGGTTGCTGAGTAATTAAACTATAAGGACCAATAGATCTTGAATGCATCTTATCATCAACCATATGACCAAGTTTCAGCATGTAAATAACACCAACAGTAGCGGCTTGATCAAATTTTTCACCAGTTCCACCATCGTATAGGTATGTATGTCCAAATCTAGGAACACCTGCCTCGTCAGTAAGAGAATTAATTTCATCTAAAGTAGCTCCGTCAAAAATTGGAGTTGAAAACTTTCTTCCAAGTTGTTTACCTGCCCATCCTAAAACAGTTTCATAGATTTGACCTATATTCATCCTAGAGGGAACACCAAGTGGATTTAAAACGATGTCAACAGGAGTTCCATCTTCCAAGAAAGGCATATCTTCTTGCCTTACAATTCTTGCGACAATACCTTTATTACCATGCCTACCAGCCATTTTATCTCCAACTTTAAGTTTTCTTTTCTTAGCTATGTAAACCTTAGCAAGTTTTTTTATACCTGGAGGAAGTTCATCTCCAACGCTAATAGTAAACTTTTCTCTTCTTAAAGAACCTTGGATATCATTTTCTTGAATTCGATAATTATGAAGTAATGTTGAAACTAATGTATTTAAATCATCAGAAGTAGTCCATACACCCTTAGTAAGATGGGTGTAATCATCTACATTAGACAACATTTTATTTGAAAATTTCTTTCCCTTTAATAAAACTTCATCACCTAAATCATTAAATACTCCTTGACAAGTTTTTCCATTTACAACTGATGATAGTTTGTTGACTAATTTTAATCTTAAATCTTCAAGAATTTTTTCATATTTAGTTTCGAGTAACTCAAGATCAACTTTATCTTGAGATCTTCTTCTTTTATCTTTAAAAGATCTAATAAATAGCTTCTTGTCAATAACTATTCCATTAAGTGATGGTGGGGCTTTTAAAGAAGCATCTTTAACATCTCCTGCTTTATCACCAAATATTGCTCTTAGCAGTTTTTCTTCTGGAGTTGGATCTGATTCACCCTTAGGAGTAATTTTTCCAATTAAAATGTCTCCAGCTGTTACATCAGCACCAATTCTTATCATTCCGTTTTCATCTAACTCTTTTGTTGCTTCCTCACTAACATTTGGAATGTCATCAGTTAATTCCTCTGTACCAAGTTTTGTATCCCTTACATCTAGTGAGTATTCATCAATATGAATGGAAGTAAATATATCTTCTCTTACAACTTTCTCTGATATAACAATAGCATCTTCAAAGTTATATCCTTTCCATGGCATAAATGCTACTTTAAGATTTCTTCCAAGAGCTAATTCTCCTTTTTGAGTTGCGTAACCTTCACATAGTACTTGTCCTTTAAAAACTTGATCACCTTTATTGACAATTGGTTTTAAATTTATACATGTACCTTGATTTGTTTTTTGGAATTTAACCAAGTCATAAACTTTCGTATCATCATCAAAACTTAATAATCTCTCTTCAGTTGAGAGTTTATACTTTATTATAATTTTTTTAGAGTCAACGTAATCTACAACTCCGTCTCTTTCAGCATTTACTAATACTCTGGAATCTGTTGCAACAGATTTTTCAAGACCAGTACCAACAATGGGAGACTCAGGCTTCAAAAGTGGAACTGCCTGACGCATCATATTAGATCCCATTAGCGCACGGTTCGCATCATCATGCTCTAAGAATGGAATTAAAGAGGCTGAAATTGAAGCTATTTGATTTGGAGCTATATCTGTATAATTTATATTATCAGGAGTTACAACAGGAAAGTCTGCTTGATCTCTAGCTATAACTTTTTTAGATTTAATTTTACCTGACTTATCATAGTCAATGTTAGCTTGAGCAATTAATTTATTCTCTTCTTCTTCGGCTGATAAGTATTTAATATTTTTTAGATCAATTTTTCCATTTTTCACTTCTCTGTAAGGAGTTTCAATAAAACCAAGATTATTAACCCTTGCGTAAACAGATAATGAAGATATAAGACCAATATTTGGGCCTTCAGGAGTTTCAATCGGACAAAGTCTTCCGTAATGAGTGTAATGAACATCTCTTACTTCAAAACCCGCTCTTTCTCTAGATAACCCACCAGGACCTAGAGCAGACAATCTTCTTTTATGAGTTATCTCAGCTAATGGATTTGTCTGGTCCATAAATTGAGAAAGTTGATTTGTTCCAAAAAAAGTATTTATTACTGATGATAAAGTTTTTGCATTAATAAGATCAATAGGTGTAAATACTTCATTGTCTCGAACATTCATTCTCTCTCTAATTGTTCTTGCCATTCTTGCTAAACCAACACCAAATTGTGAAGATAGTTGTTCACCTACAGTCCTAACTCTTCTATTAGATAAATGATCAATATCGTCGATTTCAGCTTTTGAATTGATTAATTCAATCAGATATTTAATTATGGTAGTAATATCAAGTCTTGTTAGGGTTCTTTCCTCCATATCAACATCAAGATTTAACTTCTTGTTCATTCTATATCTACCAACTTCACCTAGGTTGTATCTTTGGTCAGAAAAGAATAATTTATCAATAATCCCTCTTGCAGTTTCTTCGTCTGGTGGCTCAGCATTTCTTAGTTGTCTGTAAATATACTCTACAGCTTCTTTTTCGGTATTTGTCTGATCTTTTTGTAATGTATTATAAATGATTGCATAATCTGAATTCTGAGAGTCTTCTTTGTGAATTAAAATTGTTTTAACGCCGGCATCAATTATCTGTTCAATGTGATCCTTATCTATTTCAGTATCTCTATCAATTATAATTTCATTTCTTTCTATTGAAATAACTTCACCTGTATCCTCATCAACGAAGTCCTCAAACCATGTTCTTAGAACTCTTGCAGCTAATTTTCTGTTTAATGCTTTTTTTAGACCGGCTTTAGATACTTTTATTTCCTCAGCTAAATCAAAAATTTCAAGAATCTCTTTATCACCTTGATATCCAATAGCTCTAAAGAGTGTAGTTACAGGTAATTTCTTCTTTCTATCAATGTATGCATACATTACATTATTAATATCTGTAGCAAATTCAATCCACGACCCTTTGAAAGGGATTACTCTTGCTGAATAAAGTTTAGTTCCATTAGCATGGAAAGATTGTCCAAAGAATACACCAGGAGATCTATGCAACTGAGATACAACCACTCTTTCAGCACCATTAATAATAAAGGTACCGCTTGGGGTCATATATGGAATAGAACCTAAAAAAACATCTTGAACAATTGTTTCAAAATCTTCGTGTTCAGCATCAGTGCAATATAATTTTAATCGTGCCTTAAGAGGAACAGAGTAACTCAAACCTCTCTGTATGCATTCTTGCATTGAATACCTAGGAGGATCAACAAAATAGTCTAAAAACTCTAGAACAAACTGATTTCTTGCATCAGTTATAGGAAAGTTCTCTTTAAAAGTATTAAATAAACCTTCTTCAACTCTCTCGTCAGATTTAGTCTCAAGTTGAAAAAAATCTTGAAATGATTTAATTTGAATATCTAAAAAATCAGTTTCAACATTTACAGTTTTGGTATCAGAAAAATTTGTTCTTAATTTATTATCAGTCATATTTTAGAGTTTAATTCAAACAAGGGTAGGCCTTTAGATATTTTTCTAAAAGCCTTAAAATGATATTATTTTAACTTACTTAAGTTCAACCTCAGCACCAGCTTCTTCAAGTGATTTCTTTAGTCCTTCAGCATCGTCTTTTGATACTGCTTCCTTAATTGAACTTGGAGTATTATCAACAAGATCTTTAGCTTCTTTAAGCC
>MDTG01106331.1_pt1 | contig 12280 bp, 8 predicted proteins | sample 811421 | NCBI WGS metagenome assembly MDTG01 (sample SAMN05326645, study PRJNA326480) | marine metagenome | isolation source: seawater | place: Pacific Ocean: South East | collected 2011
CGGTCACTGCTTATTTGTTCATTGGCTTGTTTAATCTGCCGGTCTAGGTTCTGATTTTGGCGCTGGACATTACTCACTTGGGTTTGAGTATTCCGGATGTTATTGGTTACGTTATTCAGTTGTGTTTGCGTTTGATTGAGACTTTGATTTTCGCTGTTAATTTTATTCGTAATGGGAATGATGTCTTGGTTGACTTGTCTCAATTGATTTTGCGTCTCTAATAATTTGGCTGCAATTTCTTGTTGTTTGCGCTCTGCCTCAGAAATTTTAGTTTCTGTTTTACTGAGGACCTTCTGGGTTTCGTTGAGAGTTGCGGTTTGGTTGTTTGACTGTTTTTGTTTTTTCTCAATAGCAGCCTTGTTTTTAGAACGGTTATTCTTTGCCTTATTAAGCGCATTTTTTTTCTCGTTAATGTCTCGCTTGAGTTGATCAAGGGTTTCCTCGGCTTTGGCTAATTTTTTCTTCAGTTCTTTTTTCCGTTCAGGGTCTTTTTCATTTTTTATCTCTTTTTTGAGAGATTTTACTTCTTCTTGAGCCTGGGCCTTAAGTGGTTCAAGTTCATCGATAGTAGCATTAAGTTGACTGATCTGAAGATTCAGTCTTTCATTTTCTGTCAATAAGTTATTAATACTTTTTTGCAGATTCGCTATGGATAATTGCAGTTGTGCGATTTCTTGTTTCTTTTTATCTCGTTGTCGTATGAGTTGACTGATTTGCTGGTTGTTCTGATTTTGTTGTTGTTTAATTTCAGTTTGTTTTTTAGTTAGTCGGTTTTGTTTATCTTTTAGTGGACGTAGCTGTTGGTCGAGTGCCTTAATGTTAGTCTTTAATTGTTCAACCTCACGGCCATACCGGTTGCGTTCTATCTCTAATTCAGCCAGTCGGTTTTCAAGTCTGCTAATGTTGGTTCGTAATTCTTCGATGCGTTCTTGATTCTGCTTAATAAGCATCTCATTTTCATTGATCTTTCGCTCGGCTTGACTAATTTTTTGTTCGTTGACTCTAAGTGTGTTCTCATAAGTACTTAGCTGATTTTCTTTGGTAGTCACTTTTTTTGCCAGGCTCTGGCGTTGCTGGTTAGCTTCGTCGAAGGAGCGTTTTTTTTCATTAGCCTTTTGGGTTGCAATATTGGCTTGGTCTTGTTTTTTCTGATATATCCGCAGGTATTTTTCGTAGTCTATGCGATCGGGAATATTGCTTCCCAGGGCCTCTGAGGCCATGATCATACTCAGTACGACGAGTCTGTAGGTCTTTATGCGCATGGTTTTCCTCCAGAAATTGGGTCACAAAATGATTGTTGATGTTAAGCAATAGGGCATACAATTTACAGAAGATTTTCATGATGAATTGAGGAACCCGACTAGAGTGATGGATTATGAAAATCAGATCAAAAAGTCACATAAACTATAAATATAGTAGAATATGAAGGTTATGTTTTGACGTCGCTGTTCTCTAACTGCGCTTGAGTGGAGTCGTTGTTTAGGAAATATAATGGTTTTAAAGTAATTTAGGCGTGGGTAATTATGTGTGGCCGAAGTCCTTATGCCATATCTTTATTTTTAGGTGACGATAGAAATCGAGAATAGAATAAAGGCAATGTGCATGCAGGAGACTACAGCCCCATATAACATGATTCTGGCTTCTCCTGAGGAAAATTGGCGACAGTCAATCCCCAAGCCGATGGCAGTCATAGCCACCGCAAGGGTAAATTTCCCCAGAAGCTTGAGGCCGGACTCCATAGGATCTGGTAGGATTCCCATTGAGCCAATAACGGCAAATAGGATAAATCCCCAAAGATAGGCTGGTAAGACCGTGCCATCTGATTTTTTTTGCGACCAGAAGGCCAGGCATAATACCAGAGGCATGAGCAGACTGACTCTTCCCATTTTTACAACCGTGGCTAATTCTCCTGCTTGATCACTGATAGAGTAGCCAGCTGCTACTACTTGCCCGACTGCTTGCAGAGAGGACCCAACCAAGAGTCCCCCTTGAAAAGCATCGAAACCAAGGTATTCAGCTACCAGTGGGAGTATTAAAATCCCTAAAATCCCTAGAAGGTTGACTACAGCTACTGATAGACCGATCTCTCGCTCATCATCAGTGATCATGGGAGCACAGGCTGCGATGGCAGATGAACCACAGATAGCAGTGCCGACTCCCAGCAGTAAGCGGATCTTCCGGTCAAAGCCAAACCAGGCTCCGAGCCACCAGGCTAAGCCTAAAGCAACTGTAGTGGCAGCAATAACAAATAAAATTGTCGATATTTCAAACTGTCCTATCCGAGAAATATCAAGATTAAGACCAATGAGAACGATCGCCATAGAGAGGATTGAGGTTTCAGCTATATGAATGCCCGGGTTCACTATAGACGGCAGTGCAAAGCAGTTGCGAAAGATCATGCCCAGAACCAATGCATTGGTCACTCCCCCGAGGATGCCGACGGTCTGGCCGATGACTAACCCCAAAGTAGCAAGAGCCATCGTCAGTCCAAGGCCATAGATGGAATTGGCAGGCAGTTTGATCAAGTCTCAACCTCTTTGGTTGCGTACCAGAATAACTCAGTCAAAAAAAATCTACTCCATGCCCAGGATCCACCCACTTGCATAGAGTCTAGCACGCTCAAAAAAGCGGCAGACGATCTTTTTTGTTAAAGGGTCATCGTGCCTAAAAACGGCAGTCATTCCTATTAAAATCTACCTGGAGCTACATACGTCATGAGCTGGTTGGAGGTTTTTCGATGTTACTAACTTTGATCAATAACAAAGTGACAAAGATATAACAGATTTTGTTGCTGGAGCGGCTAATCCTAAGTCATCTAGTTCGGAGGTGACATCGCATTGTAAACAAATGTTAGATTTGTGACGTCCTTGATTTGCTTTCACTCGGTTTGATTTTTAAATATTACAATAAATACAGTTGGTTATATTTTTCGGCGAGTACCAAAACTTTGGATCAACTGTTGCAATTTCAGCAGCAGATGACTCTATCACTGATGCGAGGTTTACTGATGCGCCAATTCTTTCTCATAACAATGATGATCTGGATGTGTTCGTGTGAAACGAATGATTCCAAGCTTAACGCTGATCCCGAAGCGGTTTCTTATATCGTTCAACTTCTTGACCAGCTCCAGGTGGAAGGTTTGATTGCCGGTCTGACAGTGGAAGATAAAACTATTTTTGCAACTTGGCTCCTAGATGAGGCGCCTCTGTCTGCCAATCTAGTTTCTTATAGTGGCAGTTACGATGAAGTTGCCAATGGTAAGATGAAACGTGATGAATTTGATCGTCATGTAGTAGAAGGTCTGTTCTTGTATACTGATTACTATCTCCGTTCGAGCGCAGCTGTTCCCCTCAAGATAGGTGAACAAGTCTCAGAAGGAGGCCTGTAAGATGAACCAATATACTTTACCTGACGGCTCCCCAACCAGAGCGCTTGAACTAGAAAAAGTTAGAAATGAATACGAGTATCTTTATACCTATAGTGCACCTATAGTAAAGGAATATAAACAGAGGGATAAAGCCAGTTCCATTTGGACTCTTAAGGTAGTGCGGGCTTTGTTTTCTATCAGAAAAAATACTGAAGCGGTAGTTGATAATCTGCCTTATAAGTTTACTAATCCAATACCACAGACCTCGAAGCTTGATATATTGGGTTATTTTAGAAATTCAGATTTGAAAAATATATTTCTCCATTATAATCCTGATCTAGGACCTATTATTCCTAATGGTCGACCGAATGAAATAGGTGAATATGAGCAGCTTTTTCAAACCTTTGATAAGCCTTATACTTTGGATATTGGGTTAACCGATGAGTATTTTGGTTATTCCTATGTTGGTGGTATGAATCCTGCCACTCATAGTAAGATGACGGAAATCCCTGCTAAGTTGGAACTGACTCAAGACCGGTTCAACCGAGCACCGGGTTTTCAGAGCGATAACCTGGAAATTGCTTTGCGAGAGGGGCGGATTTTCTATACCGATTATGAAGCTTTGAGTCTCTTAAGTAATGGTTTTCATCCTCAGGCCAAGAAATATATTTATCAACCCATAGTTGTATTAGGGATACCTCGCTCTGGTGAAAGAAAGTTACAGCCCATTATGATTCAGTGTGGTCAGGATCCTGCCAGAGATGCCGTTTTCTCTCCAGATGAAGGTTACAATTGGAAAGGTGCAAAAGTTGTAGCTGCTGCTGCTCATAACAGTCATCATGAAATGCTCACTCATCTTGGTTTTACTCATTTGGTGATGGAACCGATTACGATCGCCACTCGCCGTCATCTCCATGAGGATCACCCTATATATGGTTTGTTGAATCCTCATCTTGAAGGCACACTCCCCATTAATAGTCTGGCTATCAATAAGTTAATTCAAAAAGATGAATCTGTGGATCGGTTGGTCGGTAGTGAGATTAATAGTAACTACGCTCTTATTGGTCAGCAGCGACTTAGCTTTCAATATCGCGCTAACTTTTTTCCAGAGAGAATGGCAAGGCAGGGTCTGATCGAGAAGGATGGGTCTGGCCGGTACATCCTCGAACAATTCCCTTATCGAGATGATGGTTATCTTATTTGGGAAGCGGTAAAAAGTTGGGTGACTGATTATATTAATCATTACTATTCAGATAATAGTAAGATCCTGTCTGATTACGAGCTTCAGAACTGGGGGCTTGAAATCGCTACCCGCGGCAAAGTTCAAGGTTTTTTAGAGCAAAAGCCTGATGGTGATTTTGAAATGATTAGAACGAAGCAGGAGCTGATGGACCTGCTAACAATGGCGATTTTTACCGCTGGTCCTCAGCATGCTGCGGTGAATTTCCCTCAAAAGACAGATGGTGCCTATCTCCCAGCGGTTCCTCTATCTGGCTACCAGCCTGCACCGCAAAAAGGTCAGACAATGAGAGAGAAGGACTGGCTAGCTATGTTTCCGCCATTGGATGTAGCTTTACGACAAGCGCAGACTATGACCTTTCTTGGATCAGTTTACCATACAACCCTTGGACACTATGGCCCTTTTTACTTCAAGGATGATGGCGTGAGAGAGTTACAAATGAAGTTCGTCAATAAGCTAGAAGATATTGAAAAGGTGATTGATCGTCGCAATCAGAATAGGCGGGAATATAATCACCTTAAACCATCCCATATCCCACAGAGTGTTAACATTTAATCGGAGCTGAGCATGAAAAGTACAATATCAAGAAGAAAATTTGTTGGCATGGGTACCTGTGGTTCTCTCGTTCTTGCTCAGAGTGCCTTGGGAAATGATTTATTCTGGGAGTTTTTGCAAACTGATGAAGCTGCGCTTAAAATATTTCAGATTCTGCGAGAAAATTTCGGTTTGACCGCTGAGGATCGGCAAGTGGCCAAGGATTTTCATCAGAGCTTAATTAAGTCAAAGGATCATGGTGTTCCAGTTGAACAAATCAAGGCTGGCCTAAAAAAAGCTTGCCTCGATGAAAGGCTGGAAGTTTTGGTTATAGAGGAATTCGTAGCCAGCACTAATTATTTTGCTTGGCAGCAGGGTGAGGCTAAAAATCTTAAATTTATTGGTCGCTTAGCCTGAGGCTTCGGTGAGAAGCAGTATCACGTTAGCTATCTTTGTTTGTTGATTTGAAAAGGATTGGGTCGTTGCCATATTGTCATCCTGATCATTAGGGTCAAACTGGATAGCTATTGTGTTCCCAGTAGTCGATAACGATATCTAGAACTTTCACTAGGCTTTTGAACCCCGAAGGCTTCTTTAAATAAGAGTTCACCCCCAAGCTATAGGCCTTTTTGATCTCTTCTTGATCATGGCTTTTGGAAAACATAATTACTGGAATATGTTCTAAGGATTTTTGGTTCTTAATATCTTTGAGTATTGAGAATTCGTCACTGTCAGGTATATTATTATTGAGAACGATCAAGTCTGGTAGAGACTTAGATTCCTCCAAATGAGCAATAAGTTTCGCTGTATCATTTACATCAGATATATCGATTCCATTATTACGAATTTTATTAAATGCTTTTATCATCAGGTTTTTAAATTCAGTATCATCTTCAGCGATCAGAATACGAAGAACTTTATTTTGAGTGCTGGTAACGATGATTTCCTCTCCCTGAATGAGGAAGTCGACGAAAGTCCCAAGCAATTCTGATTTGCTGGTAATGCCAATTTTGCTGAAAATATTCTGAAAGTGAATTCTAACTGTATTTTTACTGATCTCCAGCGATTTTGCAATTCCTTCTGCAGTAACATTCTTTAATACTAGTTGACTAAAGATGTCCTTCTCTCTCCTGGTAAGGTTATACTTCTTGGTGAAAGCCTCGATCGCTTGTTGTGTATCGTCAGTAGATGTTTTCATTGATAGACCTCCTTTGTAAGCCATAAGTAACTTCTATCAACTTCAGTGTAAGGCGTTATACCTGCGTTGAGATTAGGCGCCTGCAAGAAATCATGATCGTTTACTTGCATCTTTTTTAGTAAATCTTTTAGGACCCATCTCACTATACTTACCCCTTTGACTAAATCACTCTCTGACAGTCCCTGTCCCTTTGAAGGTAACCGGGATTCATTAAGTTACTCTAAGGCTTCTTATCGTCAGGTAGCAAGTTTTCGAGCTGCTTCTCTTTGTTGCGCTGTTACAGAATGACTCCTTTTGAAAAAAAAGCTTTGTTTTGATCAGTGTTAAGCTGCTGAAATTGTTGGGTTAAATGGATTTTTTGTTGCTTGCGATAGATTTGTTGTTGGCGCACCTGTTGAAGCTAATTATTCTGTGTTTCACGCCAATCTAAGGTGCAACAAATTGTTGCTTAAGAAGGTTTAAAGCTAAATAGCAGAACTTAACAGATATGTGAGAGATATCCTGGAATCTATCACTTCTTGGTTTCTGTCTTGATGTATGTAAAATCTTCGTAGTTGATGTTGATGTTGATGTTTTCAGCTCGAAGTTTTTAAATATAAGGTCTGTTCTTTGTTTGATTGCAGGTTGGTTTTGCCCGTTAGCTATGGATTATAACTTTTAATAAAGGTCGTTATTTCATCCACTAACTCTGGTACTAATAGTTCGGGAAGGTCATGGCCCCAGCCTGGAAAAAGTTTTAGTCTAGCTTTAGGCACCATACTTGCGATTTGGCTTCCTGCATCCATTGCGATTAATGGATCATCTTCACCATGCAGCACTAGGGTAGGCACTTCCAAGTTAGCTAGTTTATCCCTGCGATTGCCTGAGGTGTATATGGCTAATAATTGACGAGTGACGCCAGTGTAGTCATAACCTTGATCCCATGTCGTAGCCGCCTTACGTTCTACATAGGCTTCATCAAGGGGATAACCTTTTCCAGCTAAAACCCTTGCGCAGTCTAATCGCCACGAAATATAGCCTTCTCTGTCAGGAGATGAGGGCTTTGAAGTCAAAACGGCTTGAGCTGCGGGAGTCGGCCTTCCAACTTCAGAGTCTCCAGTATGGCTCATCATACATGTAAGGGAGTGAATCAGTTCTGGATGCTTTAGAGCCACTAGCTGCCCAATAGCGCCCCCCATTGAGATCCCAATAAGATGAACCTTTTTAGTCGGTTGATCCTCTAAATAATTGCAAATCAGTGCGATGGTATCATCAGCCATTTCATTGAGAGTGTATGGAGGAGTTACTTTTTTTCCCTCCATAATTTGACGAAAAAGTTTGCTAGGTATTTGTTGTTGGTCTCCAGGGCATTTACTAGACATGCCCACGTCACGATTATCGAAGGTGATAATTTCAAAACCAGCCCCAGTTAAACCTTCTATCATAGGTTCCGGCCAATGGTGGGAACCTTGCCCCAGCCCAGCGATCAATATAACCAATGGCGATTCAGAGGTCTTTCTCTTCTGTGAGTGCACCTCCCAGCTAATATTGATACCGTTGAGCTCTGTTATTTGCCTCATCATCGTGGGTCCTTAGTTGCAGATTGCTTCAGTGCGATTAACCTTTAAATTATCTTTAAACCAGATTGTTAATTGACATCCTGAAGCAGAAGACCATAAAGCCCTCGTCACCATTTCAGTGGTGGTTTCATTGGTTAGATCATTCGTCAACTTGAGACGCAGGTTACCCTCTCCGAAGGTAAATTCATCAGGTTCGAAACCTTCTTTTTCTGCTATTTCCATATAGATCGCTTGCAGTCTGTTCTGGGCTTGTTCTGATTGGCCCACGGACCATTGGCTTATGAGTAAGTTTGAATATGTGACCTTGCTACTCGTTGATTGATCTTTATCACTGGAAGAGTCATCTATTTCCATGCCTCCTGTCGGGTTTTGGGAAATCATTTTGCCAGCGATCATGCTGTCGATGATAGGATACAATTCGTTTTCTAGGTTCATGCTGCGCTGGATTTTATTTACGATGCGATTATCTTGATTGATAAATACGAGCAAGGGTAAGCTACCTGATTTTGCTGGCTGGAAAGCATCATAAGTTGCCCACTTTGGGTCTGGTTCTGTGGGATAGCGGGGAGGATTACCCGATTTGCCGATAAATTCTGTTATCGCTAATGAGTCGGGTGCACTGCCTTTGGTAGTGCCTTCAACCACCAGACCTAATATTTCAATCTTGTTGTCGTATTTCTCGACCACCTGGTTGAGATAGTCAATTTCTTTGCGGCAAGGTTTACACCAACCTGCACCGAAGGAAATAATGAGAGGACTCTTATCAGTAAGCCCAAATTGAGATCTTTCTATGGGGGATGGCTCTCCATTGATGCGATCATCAATCCGTCCCACACAGCTGCTAATTAGTGCGGTCATCGTCAATACTGCAAATAACGGCTGTATTTTTTTGAGTGGACATAATTTCATGTGTTTTTCTATCCTAATTTATTCGGTCCGTCTAACGCATTACTAAAACTTTAGTTTAATTCTTGAACTAACTTCAACCCCATTTAAAGGTGGGCGGTTGGAACAAATGCCTCCAGAACAAACGACCCCACCTCTTTCCTGTCCCATAGCGCTTCTAATAGTTAAGGTGTCTGACCAGCCCAGGATAACACGTACGGAAGCTAATCTATTCTGTTCGAGTCCAGAAACCGTCTGATAGTATGCATTTTGCTCGGTGCTGGAAACTTCTAGATTCATGCTATCAGCCCAACCTGTCAATGCCGGTAGCCAGTGCTTCATGTTGCTACTGATATGAATCTCATTTAGACCAGCTGTTTGATCTACCATAGCGTTCTTGGAAAACCTGGCGATATTGGTCGTGGACCCGCCTCCATTTAGCAGGGCCATCGTTGTGCTGTTTTGTCTTTGCTTTATTAATATTTGCGCATGGATGTGTTCTATGGGGTCCCACCCTAGCTGCAGAGCTGATTCCATTCGTTTGGTCATGTTGTCTTGGGAATCATCGACATGAAGTTGTTGTCCTATTAATAGACTGGTGCCTTTAGATGTCTCGACGCTAATGGTAGTTGTTCTGCTGTTACGGTTATTACTGCTCACTTTACTTGCTAGTAGACCGTTTTCATTAATATTTTTGATTTCAATGTCCGCTATGTCATTTATAGCGAGGCGTGGGCTAACCCCTACTGTTTGTTTATGATCATCTTCTAGCGGAATAAATGGACCATTAATTAATGTGGTGGTTTGAGTTCTTGGGGGCAAGCCAAATATTTCCTGACTCTGCACAGGTAGTGTTAAACTCCAGCTTGGCGTCGTGATCATATTCCAGCTAAATCCAATTTTAGCACTATGAGCTGGTTCTGCGGTCCTGCCTTCGATGTCGTAGCCACTATGACTCATATGGAGATTGAAGCCGGGGCCTTCCCAGTGCATTGCTGCACCAGAGCGCAAATCTTCCGCCGAACTGGGGTAACCCAATTTAGTATCAGATTGTCGACGATAACTGACTCCCATGATTTGAAAAGATCCAGACCATGCTCCGGTAAATAAAGGTCCTTGAAGGCGAAAACCATTGATTCGTTCTTCTGGTAGGGTTACAGAAACATCATTTTCCGGGTCAGGATAGAATGGATATAAGCGGTCTCTTGCGATACCGGTAACGGCATCAAAACTCCATTGATCTTTAAAATATGTGAAATGACCTCCTCGCAAACTGGAGGCGCTATCAGTATCAGGATCATGGCGTAAGGAAAGTATGTTACCCTCTTGCCAAACAATCATACCATCGCCGAGTCGCAATTGTATCTGTTGATCTGGATACCACTGTAACCATGAAAAACCTATTTCATCTTCTTTTTCCCATTTATCCGATGCCTTTCGGGTTAAGGCATTATGGGTTAGGAAGAAGCTTAGGTCCCGTTTTTTCCAACCAATCGCATTGCTGAGTGCTAAGATTTCAGGATGGTCGATTGTATTAGTCTGTTTGTCTACCTGCTTATATAAGGAAACTTGATTAAACTCCCAGTGACCGATTTGTTTTTTTTCAATCAGCTTAGGAATTTGAGTCAAAGTATCTTCATGGATTTGGGCAAACTGCTTTAGCAACTGACCGTTGCCGGTCAGTAGTAGGTTGGCTGGAAGGGCTCCTGTACTATCATGAGCAAAAAACCAGCTGCCCCCCGGATCTCTCAGCATGGGGCCGTTCCAATCAATGCTTTCTAGGAAAGCTAATGCCTTTGGCCACGCATCATCTTCATCAACATTGATCAGTACGACTGGAAAGCGCTTAAGAAAATCTTTTTTTTGAGCCAGCATCTTAAGTTCTTTTTTACATGGCGCACACCAATTGGCCCAGAAACTAATCAGATATCCCTCTGGTTTAATCTTGGACATTAGTTGTCCCGGGGATGCCAAACCCCCTTGGACTTTTTGAAAAGGTTGGCTGTCAATCGTTTGAAAGCTACCTTGAGCAGTCAAGCTGCCCAGAAGTAGATAGATTAGCGTACATAGAGTTGTCAGTTTGATTGTCATTATCTTTGACCATCCGCTGCCAGAGCAGGATGATCATTGCCTGATTTCAATCTGTCGATCATCAGCTTATATGCTTTTTCCTGACGCTCCTTGAGATTGATACGAATCTCAAGTTCGTCTTTAAGTTCGGTTTTGTTTTCACTTTCGTTGAGCTTGGCGGTTAGACTTTCCACGGTCTTTTGTCGTTTTAGGTTTAGTTCATTCGCATAGATTTGCAGGTATTCTGCTGCTTCATCTAGTGAATTACTGATCCAGAAAAATCGGCTGATGTTTTTTGCACCTAAAGGTTTTGCTTCTAGATCGGTTTTAGCTAATAGTTCTTCGGCAATAGTTTTAGCTTCTGCCGCCGCCTCATTGTCTCCTAATCTTCTTTTTAAACTTAAGCATCCCAGTTGCCATAAGGTTTTAATATTCACTTTTTTATCTGAAGCCACTTCATCTAGGTTTTCAGCTTTTGCTAGTAATTCTTCCATGACAAGGAAGCTTTGGTCACACGTACTAGCGGCTTCTTTAACTCCACCTTTTACCAGGATATTTTGAATTTTGGCAATTTCATGCTTTTGGATAATCTTAAATTTTTCTACTTCACTGAGAGGGTCTTGCTCACTTTCTTGGTTGCTCTTGTTCTGATTATCCAATGCTAACTGGATATATTCGTCAATGCGGGCTGGGTCTGCTAAGGTGCCGTGGATAGTGATATCTGTATAAGTGCTGCTTAGTCCCATGTCTTCAGGATCAAGTCCCTTTGATATTAAGGTGGCCGTTAACTCCTTGATAGCTTCTAGGGACGATTTTGCTCCTTGTCTAAAGCTTAAATTGTAAATGTAGTTTAGTGTCGCATAAGACAATTCTTCTTGTTGATCTTCAGGAATTTCTTCGGCAGTCAGTATCTGATCCATGATTTCTTTGTGTCGCTGCAAGAACTCTCTTTCTGCTGCGAAATGTTTCAAATCCCCTATCAAAGCTTGGGTATTTTCCATGGGTAGATAATAATAGGGGCTCCACTGTTGTGATACTGGATCAAACAGCAGGGCTGAAGGAAACCACTGGACTTTGGCTTTTAGCGGCATAAAGTCATAAAAGCGTGAAGTTTCCCAAAACACCTCGTCTATAAAAACTTTTTCATATTGGTCAAGAGTGACTTTGAGTTCTTCAGATTTCTTGATGACATGGTCAAGTTCTGCGCATGGGGGACACCATGCTCCCTCAATTTTTACAAAAACTGGCTTATTGGCTACTAATGCTGTTTCTATTGCTTTATTAATCAGTTCTCGTTGAGCCGAAACATAGTCCTGATCCACGTTTTGGTAACCAGTTAGGCCAAACTTAGGCGTAATGTTCGTGTTAGGCGCATTCTTTTCTTCATCGCAACTGGTTGCTATTATCAGTCCCAAAAATAGATAAAA
>MDTG01277052.1_pt1 | contig 12280 bp, 10 predicted proteins | sample 811421 | NCBI WGS metagenome assembly MDTG01 (sample SAMN05326645, study PRJNA326480) | marine metagenome | isolation source: seawater | place: Pacific Ocean: South East | collected 2011
TAAATAAACATAGCGCCCATCACCAGCGCGCCAATAGCATACATATGGTAATTAAAATCATCCTCGGATCCGACAATCCAGGCAATAAGATTGCCGGTCGGCATCAGCAAACAGAGCGCGCAGAAAAGCCAGATAAGCCGCTCGAAAGGCACCGGCCGGCCAATCCCCCATCCATCTAAAAATTTAGCCCAAGAGAACACCCCAGCCGTAATGGCTGCCACCGAAATGCTGATGTCTAGAATAGTGCTATCCAGTAGAAGCGGGGTATAGACGAATAGAAATGGCGTTATTAGAATCATGGAGGCTTGCTTCAGCGCCTGGTTACCCGTTTTTACAGGATCGGAGAGAGCAATGGAGCTTGCCGCATATGCTGCAAGAGCCACCGGCGGCGTTACCGCACTGACCACCGCCACCCAGTAGCTTATCATGTGGGCGGCGATGGGCGGCACGCCAAGTTCCGCCAAGGCACCAACAGCAAAGATTGCCAGGATTACATAACTTGCCACAATGGGCAGGCCCATGCCGACAATATAGCCAGCCACGATGACCCAAAAAATAGTCAACGGCAAAAGGCCAAAACTCGCATCAACCAGCAGCTGCGACACCCTACCGGGGAGATCTGATTGCGTAGCCGCAGATAGCAAAATACCCAAAACACCAGCGATACAACTGACTACCAGCGTATTTTTTGCACCGGCTTCTAGAGACACCCAAATGGTCCGGATGAGTTCCTTGCACACATCCAAGAGACCTGTGATTTCCAATGCAGAGGTATCGTAACCAACGCCTGCATTGGTGACTTCTTTGAGCGCATGCGCAGGATCATCGCTCCGGCCAATGAAAATTATTTCGCCAAGCTTAAGAAGGATAAATGTGAGCAGAACCCAATAGCCAGCATCACCGATCCCGATCCCCACATCGGCATAGACAAACCACATGAAAGGTGCGCCGACTTTTTCGCCGAAAAAGTACACAAGAGCACCCACAAGGAGACTTATTATTAAGTACGGTTTCCAAGACGTGCTGGATACCCGCGTCGGAATCATAACCAGTAGGTCCGTAGTTTTTAGCATTATGATAAGAATGATAGTTTTGGCCGCCGCCAAAAAGGCAGAGTCGCCGATCACCAAAAAAAATATCATCGCGGGGATGGGCAGGAGCAGATGAAGCCTCGGCAAAATACCGTCCCAGGATGGTAGTTCCGACGCCGGCACCCCATGCAACTTGTCCCGTCGGGCCCGAAAATAAACGATTAAGCCTACAGAGAGATAATATAAGAGCGCCGGAATAGCCGCAATTTTGACAATATCGAAGTAGCTAGTTTCCGTCAGTTCGGCGAGCAAAAAGGCGCCCGCCCCCATAATCGGCGGCATATAAGCACCCCCGGTCGACGCCGCTGCCTCCACACCTCCCGCAAATTCGGGGCGGTACCCAACTCGTTTCATAAGGGGGATAGTGAAGGTCCCCGTGGTCATGACATTCGCCACGCCGCTGCCAGAAATCATACCAAAGAAACCGCTGCTGATAACGGCGGCAAGACCAGGACCGCCGGTTTTCTGACCGGTCAGTCGATAAGTCGTGTTGATGATTAGGGCACCGAGACCGGTTTTCTCCAGGAACGCTCCCAAGATCACAAAGATAACGATAAAGGTGGCAAACACCTCTACAATGAGACCCAGCATACCCTCCGTCGATAACATCAGGAATTCAAGGACCCGGGCCGTGCGGTTGCCGGGATGCTCAAGAATACCGGGCAGGCTCTGAGCGATAGGCTCAAAAGAATAAATGAAAAACAGGAATCCCAGGAGTGGAATGAGGGGGCCAACTATGCGACGCGCGATTTCAAAGCTTACCCCTGCCATCATGGTACCGAAAATAACCAGTTCCGCGGGCACCCGGCCGCCCATATTAGTCTGAAGCTCGACCAGATTGACCCCCCACCAAGTCACCGAAGCAATGGCCGCCGCGAGATAGATGACATCCGAGATCACTAATCCGTCACCCCGGCCACCACGCTGCGATTCAAAAAAATAAAGCGCGGCTCCTATGCCGCCACCGACAATACCAACGGTCCAAACGGTGTCGGTCACATAACGCCGCCAAAAATACTCTTGTCCCCCCGCTGCCCAGTGCGCCAGGACAGCGATAGCCCCCACGATCATAATCATCGACACGAGAGAAAAAAATTCATCCAGCCAGACAAAGCCCTGCTTCAGTGAGCGCTGTCGACTTTTGAAAAGAAGCAGCGACATCACGGCAACGCCCATGAAGAACGTGCCTTTAAAAATTTCGGACACGGGCGGACCGAAAACCGCGATGTGGAGAAAAAAATATGAGTACGCAACTGCCACGGTAGAGAAGAGAACTTTAGAAATTCCAGATAGCTGCCTCGGCTTCGTCATTTCCTCGCTGATGAAGCCAATTTTCATTAGAACGGCGACGGTTCCAGTTGCCATGGCATTGATCCCGTTTGAAAAGCTGAACGCTATTTAAAACTTACCCAGAAGGAGCGCGAGGATACATATTATCCCCGCGCTCCACAATCTGCGTTAATTTAGGTTGTCGTCAAAAGATATTCTGGATTAATAGCCTTTGACGAGACCGTCCGGCATCTTGTAACCGCGGGTTTTCCAATATTTCGCAGCAGCCGGATGAACCGGAATCTGGACTGTTTTAAGGTTTGAAAAATCACCGTTTAACGTTTTCCAATAACCAGCAGTAGCAGCCAGTTTCTTAAGGTTTGCAGGCTTCGCTGCAACTTCAAGCATTGCACCGATAGCAGCAGCCGACATCGACTTGTGAGCAAGCCAATACACGTCATAGCCTATGGACTTTGCTGGCTCCTTCATGCCGCGAACATCTTTTTGCACGGGTATGGTTACTGGTGAGTAAAAGGGGTTGGCCTTAACGACAGCGGCCTGTTCAGCATCCGACATACTCACGTAACGCACCGGCTTTGAAATCGAGAGTTGCGTGATTGCTGGGATCAAGAAAGGAGCTCCAGCAGAACAATAGACGTCAATTTGACGGTCACCAAGCGCGCGAGCTGAAGCAGAAAAACCCAGGTTTCGGACTTTAATGGCATCCATTATGCCGGCGCCCTTCATAATGTTATTACAATTAACGTTTGAACCGGACCCCTTGTTAAGGAGATTGACAACTTTCCCTTTCATGTCGGAAAAAGTTTTGATCGGACTGTCGGCTAAAACAACAATCAATTGCGTTTGTTTTCTGACGTTGCCAACAATACGAAAGTCCTTGCTGGCACCATCGCGTTTAAAAAGACCGATGCCGTTCCAAGATTGAAAAGCCTGGCCAACATGACCCCAAGCAGTGTGAAAGTCTCCCAGGGAGACCCTTCGAACATTATCCACCGAACCATTGGACGGTGAATAATTAAATTTAAACTTACCACCGAGTTCACTGTTAAGGAGTTGTGCTCCAGCGCTGACCGCTGGATGCCAACCACCTCCGGCCGGTCCACCGCCAATGCGATATTTTTCTGCTGCCTGAGCAGTAGCTGCCATAGCAACAACTGCTCCAACTGCTATGATACCTTTGTAAATACTCATTATGTTCTCCCTAGTTCACAAATTGTAAATTTTCCTTTTGGAAAATTTAACATAATATGATGCAATTTTAAAAAACTGGCAACTATAATAGGCCCATGCAGAGGGATTAATCCATGACGGAGATTATTCGACACCCAATCACTTCAACGGATGCGTGGATCGGGACAGAAATGCAAAAGACCGATGACTGGATCTGGCATTTGACCGAACAAGATATCGACGTAATAGGCGGTGCGCTAGCCAATGTGAAGAAGAGACACGCTTCCGTTCCTTTCGCCGCAGATGCCTTTCCCATAGGCTCTTTCCGCGCAAAATTAGATCAAATAGTAGAGTCTGTTACTCGTGGCACTGGCGTTGCGTTTATCCGAGGCATCTCCCGCGAAGATTACTCTAACGAGGATTGTGAATTGCTGTATTGGGGATTGGGCGTGCACATCGGCCGTCCTGTCTCTCAAAACAGCCGGGGTCACCTTTTGGGACATGTCACAGATGAGGGGAAGGATTTAAGCGACCCTGACGCCCGGGGATATCAGACGCGAAACCGCCTTGATTTTCACTGCGATCAGCTGCCGACAGACATTATTGGTTTATTCTGCTTGCGCGGGGCCAAATCCGGCGGTGCGAGTTACCTGGTCAGCGCTCCGGCCGTGCACAATGTCCTTTTAGAGGAGCGCCCAGATATGGTGGCGCCACTGTATGAAATGTTCCACATCGATTGGCGAGGAGATCATCCGGACGGGGGACAACCATGGTATGATATGCCTATGTATTCGTCGACAGAGGGGAAATTGAGTGCGCGTTTTACCAGCCGCGCTTTCATCGAATCCACAACGCGCTACGGAGACCATTTGGCCGCAACCGATGAACAGTGGGAGGCTTTGGACGTGGTCCAAGAGATTGCCAACCGGCCTGAACTGCGTCTTGAAATGGATTTCCAAGAGGGAGATATTCAATTGATTAACAACCTCACCGTTATGCACGCGCGCCAGAGTTATGTAGATTACGATGAACCCGAAAAAAAACGGCGTTTGCTTCGAATGTGGATAGGACTGCCAGACGAAAAAAGGCGTCCCCTATCGCCATTATTGGACGAACGATACGAATATGTTCGTAATGGCGGTATTCCCAAACAGGCCGGAGCGTAAGCAAATGTTTAAAATTTCAAAAATTGATGCCTTTGGTGTTGGTCTTCCCCTGAAGACCCCGATTAAAATGTCGAGCGTAGTGATAGATATTGCGGAAAATATCATTGTTCGAGTTGAAGACACTGATGGTACGATAGGCTGGGGAGAGGCGACCGAAGCCCCTACGATGACCGGTGAGTCCGTCCCAGGCATGTTGGCCGCCGTTAAATTCCTAACACCGCTCCTGATTGGCCGGCAAATCGACGATCTATCCCAAATACACTCGATAATGGACAATCTAATGTACGGCAATCACGGCGCAAAATCAGCGATAGAAATTGCGCTACTGGATTTATCGGGGAAACGTCTTGGTAAGCCGCTATATGAAATTTTAGGTGGCAAGGTCCGAGATGAGGCACCCATCCTCACCATGCTGGCTGGCGGAGACAAAGATGCCGAGGTGGAAAATGCGAAACAACAATCGGACCAAGGATTCGTAGCATTTAAAGTTAAAATTGGAGCGCTTGAGCCTGCGCAGGACCTGGAACGATCACTGTCGGCGCGAGATGTTCTCGGCAGTGGCGCCCGCATCTCTGCGGATGCCAATCAAGGATATTCTCGGGACGAAGCGCTTGAATTTTCTGAGGGTGCCGGTGACGCAGGGTTGGATTTTATGGAGCAATTGTTGGATTACCGAGACTTAGATGGCATGGCCGCATGCGCCCAAGTTAGCAAGGTGCCACTTGGCGCGGATGAGGGTTTTCATGCAATAAGCGATATTCTCGCACACCAAGAAAAAGGAGCGGCCCACGGCGGCAGTTTAAAAACAATTAAACTTGGCGGTACTTTTCCAGTGATGGAGGCCGGTCGGCTAATGGACTCCATGTCCATGCATGTTAATCTAGCCGGAAAGGTCGCGGACTCTAGTATCGCTAGCGCAGCCATTGCGCATCTTGCCCTGTGTCTACCCCAGTTGGATTGGGATACAAGTATTACGAATCAGTACCTGGAGGAAGATTTGGTCGATGACCCCATCAAGATAACTGGGGGCGTGGTCCGCTTGTCAGACGCACCGGGTCTTGGGGTAGAGCCTTCCGAGACACTAATGCAAAAATTCAAAATATTTTGAGTAGTCGCGAGGAGATCAAACACGGTTCGGAATAGAGCCAACCATCGACTTCAGTAGTCCAAAGTTAGACGGGTCCATCTCAATCTCACCTTCATTAATCTGGCGGTCAATCTCAGTTACTGCAGCGTTGCAAGTGACGTCAATGCCCAACTCGGCTCCCTTTGCCGCCACAAGGCCATTGATAAGATTCATCTCACTTTTTCGACCTTTGACATGGTCATGGATGGGCGCCGTCACACTCTCCTTACCGGTGTGGGCCTGAAGGGTCTCCATGGCTTTGATCAGCGTGGCGTCATTGGCATTAGTAAACTCCTCTGCACTAAGGCCGAAGACCGGTTCCAACTCGTATCCTAGTGCCGCCCCCACAGTCATCGATTCCCGGCCGAGACGGACAGCCAACTCACGCATACCAGGCAGGTCCTTCGCATCCCAATTTTTGAGACCGGTAAGGCCTATCGGACCCATGGTCATAGTGTTGGCAATGAGTTTAGTCCATTTCGCACCTTCGATGTTTTCGGTAAGCGTTATCTTCGCGACGTTTTCCATGATCTCTCTCACTCTCTCCAAGCGGGGTGTCAAAGATCCATTGAGCTCGCCGATACCAAACCAGGTTCCTGACCTAGTGGTATCGCGTTTGACAATGCCGGGCGTAAAAATTTCCGCAGATAGCTCAACTGCGCAACCGATAGTCCGATCCATACCAACAATACCCGAGATCGTATCGTTGTTCATGCCGTTCTGCAGGCCTATCAAGACGCCGTCTGGCTTAAGATAGGGTTCAATTAATTGAGTGAGCCAAGCTGTGTCGTAGGATTTGACAGCAAGAAAGACAATATCAAACTGCGGCACATATTCAGCCAGTTCGCATAAATGCCAAGCGATCACTGGAATTTGCAAATGCAAATCCGGCATTGTTACGTCTAGTCCGCTCTCCTTCATTACGTCGACGTGAGCCGGCCACTGATCAATAATGGTAACATCAAGTCCAGCATCGGTAAGGTCTGCGGCAAAGGAACTCCCGATAGAGCCCGCGCCCAGCACTGCAATTCGTTGATCCATTTCTTCCTCCCCTAGATTGATCAGATAAGCAACGCCGCGCGGCCAGTTATCAAGCCCTCTTCTACCCTTTTGTGCAAATTCTCAGCCTCTTCAAGCGGACAAGTTTCCGTAACGATAGGCCATAGTTCACCGCTGGATATTAGTTCCAACGCACGACCGACCTCGTTACGGGTTGCATAACGGCTTCCTAATATCTCCCTCTCGCCGTTCTTGATCCAATTGCCTAAAACTGGGAAGTCATTAGGCCGCCCGCCTCCACCCAAAATAGCAAGACGTCCACCTTTGCCCAACGCCTGCACGGAAGCCTTCAAAGTTTCTTCGTTGGCAACAAAATCGATGATCACGTCGACACCATGCCCGTCCGTCGCATCCAACAATGCGATCGCAAGATCCCCGTCCGAGATATCCAATGACATCCTGGCTCCTGCTTTTTGGCAGGCCTCAAACTTTTCTGGCTTCACATCTACAGCGATGATTTCGGCTTTAGCCCACGCCGCCACAGCAACCATATGGATCCCAAGCCCGCCGCCAGCGCCGATCACGGCAACAGTCTCGTTGGGTTGGATGCGAGATTTATTGACCAGCTTTAAAGGGGTCGCAATAGCATCCGTAACCACTCCAACTTCCGCTGGGTAAGATTTATAATCAAGATCATCTGGTAGTTTGATAAAGGAGTTTGCGGGAAGCTTTATATATTCTGCATATCCCCCATCAACGTCTCTACCAACATTTCCATCAAGATTATCACAGAGGGTTTCCCTGTCTTCTAGGCACCACTTGCAAGTACCACAGGTCAGATAATAATAGGCCGTCACTCCGTCGCCGACTTTAAGGGTTGAAACGCCAGTTCCTACCTCGACAATTTCTGCGGTAATTTCATGACCAATGATACGAGGATAATCTATCGGCAATCGCCCGGCGCGCAGATGCTGAATAGTAAGCCCGGCGCCACAAGCTAAAACCTTGGCTACTGCCTCCCCTTGTCCAGCAATGGGATCGGGGACATCCATCATCTGAAACGGCTTTTCGGGCTCTGTTAGAACCATAGCTCTCATCAGGCGTTTTCCATTTCCATTTCAAGAATTAGATTTCGGCGGCCAGTCAGCGGAAATATTTTTAAAGGACATATAAATAAATTCTTGGTCTCCCAAATTTCTAAATTCATGCTCAGTTCCTACAGGAATGTGTATAATGTCACCTGGCGCAACGGTGCGCTCATCATGACCAACTCGAAACCAAGCTGAACCCTGGACAACAGTGATCATCTGTTCGCAGCCATGGACGTGAGGCCGAGCTACCTTGCCCGGCTGACTGACCGATTGGTTCAGAGTTATATGCTCTCCAACAATTATACTCCCCTCTGAGTCCGATGGTTTGGCTAGGTTTTTTCTGGACATATCAGCCCAATTGTAAAAAGGCATATTTAACCTCATCACTTATCAGAATTTAATATCTGCAACACCTTACAAGTCAGCGAGAGGTTTATTCTAGGACACCTCACCAATTAAATGCCTAATCTACATTCTCGCTTATTTTTATTACAAATCACTACCCCTCATTAATTAAAGAAGCTTGATTTGTTAACAAACCTCATACTAACCTTAATTATCTTAAAGGAAAATTTTTAAAGTTTAGCATTGGGGAGATCATTATGCGTTATAAAACACCGATATCCATGATCGCAGCGGGAGTTATTTCACTATCCGCAACGCCGGCACCTGTGTCGGCAGCGGATCAACTTTCCATCGCGGTTGGAACGCTTGGCGGAACTATGGGCCGTCTAGGCGCAGGCCTTGCCGACGTGGTCAATAAAAACCAGACAAATATGAAATTGAGTGTAACCCCGGGTGGCGGACGCGCAAATCCAGCTCGCGTTAGCACCGGCGGGGCCGACTTCGGTTATTCGTTTACCAACTTCACCGCGACCGCGCTTGCTGGCAAAGCTCCTTTCAAAAAGAAATATCCAAACCTACGAGTAGTGGCCCGTTTTTATAATGCCTGTTACCATCAATACGTTGCTAAAGACGTTTATGATTCAGGAATCCAGTCTTGGGAAGATATTGTTGCCTCCAAGAAGCCGCTGAAGATTGCACTTGTAAAAAAAGGTACAAGCACGGAGTTTACCGGTGGGGTTATCGTAAAAGCTCTTGGTTCTTCGTACGAAAAAATGGCAGCTCGTGGCGATAAGCAGACCTTTAGCGGCACTGGTGCCAATTCCAGGGCCATCAGATCTGGTCAGATTGATTTTTATTTTCATAATTCAGGAGATCCAAACGGAGCCGGTATTCAAGCCGCGTTAGGCCGTGATCTTACTTTTCTAAAGTTAACGCCAAAGATTAAAACCATCCTGTCCGATAATGGTTTTACTCCCTGCACTATTCCAGGAGGCATTTATAAGGGAAGCGACAAACCGACTGCATCAATGGGCCTGTCCGGCGTGATGCTTACAACTGATAAAATGGATCAGAAGACAGTCTATAACATGCTAAAAATTGCTGCAGCGAATACCAAAACACTTGGGTCTGTCCATAAAATATATAAATCGTGGACGCCAAAGTTTGCGGCCCAAGTTGGCGACCTTCCGCTTCACGCCGGCGCGCAAAAATTTTACAAAGAAGTAGGCGCGATTAATTAGCGTTTTTTCTTGAAGAACGAACTCCCCCGCACAAAGTAAGTTTGCGCGGGGGAACCTTTTTCCATGGTTAGCGAAACAAAAAACCCTGCTCTTAAGGCCTTGATCACACTGATCGGGGTAGGGATGTCATTGTATCATCTTAATATCGCCTGGACTGGCGGTTACGAGTTTGTGTTTCAACGATCTCTCTCGTTTCTATTCGGCGTGATCCTCGTCTTGCTTGTTTACCGCCATCAAGAGAAAACTCTATTGGGCAAATTTGGAACCGGTACTCTGTGTATTCTGACCATTTTAGCCCTTGGCTATCCGGCTATTGCAACAGACTATTTTAACAGCCGGCTTTATTATGTCGACCCGCTTAAATTCCAAGATTATATCCTGGGAACAATCGCCATTTTGCTCGCCCTTGAAGTGGCCCGCCGCACAATTAATACGGCGTTACCCTTAATCGTTATCTTTTTCCTAATCTACACATACTTTGGTCCATTTTTCCCTTGGGAGTTTGCCCATCGAGGGGCGACTTTTAAGGATATGATTGATCATCATTATTTTGCACAAGAAGGCCTGTGGAACCTGCCTCTAGGAGTATTTTCGACCTATATTTTTTTGTTTGTTCTCTTCGGCGCTTTCCTTGATCGGATGGGAGCCGCAGACTACTACGTACGTCTCTCAATGGCTGCAGCGGGACGGCTACGAGGTGGTCCAGCCAAGGCGGCCGTGTTTGCAAGTGCTATGACCGGCTCTATCACTGGGAGTGCCAACGCAAATGTAGCGACGACCGGGCCATTTACCATCCCGATGATGAAAAAAGCCGGCTTTAAACCTGAAACTGCAGCTGGAATAGAAACAGCCGCTTCAACTGGTGGACAAATAATGCCGCCAATCATGGGAGCGTCAGCTTTCCTCATCGTCGAGTTCACAGGAATAAGCTATTGGGAAGTAGTTAAGGTATCCATATTACCGGCTGTGCTCTACTTTCTCTCTGTATACACCATTGTTCATTTGGAGGCACGAAAAGGAGGTCTTGAGGGACTTTCCAAGGATCAGTTGGAGCGAACCTGGAACGTATTCAAAGAGGGTTGGTACTATCTTTTACCGCCGATCTTAATAATTGTCGTTCTCATGAGGGGCCAAAGCGTTCCATTCGCGGGCGTTATCGGTATTGTCTCAGTGATTGCACTCGGCGGGCTAAAAGGTCTCGTCGACTTCCACGCGAGATCCAAAACTTGTAAAGTAAAGTTCCAAGATTTTATCAGGTTACTCTGGCTGGGCTCCATTAATGTTGTGCGGGCAATGGAACAGGGTGCCATCCGGTCCCTCTCGGTCTGCGCTGCCGTCGGTGCTGTCGGAATTGTAATGGGGGCATTATTTCAAACGGGCCTCGGTCTGAAGTTTTCATCTCTTATGGTAGCGCTGGCTGGCGATAGCCTATTATTAGCAATTATCTTAGTCGGAATTGCGTCTTTCGTTCTTGGCATGGGATTGCCAACTAGTGCCGCTTACATCGTTTTGTCAGTAATGGCTGTGCCGGCACTATTAGACATCGGCCAACCCTGGGGACTATCCCTATTAGCAGCGCACCTTATTGTTTTCTGGTTCAGCCTAGACAGCTGTTTCACGCCTCCCGTTTGTGTGCCTGCATATACAGCAGGGGGCATTGCTCAAGCCAACCCTAGCAAAGCAGCATGGGCCGCTTTCAGAACTGCAAAAGGCATGTACATTATTCCCTTGATGTTCGGATTTACTGGCCTCTTGCTTGTAGATCAGCCACTAAATCTCCTCCAAACATTTGCGTTTGCGGTGGTCGGATTTCTGGCTTCCAGCGCGGTAATCGTCGGACATATGTATGTTCGTATTAACGCCGTAGAGCGCATTGTTATATCTCTCGCTGCCCTGGGTCTGTTCTGGCCGTATATTTCATTTCAAATTGCCGGGGCGGTAGTATTTATCTCGGTCTTTTTCAGCCAACGGGCCCGATACGCGAGGGCCCTCGCAGCTAATGTCGACCCCACTAACTAACGTTATTCAAAGTAAGGAGCTACCGAATGTCCGAACGTATATCCCTCGTCGGTCTAGACACTGACAACGTTTTCGCTCAGATGATGTTTGACGGCGCGACCAAAATGCTGGGACGGGTGCCTAATTCACATCGCATCGCTGCCCACGCACCTTTCATGCAAATGATGCTTACGCCCTTCACTGCGGTAATGCAGCGCGAGGGTGGGGGCAGTTGTTTGACGTCTAAACTGAAAGAGATGGTAATTATCAAAACGAGCCATACCAACGGATGTAATTACTGACTGGCCCACAATACATCGCTTGGTCAAGCGGCAGGAATCACGGAAGAGCAGGTACAGATCATTGGCTCAGACGAATATATGGAGACCGATCTGCTGAATGAACGCGAGAAAGCTGCCGTTCTCTGGGCAGAGCACGTCACTAAGAATACGGCGCGGTCCCGGGATGATATTTTTGAACATGTTCGCACATTATTTGATGAACAAGAAATAGTTGAACTCACCATGATTTCGGGATTATTCAATTTTAGAAATCGCTACATGGACTCACTAAAAATTCCACTCGAACCCACGGAGGAAGTAGACAAAATTAAAACATCCGGACGCCTCAACACGGACAGCTTGAGGGAGTATCTCCAGTTCATCTTGGATAACTGGCCTGAAGAATTTCCCGAGCCAAACCCGGATACTTGATATCTTTTTATTATATATGATTAATCTTAAACAGTCTCTTAGCGGTGCCA
>MDTG01322928.1_pt1 | contig 12280 bp, 24 predicted proteins | sample 811421 | NCBI WGS metagenome assembly MDTG01 (sample SAMN05326645, study PRJNA326480) | marine metagenome | isolation source: seawater | place: Pacific Ocean: South East | collected 2011
ACCTGCAGCCAAGAAACCTGCAGCCAAGAAACCTGCAGCTAAGAAACCTGCAGCCAAGAAACCTGCAGCCAAGAAACCTGCAGCAGGCAATGAAAAGAGTTAATTAAATGTTACAACCTAAGAGAACAAAATTTAGAAAGCAACACAGAGGTGTGGTAAGAGGCGCTAGAATTAAAGGTAGTAAAATTAATTTTGGTGACTTTGGTTTAAAAACACTTGAGGCTGGATGGATTACTGCCAGGCAAATCGAAGCAGCAAGAAAAGCTATTGTTGGTCATGTAAAAAGAGGTGGGCAAATGTGGATTAGAGTTTTTCCTGATAAGCCTGTTTCTGCAAGGCCTGCTGAAACTAGAATGGGTAAAGGTAAAGGGGCTGTAGACTTTTGGGTTAGTCCTGTAAATGCAGGAAAAATATTATTTGAACTTGGAGACTTGCCTGAAGAATTATCAAGAGAAGCATTAAGACTTGCTTCTCATAAATTGGCACTTAAGACAAAAATAGTATCTAGAGATGAGCAATTTTAATTATGGAAATGCAAGAAATTAGAAAACTTAATATTGATGAATTGATGAAAAAACTTGATGATTCAAGGCGAGAGCATATGGATCTTAGATTTAAAAAAGCTAGTATGCAATTAAGTGATTCAAGTCAGGTAAAAAAAATAAAGAAATTAATCTCAAGATTAGAAACAAGACTTACTGAATTAAGGTTTATTAAACAAGAAAGTGAAAAATAGATGGCTGCATTAAAGATTTTAGAAGGTATAGTAGTTAGTGATAAAGCTGATAAGACTATTGTAGTTACAGTTTCTAGTAGATCTAAAACTAAATTTAAAGGTAAGACAGTTAAAAGATCTGAAAGATACCTTGTTCATGATCCTTTAAATGGGGCTAAAGAGGGAGATATAGTTCAAATCACTCAATCTAAGCCAATATCTAGAAATAAGCGCTGGAGACTATTTAAAGTGCAATCAAGCAATGATAGCATTCATCCTTCACCAGAAAATGTTGCAAAGGAAGACTTGACATGATTCAGCCTCAGACAAGATTGATAGTTACTGATAATTCAGGTGCAAAAGAAATAATGTGTATTCATGTTGATGGAGGAAGTTATAGAAAATATGCTTCTGTCGGAGATGTTGTTACTGCTGCAGTTAAAGATGCTACTCCTGGAGGAAATGTGAAAATGCATGAAGTAGTTAAGGCTGTAATTGTTAGAACTAAGAAAGAAGTAAGAAGAAAAGACGGATCTTATATAAGGTTTGATGATAATGCTGCTGTAATTATTGGGGAAGGTAAAAATCCAAGAGGAACAAGGATTTTTGGCCCAGTTGCTAGAGAATTAAGAGACAAAGAATTCATGAGAATCGTTTCTCTTGCTCCGGAGGTATTATAGATGGCAGAAAGAATTAGAAAAAACGACTTAGTTATTGTCCGTTCAGGAAAAGATAAAGGCAAGGAAGGAAAAGTTATTATGATTATGTCTAATAACACTGCTCTTGTTGAAGGAATTAATATAAGCACAAAACATGTGAAGGCGAGTACTGGAGCAAAACAGACTGGATTAGTTCAGCAAGAGTCTCCAATTCATATTTCAAATCTTATTTTTAAAGATCCTGATTCTGGAAAAGCTGGAAGAATAAAAATGCAATCCTTAAAAGATGGTTCTTATTCAAGAGTTATTAAAGATTCAACCGTAAAAAGGAAATAAATATGCCCAAATCTAAAAGTACAATTGAATCAAAAATTACTAGAATTCAGCAATTATATAATGATGAAGTTAAAACTCAACTTCAAGAGGAATTTGGTTATAAAAACATAATGCAAATTCCGAAAATTGAAAAGATAAATATTAATGTTGGAATGGGGGAATCCCTAAATAATAAGAATGCAATAGAGGCGATGCAAGGAGATCTTACTTTAATAGCTGGACAAAAACCTGTAGTAACTAAAGCTAAGATTTCAATTGCTAACTTTAATTTGAGAGAAGGCATGAGAATTGGGCTTAGGGTTACTCTAAGGTCTAAAAGAATGTGGGATTTTTGGGATAGATTAGTTAACCTGTCATTACCAAGAATTAGAGATTTTAGAGGTTTGTCTAGAAATAGTTTTGATGGAAATGGTAATTACAATTTAGGAATTACTGAACATATAATATTTCCTGAGATTGATTACGGTAAAGTTGATAAAATAAGAGGTTTCCAAATAACAATTGTCACATCTGCAAAAAATGATCAAGAGGGGCTTAGGCTAATGCAGTTATTAGGAATGCCCTTTGTGGAGGTAAACAATGGCTAGAAAAGCAAAAATTGTTAGAGAACAAAAAATAGAGAAAATGATTGAAAAATATTCATCTAAGAGGAGAGAATTGCTGTCAGTTTGGAATGATTCTTCTCTTTCTTTGGAAAAAAGAAGAGAAGCAAGAGTTGCCCTTTCAAGGCTACCAAAAAATTCTAACCCTAATCGTCACAGAAATAGATGTAGTTTAACTGGAAGATCTCGAGGTTATGTAGGCTTTGTGGGTTTATCTAGAATAAAATTTAGAGAGAAAGCTCTTCAAGGAGAGTTTCCAGGTATTAGAAAGGCAAGTTTTTAGGTATTCATATGAATGATCCAATTTCTGACATGTTAACAAGAATAAGAAATGCTGTTGCCACGCACAAAGAGACAGTTGAATTCCCTGCATCAAAAATGAAGAACTCTATTCTTTCAGTAATGAAAGAAGAAGGTTTTATTTCAGATTATAAAAATAGTACTGAAAATAAAAAATCATTTACTGAAGTTTCTTTGAAATACAACTCTGATGATGAATCTATAATTAAGGGTTTGAATCGAGTAAGCACACCAGGGTTAAGGAATTACTCAAAAAAAGGCGAAATTCCCATGTACATGGGTGGTTTAGCAGTATCCGTTATATCTACATCAAAAGGTGTTATGACTGGTAAAAAAGCTTATAAAGAAGGCTTGGGAGGAGAAATCATTTGCTATATATGGTGAATGATAAATAGATATGTCAAGAATAGGAAAAATGCCAATAAATATCCCCAGCGGAGTGAATGTAGAGATATCTGGAGATTTAGTAACTGTTAAAGGCCCTAAGGGTGAAGAAAAAGTAAAAATTCCTAATTTGGTTAAAGTTACTAATCAAAATCAGCAGATAATTTGCAATAGAGAAAATGATGAGCCGCAATCAAGAGCCACCCACGGATTGATTAGAAGCTTAATAAACAATTGTGTAGTTGGTGTTAGTGAAGGATTTGAAATAATACTTGATGTAATTGGTACTGGTTATAGAGTTGGCAAGAAAGGCAAGGATTTGGAATTTAATTTGGGCTATAGTCATTCGATTACTGTTTCTCCTATTGGCGAAAATGAGCTAAGTGAAGAAGGGCAGAATATAGTATTTGTAAGAGGTTCTAACAAACAAAATGTTGGTGAACAAGCAGCTAAAATTCGAAAGTTAAGAAAACCTAATCCATATACTGGAAATGGAATTAAATATAGGGACGAAGTAATTAGAAGAAAAGCTGGAAAGACAGCTGTAGGAGGTGAAGTATAGTGGTTTCATCTAGGTTTAAAAAGAGGCATATAAGACATTTAAGGGTTAGAAAAAAGATATCAGGAACATCTGAGATCCCACGATTATCTATATTTAGGAGTAATAAGAGTATTTATGCTCAATTAATTAATGACGTTGATAGAAAAACTCTTATCTCTTGTGGCAGCAATGATAAAGAGGTAGCTTCAACTAAAGTTGAAAAAAAGGAAATTTCGTCTAAAACACTTGAGGCATATAAAGTAGGCTTTGTTATTGCTGAGAAATGTAAAAAAATTGGTGTTAATAAATTAGTGTTTGACAGAGGTGGGTATAAATATCATGGAAGATTAAAAGCTTTAGCTGATGGAGCTAGAGATAATGGAATGGAGTTTTAATGGTATCTGCAACAAACAATCAAGATGGAAAGAGAGATTTTAGGAGAAAAGATTCTAGGGATAGGAGAGATAGGAAAGAAGAAAGCCCTTATGTTGAAAAAGTTGTAAGTGTGAGAAGAGTGTCCAAGGTTGTTAAAGGAGGAAGAAATCTTTCTTTTGCTGCCTTTGTGGTAATTGGTGACGAAAATGGAAAAGTAGGGTTCTCGTCTGGAAAGGCGGCAGCTGTTCCTGACGCTGTAAGAAAGGCAGTAACATCTGCTAAGAAGGATCTAGAAACAATAAAAATGAAAGGTACTACTGTGCCTCATGAGGCAATTGCAAAATACGGAGCTTCAAAAGTAATGATAAGACCAGCCTCTCAAGGTACTGGTATTATTGCAGGAGGAGGTGTTAGGGCGGTTATGGAAGTAGTAGGCATAAAAGATGTAATATCAAAGTCTCATGGATCCGCGAATGTGGCTAATGTGGTTAAAGCAACAGTAAAGGCTTTAAAGAGTATGCAAGATATTAATGAACTTAATAAAGAAAGAAAATGAAAGTAAAAATAACACAGGTTAAAAGCATTATAGGTTCTCAAAAAAATCAAAAAGAGACTATTAAAGCATTAGGTTTAAATAAGATTGGAAAATCAGTCGAGAAAGATACAAATGACATGATTAATGGGATGATAAAAACCGTAAGCCATTTAGTTGAAGTTTCGGAGATAGAGTAATATGCCAAAATTAAATAATCTGAAATCAAATAATCAAAAATCTCGAACAAGAGTTGGTAGGGGTAACGGAAGTAAAGGAACTTACTCAGGTAGAGGGTTGAAAGGACAGAAGTCAAGATCAGGTGGTGGAGTTCCTGTTTTTTTTGAAGGAGGGCAATTGCCTTTAGTAAAGAGACTTCCTTTTTTAAGAGGTTTTAAGAATAGATTTAAGAAGCAATACAGCTTAGTTAACCTCTCATCTATTGATTCAAATTATAAGAATGGAGATACAGTAGATTCTGACTCACTTTACACTAAAGGTATTATTCGTAAAAAAACTGAAAATATTAAGATTCTTGGCGATGGGGAATTGACAAAAAAATTGAATTTTTTAGTACATTCAGCAAGTAAATCTGCTCAAGATAAAATAAAAAAATCTGGGAGTCAGATTGACTTGATTGCTGAAATCACAGACTCAAATGATAATAATGAGGAAGATAAACAACCTGATAATAATTCATGACTACAAGGGCAGAGGAAAAAAATTCAAATACGCCTGCATTAATTAGGGCAGTAGTTGATGCTTTAAAAATTCCAGATTTAAGATTTAAGATATTATTTACTTTTGGTATTTTGGTACTTTTTAGGTTTCTTGCTCATGTGCCAGTTCCAGGTGTAGATAGAGATGCTTTAGCAGCAGCTTTTGATAGCGCGCCTATATTAGGTTTTTTAGACTTGTTCTCTGGTGGTGCACTGCGTAATTTAAGTATAGCTGCCTTAGGTGTATATCCATATATAACTGCATCAATCATAATGCAAGTCATAACACCTGTAATTCCTTCTTTGAAAGAATTATCTCAAGAAGGGCAATTTGGCAGACAAAAAATCAACCAATATACTCATTATCTTATGATTCCAATAGCATTCCTGCAGGGATGGGGCCAAATTAGCATATTACAAAGTTCTTTTGGTGGCCAAGTGATTGCGAATTCAGGATTTGGAGGAGGAAATTTTCTTGCTTTTACATCTATATTAATTACTATGACTGCCGGAACAGCGTTACTTGTTTGGTTAGGTGAATTAGTTACTGAAAAAGGAATCGGCAATGGAATATCTTTGATTATTTTCGCAGGTATAGTTTCTTCATTACCCCAAATAATCGGCCAAGGTGCATTGATTAGTGATCAGCTGTTTCAGCTTGGACTTCTAATAGCTATTGCATTATTAATAGTTTATCTAATTGTAGTATTTACTGAAGCTCAGAGAAGAATTCCAGTGCAATATGGTAGAAGTGTTTTTAGAGGAGGAAGAATGTATAGGCAAACAGGAGGTTCATTTATACCTTTAAGAGTTAATTCTGCTGGAATGATTCCTTTAATTTTCGCTTTTTCACTATTAATCCTGCCTGCTAGCATAAGTGGATACTTTGTTGATCCATCTACTAATTCTACCGGCTCACAAATTGCTGAAGCAATTACGAATTTTTTAAGTCCAGCTAATGTAACTTATTGGATTCTTGTTTTTATTATGGTGATGCTATTTACATTTTTTTATGCTCTTGTAACTTTCAATCAACAAAATATTTCAGAAAACCTTCAGAAAAATGGAGGGTTTATTCCTGGAATAAGGCCAGGAGCTCCCACCCAATCTTACTTAAGTCAGGTTATGGTAAGAATTACTTGGGGAGGTGCAATATTTTTAGCCATGGTAGCTGTAATGCCTTTCATTGCAGGAGTGGTGACAAACGTAGGAACTGCTTCAACTATTATGAGTAGTACAAGTCTATTAATAATGGTAGGAGTTGCATTGGATACTATGAGGCAACTGGAGTCTCAATTATTAATGAGAAACTATGATGGATTTTTAAAGGAATAAGATGTTAAATGTAATCATTTTTTTAGGATCCCCTGGTTCAGGCAAAGGAACTCAAGCAGCTAAATTATCAAATGCTTTTAACTATAAACATATTTCAATTGGAGATATGTTAAGAAATAATGTTGAAAGAAAAACTGAGTTAGGATTAAAAGCCTCTGGATTCATTGATTCTGGAGCCCTAGTCCCAGATGACCTCATAATTCAGGTTGTAGGTAAATTTTTTGAAGATTCTGCATCTAGTAATGATAGTAAAATCATATTAGATGGATTTCCTAGAACTGAACCCCAGGCGCTTGCATTAGAAAAAATAATTAATAATTTAGGCATTGCCTTGACTTCAGTAATCTATCTTAATGTAACAGATGATGAAGTTATTTCTAGGCTATCTGAGAGAGGCAGAGAAGATGATTCACCTGAATTAGTACTTAATAGGCTAAATGTATATAGAAATCAAACAGAACCTCTACTTAAGTATTATGCACAGAAAAATCTTCTAAATGAAATAGATGGTAATAGATTTCCAGATCTTGTTTTTGCTGAAATTACAGAATTAATTGGAGTTGAGGCTTAATATGAACGAATTATCATCAATAACAATTAAATCCGATAAGGAAATAAGTTATATGAGAGAAGCAGGAAGAATAATTGCTGACATAATGAACAGGATGGAAAAAGCTATAGAACCTGGGATTACTACTAGAGAACTAGACAACATATGCAGAAAGCAAATTAAGTTAAATAAGGTGAAATCTGCATTTTTAGGCCTGTATGGCTTCCCTGATACCATATGCGTATCTATTAATGAAGAAATAGTTCATGGAATACCATCAAATAGGAAATTAAATCATGGAGATTTAATAAGTATTGATGCTGGTGTAATTGTCTCAGGATTTAACAGCGATCATGCTAAAACATTTCCTGTTGGTGATTGCAGTGAAAAAGATATGAATTTAATTTATGACACATCTAAGTCATTAGAATTAGCCATAAATAATTGTACTGCAGATAATACAGTTGGAGATATAGGTCATGCAGTAGAAGATTATATTGTCGAAAAAGGATATGGCTTAGTTCGTAATTATACTGGCCATGGAATAGGAAAAGCGTTACATGAACCTCCTCAAGTGCCTAATTTTGGTAAGCCGGGTTATGGTGTAAAGCTAAGATCAGGCATGACTTTAGCTATAGAGCCTATGGTTAATCTAGGTTCAGATGAAACAAAATTATGCGATGATGGGTGGACTGTAGTAACATCTGATGGTGCAAAATCTGCTCATTTTGAAAATACGGTTTTGATTACAGATGGAAAACCTGAGCTTTTGACGGTGTGATATGGCTAAAAAGGATTCTATTGAAGTAGAAGGAACAGTAAGAGAAGCTTTGCCGAATGCAAATTTTAAAATTGAATTAGCGAATGGCCATGAAGTATTAGCTCATGTGTCAGGAAAAATAAGGATGAATTTCATTAGAGTTATTCCTGGAGATAGGGTTCTAGTGGAATTATCTCCGTATGACTTAACTAGAGGAAGAATAACCTATAGGTTTAAATAAAAAAATGAAAGTAAGATCTTCAGTGAAAAAAAGATGCGACAATTGTCGAATAATAAGAAGGAGAAGAGTATTAATGGTTATTTGCTCTAATCCTAAGTGTAAACAGAAGCAAGGATAATTTATGGCAGTAGTTAAGGGAGTAAATATACCGGATAATAAGAGAGTTGAAATTGCTTTAACAAGTATTTTCGGAATAGGTATGAGTAGAGCAAAAAAAATTGTATCTCAGGCTGGAATCAGTGATAATCCTAAAGTTCATGAAATCCCAGAGGATAAACTAAACCTAATAAGAAATTTAGTTGATTCATATGAAGAGCCACTTGAAGGAGATCTTAGAAGGTCAGTAAGAGATGATATTAAAAGGCTAGGAGATATAAAAACATATCGAGGAGACAGGCACAGGCGTAATTTACCTGTTAGAGGCCAAAGAACTAAGACAAATGCAAGAACTAAAAGAGGCAAAAAGATAGCTATTGCTGGAAAAAAACAAGTGACTAAACATTAAAAATGGCAAGAAAAACAAGACAAAGAAAAAAAGAAAAAAAGTTTGTTCAAAGCGGAAAAGCTTTTATATCAGCAACTTTTAACAATACTATAATTACTTTGACTGATGATTCAGGAAATGTTTTATTATCTAGTGGTGCTGGAACAGTAGGGTTTAAAGGATCGCGAAAATCAACATCTTTTGCTGCTCAAAGAACAGCCGAAAATTTAGCAAAAAAAGCTGAAGAATTTGGCTTAAGAAAGATTAACGTAGTTGTTAAAGGTCCTGGCTCTGGAAGAGAAGCCGCAATAAGAGCTTTGCAAGCCTCAGGACTGAGTGTTCAAAGTATAAAAGATGTCACTCCTATTCCTCATAATGGGTGCAGACCACCTAAAAGAAGGAGAGTTTAAAGTTTTATGAAACTCAGAACAAGTATAAGTTGCAAAGATTGTGTAAGAATGGGTGAAAGGTTGTGTTCGAAGCCAGCAGGGAAATGTGGAGTTGAAAGAAGAAGGCTTAGAAGAAATGCATTTGTTCCAACCAGGAGAATGTCTGATTATGGTACTCAGCTTAAAGAAAAGCAAAAAGCTAGGCTAATATATGGAGTAATGGAAAGGCAATTTAGAAATTATGTTAATAAGGCCTCAAAAATGGATGGCGTAACAGGTGAAAATTTATTATCTTTACTTGAGAGTAGATTAGACAATGTAGTTTTTAGATTAGGTTTTGGGCGATCAAGAGCGCATTCCAGACAAATTGTCAGTCATGGGCATTTCCTTGTTAATGGGGTTAAAGTTGACGTACCTAGCTTTATGGTTAGGCAGGGAGACAAAGTTGAATTATCTGCTAAATCTAAGAAAAGTGAAATGTACAAATTGATGCAAAGCGATGAAGAGCTATCAGAAAGATCTGTTCCTGACTGGGTAAAGTTAGATAAAAGTAATGGATTAGGAGATATAATAGCAAAGCCTGAAACTGATGATATGGAAATAGGCATTCAGACTAGATTAATTATTGAATATTATTCAAGGAGATAAAAATGGGAATGGAAGAAATAGAAAAACAATTTGGAGTTACTAGTACTTCTGAATTTGAAGAGCAAATAAGTGAAAGAAAGCTCCCAGAGATGTCATTTGTTATTAATGAAGAAAGCGATAAATATGCAGAAATAATTGCAAGTCCTTTACCTAAAGGAATGGGAGATACAATAGGAAACTCTATGAGGAGAACATTACTTAATTCATTGCCAGGAGCTGCAATAACTTGGGTTAGAATTGATGGCGTGCAACATGAATATTCATCTATAGATGGAATGTCGGAAGGCGTGATTGAACTGCTTCTTAATTTTAAAAAGATTAGGTTAAAGGCTATGTCCGAAAGATCGGGAAGAATGAGATTAGATGTAAAAGGAGAGGGTCAAATTGTTGCAGGAGATATTATGACTAGCGCAGACTTTGAAATAGTTAACCCTGAATTGTATTTAGCTACTATTGATAAGAGCTCTGGAAAACTTTCTGTAGAGTTTAATGTTGAGCAAGGAGTAGGATATATTCCTTCAGATCGTTTTGCCCAAGAAGATCTTGGCATTGGATTTTTGCCGGTAGATTCTATATTCAGTCCTGTTAGAAAAGTAAATTATGAAGTTGAAGATTTAAGAATTGGTAATGAAACTAATTTAGAAAAACTAATATTAGAAATTTGGACTGATGGATCAATTCTTCCTTCAGACTCTGTTAAAAAGGGTGCAGATTTATTAATGAAGAAATTTTTCCAGTTTGTTAATTTAGAAGAAGTCTCTACTGTTGCCGATAATATTGAATCAAAAGGAGTATCTGCTGAAGTTTATAACACTTTAGTTGAAAGCCTAGATCTTTCAAGCAGAACTTTTAACTGTCTAAAAAGAAGTGGTTTAAATCGTGTAGGAGATATTATTGAATTCCCAATTGGGCCTGAAATGTTAAAACTGAAAAATTTTGGGCAAAAATCCTTAGATGAATTAGAAGAAAAACTTGAACCTTTTATTAAAAAAGTTCAAGAAGAAAGTAAGGCATAGGTGACTTTTGAGACATCGAGTATCTGGGTATAAATTAGGCAGAAAAACTGGTAGCAGAAAAGCGCTATTCAGGAACTTAGTTGCTGAGTGCATAAAAAGAGGAAAAATTGTAACCACTTATGCAAAAGCTAAAGCTGTTCAACCTAAGGTAGAAAAAATTATCACCCTAGGTAGAAAAGGAACCTTGAATGATAGAAGAAAAGCCTATTCATATATAAATGATAACGCAATACTTGATGAATTATTTTCAGTCATAAGTAAGAAGTTTGAACAAAGAAGTAGTGGGTTTACTAGAATAACTAAACTTGGATACAGAAAAGGTGATTCTACGCATCTTGTTGAGTTAAGCATTTTGGGCGATTTAGATTTGCAGACAGAACTGGTGGAGGAATCTGATGAATAAATACCTTGCTGTATTGACATACGACGGTACAGATTTCAAAGGATCGCAGAAGCAAACAAATTCCAGAACTGTCCAAGGTTCTTTAGAAAACGCCTTAATGAGCATACATAAAGAATTTATTCCAACTGAGTTTGCAAGCAGGACAGATTCTGGTGTCCATGCAACAAATCAAGTTGCTAGTTTCAAATCAATTAAGGAATTAAGTTCTGATTTATGGATATCCTCTTTAAATCATTATATGCCTAGAGATGCAAAAATATTGAAATGTATAAAAGTTGATCAAAATCTAGATGTAAGAAGAGATGCTCTAGAAAGAGAATATGTTTATAAGATAAATTTTGAAAAGAATATATCTCCTCTAGAAAATAGATATTATGAACATGTAAATTATCACATTGAAACAAAAAATCTACCTAAAGTTTATAAATTATTTTTAGGGGTTCATGATTTTCTATCATTTGCTGGAAGATTAGCCCCAAATAATGTTAATACTATGAGAGAAATTAAGCATATTTCACATATTAAAAATGAAAATAGCATAGAATTTAGAATAATTGGTAAGTCATTTTTATATCAGCAAGTTAGAAGAATGATTGGCTCTTTTCTGCTTTTGATGAAAGGAAAAATAACAATTAATCAACTCTCAGATGTTATTAATATACCTAAAAAAGGCTCAATTAATCTTTTGCCTTCTTCTAAAGGACTTTATTTGTCTAAAATAAAATATGATGGAGTAAAAATTTAAAATGCCAGGAAAAGATATAAATAAAATATCTATAAGTTCTAAGGAATTAGAAAATTCATGGCATCTGATCGATGCTAAGGATAAAGTTTTAGGTAGATTAGCTTCAGAAGTGGCTAAGATACTAATGGGAAAAGACAAGATTAATTATGCACCTAATCTTGCTGGAGGAGACTTTGTAGTTGTAATTAATGCCTCTTCTATAAAAGTAACGGGCAGAAAAAGCGAACAAAAAGAATACTTCTCTCATTCAGGTTATCCAGGTGGAGAAAAAATGACATCTTATGAAGATATGCTAAGCTCAAACCCTCAAAAAGTTATAGAAAATGCAGTTAAAGGAATGCTGCCAAAAAATAAACTAAGGGATGTAATGTTGAAAAGATTGAAAGTTTTTCCAACTGAAGAGCATACTCATGAACAACAATTTTCAGCGAACTAGGAGTAAATAATTGTCTTCAAAAAAATATTATTACGGTACAGGTAAAAGAAAAAGTGCTATTGCAAGAGTTAGAGTTTTTAATACTCCTGGCGAAATCACTATTAATGGAA
>MDTG01161676.1_pt1 | contig 12279 bp, 9 predicted proteins | sample 811421 | NCBI WGS metagenome assembly MDTG01 (sample SAMN05326645, study PRJNA326480) | marine metagenome | isolation source: seawater | place: Pacific Ocean: South East | collected 2011
AAATCTGACATAAGTACCTCTTTTTATATGTACAAACACTAAGAATAATCTATGCTACGCAAGCTAACAATAATAAGTTTATGAATTTTTTTTCATTTTTATTAGAAAACCCAGAGTTTCTATGGGTTTTTACAGTTTTTTATGACTTAACTATCACGGTTATTTTATTCAAATTGTTTGGGCTAAGAGGCTTATACATTGCCGTTACATTGGGGATAATGCTAGCAAATCTTCAGGGAGGCAAAGTAAGTGATCTAAATATCTTAGGGCAAACTTTTACTGTCAGTATGGGTGCTATAATGTACTCAGGAATATATTTTGCTACAGATTTAATAAGCGAAAAATATGGCAGAAAAGAAGCAAATACTGCTGTAGTACTAGGCGCAATATCTAATATCGTAATTATGTTTACTTTAGTATTAAGTACTTACTTCCTTCCATCAAAGATTGCAGCATCTTCTCAGTCAGTCCATTTAGCAATTGAAACCCTTGCCCTTTACTCGCCCATATTCGTAATAGGATCAATAAGCGCATATTTAATCAGCCAATCTTTTGATGTTTGGCTATTTAATACAATTAAAGATATTACTGAAGGTAAATATTTATGGCTTCGGAACAACATTTCAACACTTTCCTCTCAAGCCCTAGATACCTTTATTTATACTTTCGTTTGGGTTATTGCTGGCGAACTAAATTTTATAGTTGCATTTTCAATAGCAATAACCAAATATATTTTTAAAGTGATAATTGCAATAATGGACACAATATTTATATATGTTGTAAGGAATTGGGTACCCGTTTATGAAAAAAATTAATAAAGTCTCAGTAATTTTCTCTGGCTCAAGGGAGACAAAAGAGGTTTTTTCGTCTGTAAAGGAAATAATAGAAAATTCAGGATCATTTTTAGTTTCTTCAATCAATATCAATTCTTTAGGGAGTAAAAATAAAACAAAGATTTCAGAATCTGACCTCATTCTTGTGCTTGGTGGAGATGGTACAATGATAGCCTCCATAAGAAGCCTTCATGAACTTAACATACCATTTTTAGGTATTAATCTTGGAGCTGTGGGTTTTCTGACAGATTTACCTGTAAGTAAGATTTCTAATCTATCCAATATCATAAAAGGTCAATATTTGCAGGAGAGGCGTCCAATTTATGAATCCTTCTCCGAGAAAGGAAGAAAAGAAATTTTCCTTAATGAGGTTGTTGTTCATTCTGGCTCAGTGACTAAGATGTTAGAACTTGAGTTGAGTATTCAAAATCAAGTTATTTACAATTTAAGAGCTGATGGTTTAATAGTATCAACCAGTACAGGCTCAACCGCATATTCATATTCTGGTGGAGGCCCAATAATTTCTCCTAAATTAGATGCACTTTCTTTATTACCAATGTTTTCTCATAGCTCTTCGTCTCACAGTTTACTTTTATCGGGAAAAGAAGAAGTAAAAATAAAGATAAAGAATAAAGACCTTAAAAGCATTCAAGTTTTTGTTGATGGAAAGAAAAATTTAAATTACAAAAAAAGCGGTCTTAAAGTAGTTAATACAAAAAAAACTTTTAAACTTTATCATCCAAAAGATTATAATTACTTTGAAGCATGCAGAACAAAACTGGGTTGGGCCGTTTCTATAGAAAACCTAAAAAAAATTTAAAAATGTCATCTTTTTCAAAATTATTAGCCCTCATAATATTTTTTGTGGTTCATTACAGTCATGCACAGTCCCAGGAAGATTTAGAATTTTTGAATTTGCTTCCAGATAGCCAAGCCGACAGTATAACAAGCAAATTAGGAATCCAAACTGGCAAGCCTATTAAAGATACAATTAGAATGGATGACTTCGATAAGCCCTCTTTTGAAAGTTCAAAATTAAAAACTTCTCAAAATAATTCACTTAATGAAATAAAACTTGATTCTTTGACCTTGAATAAAGTATTTGGTTTGGATTTATTTAAAGAATCCCCATCGACATTTGCTCCTATTGATCTAGCACCAGCACCTATGGATTATACTCTTGGTCCGGGAGATGAATTAAAAATACAACTTTTTGGTTCTTTAAAAGTAAATAGAATTGTTCCAGTTAATAGAGAAGGAAATATTATTATCCCTGAAATAGGCTCTATAGAGATTTCAGGTTTAAATTTTCAGGAAGCTAAAAATAAAGTAAATTCTTACATTGATGCCTCCCTGATTGGGGTAACTTCTGAAATTTCACTTGCCAAAATTAGATCTATCCAAATTTTTGTTTTGGGAAACGCTTATAGTCCTGGTGCCTATACAGTTAGTTCATTGTCTAACATTTCAAATGTTTTATTTTTTTCCGGCGGCCCCTCTAGAAATGGCTCTCTAAGAAATATTTCTGTTAAGAGAGATGGTCAAGAAATTGCAGTTTTAGATTTTTATGAACTTTTAATAAAAGGCAATATAAAGAATGATATAAATCTTCAATCCAATGATGCAATAGTCATTAACCCGACGGGAAAGATTGTTTCCATTTTTGGACAAGTTAAAAATCCTGCTCAGTTTGAATTAATTGAAGATGAGAACTTTTCTGATTTATTATCCTTTTCATCTGGTCTTACAAATAAAGCGGATACGAATAATATTACTTTGAGTTCGTATGCTGAAAATGGTGAAAGGATATATTTAAATTATTCCCTCAATGAAATACTTACTGTACCGCTTAAGGATGGTGATGAAATATTTATTCACAGTCTTCCAAATACCCCCAGGAATGTAGTAAAGATTATTGGTGAAATATCTTCATCTGGCTCTGTAGCATTTGAGCCTAACCTTACCCTTGAAGATTTGATTAATCCTGAGGACTTTTATGACTCAACTTATGCACCATTTGCAATTATAGAAAGAGAGAACAACTATGGTTCAAAAAGTCTTTTGAGGACAAATTTATATGATAATGATGGCAGCATAACCAAACTTCAGCCTAATGACATAATATACGTATTGTCTAAAAAAGATGTAACTTTTTTGAATTCTATTTTAGTCGCAGATGCCTTAGGTATTTTAAAAGAGAATGATACGGAAGAACTTTCTGACTATTTCAAGCGGAGTAATTTGGACAGATTTCAGTGTAAATCACTTCAAATTTTGGCAAAACAATCATTTTCATCATCTATAAAATTTGTTAAGTCTAAATACCTTCCAAATCCTGATATAAAACCCATAGACCAACTCGAATTTGTTGATGCATGTCCGAGAATCTATGAATCTAAGCCTTATTTAATTATATTTGCCTTAGAAAATTCCTCTGTCATTTCAGGCGAGATAAGAAATCCGGGAATATATCCATCATTTAATATCGCTTCAATCTCAGATTTACTTTCATATGCTGGTGGTGCATCAGATAAATTCTCAGGAGATATTGATTTCTATACTGATGACGGAATCTCCCTCAAATTGAATGATGCTTCAGATAAAAATTTAATCGAATTAGGAGTAAATTCTGGATTTTATGCAAATCTATCATCAAAAGTTCAGAATGATATTTTTTCAGTTTCACTGGAAGGAGCATTTAAGAATCCAGGCGTTTATGGAGCGCAACAAGGTGATAGATTATCAGAGGTCATTAAAAGAGCTGGCGGATATAAATCAAATGCCTTTCCATATGGAGGGATACTAGCCAGAAAATCAGTAGCAGAAAAAGAAAAAATTGCATTTATAAAATCTGCTGATCAATTAGAGCAGTCCATCGCAACGGCTATCTCAAGTGGGAGAATTTCTTCAGTAGGAGGTGATCCCACATTGGCGCTAACATCAATATCAAGACTTATTACAGATCTAGAAAATATTGATCCTATCGGGAGAGTTGTGACTGAACTGGATATAGATACATTAGAAAAATATCCTGAAAGAGATACTCTTCTAGAACCAGGAGATAGAATCTTTATCCCAGACAGACCCTCAACTATTACAGTTTCCGGTCAAGTATTGTCTCCAACTAGCTTCACTTTTAATCCAACATTTAAAGTAAAAGATTACATAAATCAGGCTGGCGGGTATTCTGAAGAAGCAGATAAAAATAGAACCTTAATCATCTATCCCAATGGAATGGCATCGAGAGTTAGAACTTGGCCAAATTCTCCTGACTTAGCCCCTGGCACTTCTTTGATTGTCCCAAGAGATCCTAATCCATTTGATTGGTTGGTATTTTCTCAAGTTCTGTTTCCGATAATTTCAAATTTTGCAACTAGCGCTGCCGCTATTGCAGCCCTTGGTAATAACAATTAAAAATAGTTTACTTTTTTTTTTACTTTTTTCTTTAAGCATCCACGGCTCAATAGAAGACTACATTTATTCAGATATTGGACTTACTTCTAACCTGAATGGAGAAATTGGTCTTATAAATATACCCTCATCAAGAATTCTAAAAGAGGGTAATTTAAAACTTCACCTTGTGAATTCAGATCCCGTAAACTCTCTATTTATTACCGCTAATCCTTTTTACTGGATGGAGGTCTCTTTGAGATATGCTGATATTAATACTGCTAAATATAGTCCATATGAATCTTTTTCTGGCGATCAGACTTATAAAGATAAAAGTTTTAATTTAAAAATTAAATTAGTTGAAGAGACAGAAAGATTTCCAGAGTTAAGTATTGGATTTAGAGATTTTATCGGTACTGGTAGGTTCGCAGGAGAATATGTTGTAACCTCAAAAAAGATTGGTGATTTCGATTTTACAGCAGGATTAGGATGGGGCTCTTTATCAGAAAGCAAAGGTATTAAAAACCCTTTCATTGACATCGATGAGTCATACTCAATAAGACCAAATAATCTTGGATTTGGCGGGAATATAGAATTTAACAGATGGTTTAAAGGTCCTAAAGCTTCTGCTTTTTATGGCTTTTCCTACTTAAACAAATATTCAGGAATAAGATTTAAAATGGATTACGATAAATCCAATCCATTTAATCTAAAAAAAGAATCAAATTATAGCTTTGGTTTGGCAATACCTGCATCAGAATATTTTGACATAAATTTATTTAAGCACCGTGGGATTGATATAGGCTTTGGACTTTCTTATAAGGCAAATTATGCTAAAAATATAGTACCTAAAAATGAAGTGATAAATCCTATTAATTTCTCTGAAGAAGATAAAGATCTTTTATCATCTAATGATGATGTCTTCTCAGGAACAATTAATCAACTTTTATCTAGGTTTCAAATATTTACACAAGAAATTTATTTTAAAAACAACGACTTATTCATATCCGTAGATCAATCAAATTATAGAAACTTAAATTTAGCTGCTAAAAGGGTCGTGCAAATAACAGATAAAGTTTTATCTACTAGAGAGATAAAAAATATATCTATCACTTTTCAAACAGGAAAAGTAAAGACAGGTTCAATTAAATTACCCTTAGAGAAATTTAAACAATTTATAGATAATTCAGTTTCATTTACAGAAATGAAAAAATTCATTTCTTATGAAAATTTTTATCCTCAAGACGATGCAATAAAAATCTTTCAAGGTAAGATTAATTTCCCATTATATACATGGGGGGTAAAACCTGATTTGAAGAATCATGTTGGAGCTCCAGAAGCATTTTATTCTGGTCAAATAGGTCTCCTAGCTTCCGGAGGAGTAATTTTAAATAAAAATTCCTTTTTTGATTCTACGATCGGTCTTGGTATTTTTCAGAATCTTGATCAATTAAGATTAAAAGCTTATTCCAGGTTGCCAAAAGTAAGATCTGACGTTAGAGAGTACTTAAAAGAAAGATATGTTCTTAAAGAACTATTTTACACCCACATTTTTGATCCAACCTATTCAAGGGATTATCTTTTTTTTGGAGGCTTAAAAATAGGGCTATTTGAGGAAATGTATGGAGGCATAGGGGGAGAGGTTTTATTTAGAGATGTAAAAAAACCTTGGTACCTAACCGCTAACTACTATTGGGTAAAGCAAAGAGAGTTTAATCAAAGATTTAGCTTTCGAAATTATGAAACCTTTACTGGACATCTTAATTTTATTTGGGAAACACCACTAGATGGAGTAAAAATGATACTTTCAGGAGGAAGGTACCTAGCAAAGGATTCGGGGTTAACTCTAAATATGTCGAAAACCTTTAAATCAGGTTTCACTCTTGGCTTTTATGCAACTAAAACGGATATTTCCGCTTTTGAATTTGGCGAAGGTAGTTTTGACAAAGGTATATATTTTTCAATTCCTCTTGATGTAGTTTCAAGCAAGTATAGAAAAGATAACGCAAGATTTGTCTGGAAAAATTTAACAAGAGACGGAGGAGCCATGTTGTCAGGCACGCTTGATTTAGGTGGATATGTAGAAAATTCTTCATCATATTTCTTAAATTATTTAAATGATGGATTTTATGATTAATCACAAAAAATTATTTATTTCATGTTTTATTTTTCTATCTTCTTGTGCTGGTGGAGATATTTACAGCGAGCTATTCATGACTATTGATAATTTAATTTCAAGCCCTAAAGACATCTCTGCTGAAAGAATTAATTCAATACCATATGCTTCTTTACAAGTTAGACTAGGAAGAGGACAGAACACGTTGATGGTTCTAGAGGAAGATAACCAAGGAATCCTTAAATGGACATCATCAAACTTAATAAAAATCTATACCAAAAATGGCTTCATAAAAAAATTTAAAGGATTGGATAATGAGCTTGACTACGTAGATTTAGATAAACTCCATCCAATTGAGGTTGGAAATTTTGAATTACAAAAGGAAATTTATACATCTTTCTATACTTTTAATAATCCTAAGCTCTTTAGACTGCCTGTCAAAACAAAAATTAGCTTCGTAAGAGATGAAAAGTTGCAAATCCTTGATACAACTCATAACACAAGAGTTTTTGAAGAAGTATCTACTGAGAATTTAATTTCATGGAAATTTAAGAATTATTACTGGATCGACACTAATGGAGTAATGCTTAAATCAATTCAAAATTTTACTCCTAAAAATCCAGAGATAAGAATTCTCTACACTAAAAAATACGAAAAGCCCGAGTGAACGAGCTTTTCGAAATCATAAGGAATTAAGAGGTTGAAGTAGCTGAGCTAGTGCTAGTGCTAGTGCTAGTGCTAGTGCTAGTAGAAGTACTAGTACTTGTTGAAGTGTTTGTACTTGTTGATGTACTTGCTGTAGATTCAGTATCATCAGCAGTTTCTTCAGTTTCATCAGTTTCCTCAGTTGCTTCGATTGGTGCAGGTAGAGTTACTTTATCACCATCTTGTGCATCAACAATTGCTGCAACAGCTAGAACAGCAGCCGCAATTGCTGCGATAACTCCACTTGATAATGATCCTGCAGACCCTGCAGCACTTGAACCTCCAGCACTTTGAGCAAAGGAAAAGGGAGCAAATGCTAAAGCGAAACTCACAATTAAAACTTTAAATATTCTCATAATAACCTCTATTACAATGTCCAAACGTGGACTTAATGTGCTAATAATATATATCTATTTGAGTAATTGCAAAGCATTTTAGCTTTTTATGATAATTTGGTATCTAATTATTGAGAATAAAATTTAGTAGATATTTATGAATTTTCTAAGAAAAAATTTTTTCAAAATATTATTGAAATTTTTAAGAATATTTCCTCCCGAGGTTTCAGGCTCATTAAGTCTGAACTCAATAAAATTGATATCAAGCTTAGACTATAGTTTTCTGAATACTGTTCCTAAAAAAAATTTTGAAAAGGTTAAAACTTCCAAATTAGAGTTTGATCATATCGTGGGTTTATCGGCTGGTATTGATAAAAGTGGAGATTACTTTCATTCTCTTGGCTCAATTGGTTTTAGTTTCATTGAAGTCGGAACTTTTACTCCAAAAGCCCAAAAAGGAAATAAGTTACCAAGGATAAAAAGAATCAATAAAAATAGTTCTTTGATAAATAGATTAGGTTTTAATAATCCTGGAATCTGCTCAGCTCCAAAAAATATTGATAAAAATAAGAGAAACTATTCAGGGATTCTAGGAATAAGCATTGGAAAAAATAAAGATACATCATTGGAGGATGCATATCTTGACTATAATTTTTGTATGAATGAATGCTTCGATCAAGCTGATTACATTGCAATTAATATCTCATCTCCTAACACGAAGGATCTAAGAAAGCTAACTTCGCCTGAATATATTAAAGATCTTTCGAAAGAGATATCCTCAACGAGAAAAGAACTAGATAAAAAATTTAACAAGATAGTCCCAATTTTTTTAAAATTATCGCCTGATGAAAAAGATGAAAATATTCAAAAAATAATTGATGTCACATTATCGAATGGTTTTGATGGTTATATTGTATCGAATACTACTCAAGGTGAATTCGGTGGCATCTCCGGGGGAATAAGCGGAGAGTTATTAAAACAAAAATCAAATGAAATGTTACGGAAGGTTAGTAATCTTGTAGGAGGTGATGCAACTTTGATAGCTTCAGGAGGAGTTTCTTCAAAAAGAGACGTAGAAGAAAGATTGAATAATGGCGCATCTTTAATACAAATTTACACTAGTTTTATATACAAAGGACCATTCATACTAGAAGAATTATTATTTTAGATTGACAAAAAATTCCTTTTTAAACAATACTAAAAAAGGATGAATAATTTAGTAATAGTCGAATCTCAAGCAAAAGCAAAAAAAATTCAAGGTTTTTTGGAAAAAGCATTTCCTTCTAAATCCTGGAAAGTTCATGCTTGTTTAGGTCATGTGCGAGATCTTAAGGATGATGAATCTGCTGTTGATCCAAATGATTGGAACAACCTAAAGTGGGAATCAACCTCAAAGGGAAAAAAAACTCTTAAAGAAATTAGAGAGCTAACAAAAATTTCCTCCGGTGTATATCTTGCCTCAGATCCAGATAGAGAAGGGGAAGCCATCGCATGGCATATTTTAGATCACTTGCATGAAAAGAAACTTGTTGAGGGAAAGCAAATTAACAGAATTTCTTTTAATGAAATAACTCCATCTGCTATAAAAAATGCTGTAGAGAATCCTAGAGATATCGATCAGTTTCTTGTGGAAGCATATTTGGCTAGAAGGGTATTAGATCATTTAATTGGATTCAAAGTTAGTCCTCTTTTATGGAGGCATGTACCTAGAGCAAAATCAGCAGGAAGAGTCCAATCTCCTACTTTAAGGATGATTTGTTCTCGAGAAGATGAAATTGATGCTTTTTGTCCTGAAGAGTTTTGGCCTCTAAAAGTTAATTTCAAGACTAAAGATTGTACTTTTAGCTCTGATTTAATAAAAAAAAATGGAGAGGATTTAAAAAAAGCACCTATCAGAAATGAAGATGAAGCAAAAATAATAAAAAATGATATTGAGGATCTGGATTTTTCCATATCAGAGATAAAAGAAAAAGAAGTTTCTTATTCCCCTAAGGCCCCATTCAGAACTTCCACACTTCAACAGGCTGCTTCAAGTAAATTGTTCTTTAATCCAGAGAGAACAATGCAAGTAGCTCAATCACTATACGAGTCTGGTTTGATTACTTACATGAGAACTGATGGGATAGGAATTAGTAATGAAATTATAAATGAAATAAGAAGCTTAATTTCTTCTGAGTTTGGAGAAGATTATCTTCCTGAGAGTCCAAAAATCTATAGATCAAAGGCAGCGAATGCTCAAGAAGCTCACGAACCAATAAGACCAACCGATATAGGAAATAAACCAGAAAATATCAATGGATTAAATCAAGACCAACTAAATCTTTATTCCTTGATTTGGCAAAGAACAGTAGCTAGTCAATTACAAAACTCTAGATATTTAAGAAAAACAATCTTAATCGAAGATAAGGATAAGAAGTTTCTTTTAAGAACAAGTGGAAGAGAACTTATTTTTGATGGTTTTGAGAGGATCTTGAAAGATGATTCGGATTCTGAAGAATCTCAAAAATTAAAAGGGATCTATGATGATTCACCGCTAGATATATCTGACGTAACAACCGAGCAAAAATTTACTTCTCCTCCAAGAAGATTTTCTGAAGCATCGTTAATTAAAAATATGGAAGATGAAGGTATCGGAAGACCTTCAACTTATGCAAATACTGTAAAAAATCTCAGAGACAGAAAATATACTTTTGGAGCAAAAAGCATTAATCCCTCCGATTTAGGCAGGATTTTGGTGTCCTATCTTTCAAAAGCATATGAGGCCTTCTTTATAGAGATAGATTTTACAGCAGAATTGGAAAAAAGATTGGACCAGGTATCCTCAGGTTCAATGCTTTGGACGGATGTCTTAGATGATTTTTTTGCAAAATTATTAGAACACATATCGAGAATTGAAGAATTTAGGACTAGAGAAGTTTTAGATATGCTGAATGAGCAGATAGGTCATAGGGCTTTTCCAAAAAATATTAAAGGCGAGGTTATAGATAATTGTCCCAAATGTTCTCATGAAATAAGTATTAAACATGGCAGGTGGGGTTTTTTTGTTGGATGCGGAGAATGTCAATGGACGAAGCCAGTATTTGAGAAATCAATTAAATTCGAGACATATGCACAGCTTCCAAAAAATCTTGGCGTTCATCCCGATACAGGCGAAACAGTTTATTCAGATATAAGCATTAATGGACCTTGCATATGGACACTAAAAGAGGATAAAAAGATTTTTGGCACCCCTGATGAAGATGAAGATATTCTTGATATAGGACTCAATAGAGCGCTAGAGCTGATTGATAGATCAAATAAAGAAAATATTTTATTTATTGAATCAAATAGTGGTATTCCTGTAACTTTAAAAAATGGAAGATTTGGTGAGTACACTGAATTTAATGGATTTAATAAGGCAACTAAACTCAAGGGAAGAGTAACTTACGATCCTGATGTTTTTAATTATCAGGATGAAGCTGACCAGGTTAAGGTTTTGAAATCTCTGAGAATATTGGGTTTTGAAGAGGAATCTAAGACTCCAATTGGAATAAAAATTAAAAAATTGGGGAAAGCATTTAAATTTAAAAAAGTCTTCAAATTTGGAGAAGATGAATATGAATGTCCAGATAACTTTTATAAGCTTGATGAAGATGAGCAAAGAGAACTAGTAATAGACGCTATAAAGCCAAAGAAAATATTTTTTCTAGAATAAAACTAATTATAATTTCTTAGTATCCCAAGACATTTTCCTTCAATATCAAAATTTTCAAATGAAGGATTGATTTCAATATTTTTGTAGTTTTTATTTTCAGGCCTCAAAATAACTTTTCTTTCATCTAAATGAAATAGAGTCTTAACTGTTACATCATCATTTATCCTAGCAACAACAATATCGCCAGGCTTTACATCTTTTCTTTTATTTATTGCAATTAGATCTCCTTCAATAATTCCTACCTCATTCATGCTATCGCCTTTAACTCTTAAAAAATAATCAACAGAATCAGAAAAGATATTTCCGTTAAATTCAATTCTTTCTTCAACGTTTTCAACTGCCAGCAAAGGGGAGCCAGCTGCAACAGAACCAACAATGGGGATGCCTTGAAAAGATTTATTAATAGATATCCCTCGGGAAGTACCTCCATGAAGATCAATGTAACCCTTTTTATCAAGAGCTTTTAAATGCTCTTCAGCAGAATTAGCTGATTTGAAGCCAAATTTTAAAGCTATTTCCTTTCTAGTTGGAGGCATACCTTCATTAGAAATTACCTCTGAGATAAAGGATAGAATTTCAGATTGTCTTGTTGTTAAGTTTTTCATACTGTTTATTTATACAGTAAAAATTGGAAAAATCAAAAACCATATATAATTTTTTAACGAATTTACTTTTTTTTATAATTTTAGGTTATATAATAAATCTATGAAATTTCAACAATTACTATATGTGCGTGAGGTGGCTAGAAGTAATTTAAATGTTTCTCAGGCTTCAAAAAATCTTTACACCTCACAACCTGGAATAAGCAAGCAAATAAAACTGCTTGAGGAAGAATTAGGAATTGAGTTATTTGAGAGATCCGGAAAGCATTTGGTTGCTATAACTCCCATTGGCAAAAGAATACTGGAACAGATTGAAGAAATCCTTGCTTTGGTAGATGGCATAAAACATGCTGCGACAGAGTTTTCTAACGAAGATTACGGCTCCTTGGCTATTGCAACAACACACACTCAAGCTAAATTTACCCTGCCACCTGTGGTGGACAAATTTGTTAAAAAATATCCCAATGTTTCATTTCAAATGAATCAATGTACTCCAGATGAATCAGTGGAAATGGCAGCCAAAGGTGAAGTAGATTTAGCAATTTGGACAGAAACATCTGAAAAAGGTGAAACATTAATTAAACTCCCTGCTTACAAATGGTCA
>MDTG01197948.1_pt1 | contig 12278 bp, 12 predicted proteins | sample 811421 | NCBI WGS metagenome assembly MDTG01 (sample SAMN05326645, study PRJNA326480) | marine metagenome | isolation source: seawater | place: Pacific Ocean: South East | collected 2011
AAGATTACACTTATCTTTAGATTATAAAACACCAAATATGGTATATAAATTATCAGCTTAATTCAATTTTAACCTGTAGCCATATTTCAGGACTAGACAAACAATTGCTGTTGGACTTTACTTGTTGCCTTTTACTGGAAAACCTGATAATCCATTTATAGCTCAATATTTATTAAGAAATCCTTTTTTTTATACTCGACATTAACAATCATAATTGGAATACTACTATCTTTCTTAATAATAAAAAGGAATAAAAAACGAAACGAATTAAATAATAATGGTATGGAAAACTGATAAAACACTATGATTAATACTGTATATAATTTATTGATAGTTCCAACTTGATTACTAAAATCATAGAACTAAAGATACAGAAGCACATTGACAATAATTTTAAAAAAAAAATCATGCATGGTTTTAAAAACAAAACAGAATGCTATTTATACTGCTTACTAAAAAATCGTCAGTTTTGGATAAAAAACATTAGACGTTACATGTTTGCTTATTGTGCTTTGTATTTAGTAATGCCCAATCTACAAACTATACATAAAAAGGATAGTAATAATTACTAAAAACCATATGGCAATTCCAGAAGTTAATGCATTACGTCATAATTTTAAATTAACGTTCTTGTTTAAAAACTGATGGACTGACACCTATATGTTTTTTAAAAAATCTTGAAAAACTGCTAATTGAATCAAAACCTAATTTATAAGCTAGCTCTTTAGTTGTAATCTCACTTCTAACTAATCTTCGTTTGGCTTCTGTAATTTGCCTTTGCTGTATAATCTGCTTTGCTGTTAGATCTAACTTACCTTTTAAAATTTGATTTAATCGCTTTAAACTAATCCCTATTTTTTCTGCATAAAAATTAGCATTTGTATTTTCTAAAAAATGAGTCTCCATTAATTCCAAAAACTGAAACACTCTTTTTTGGTTTAAATCTTGTTCTAAAATTTTATTATTTTGATACCTAATTAAGTGCAGTAACAAAACCTTCAATAGTGTTTTAAGCATTACGTATGACATTTCACTACTATAAAATTCATTTTCGAGTAATAGAAATAATTTTCTTATCTGTTTTATTTTTGATTCTTCAGTTATTTCAAATTCTGGATATTTATTAAAAAGTGAAAACACATCCAATGCATACTCAATATCATCTTCATCTATAAGGTCGCGTTCAAAATTTAATAAAATGCCCTGATTATTTGTAAATCCTTCCTTATTAAAAACTTCGTTTAATGGTTTAAAGTAAATTTTCAAATTTATTTCTAAATTAAATTCAAAATAAATACCCATAGAATTTTCTGAAAGTAATACTGAGTTACTTCCATAGTTTTCAATGATTTGAATCTTTTTATTTAAGGATGCTTTGTTCACTTAGTTTTAAAGTCTACCTCAAAAGTAAGAAGAATTTATTTGATTAGTTTTTATTTAATTCTCTTTGAAATATAAAATAAATAAAACCTGCTATTATTAAAGCTAGACCTGATGCTATTGCATAAATTACAGTATAATTATTTGAAAGATATTCAATAAAAGTTGAAAGAAATTGTCCACCAAAAACACCCATTGAAAACAGACCTAAATTTTTACCTTGATTTTGTATTGTACTTGCTTCAAGCATCATATGATTTAATAATGGTATTGTAAACCCAAATCCGACACCTATAAAAATGGTGGCTAGCACTAAAAATGGTAAACTTCCGGCTATTGTTAGTACAAAATAACCCAACATAAAAAACAAAAAACCGATAGCTACAGTCTTTCCATCTCCAAAAAAATGAACCATTTTAGGCATTTGGCTAGCGGTTATAATTGCAATTACAGAGATAAAAGCCATTAGATAACCCGTTTGAGATTCGCTAAAACCAAAATTTTCTGGTAAGTATAGTGGTAATGTAACAAAACCAACAAAAAATAACATCATTGCTAGAAGCGAAGCTATGAAAATTAGTCTTACTTTAATGTTTTTAATAGGTGTTGTTGTTTGCGCATCATTTTTAACTATCAACCATTTTTCTGGTTTTGGCAAGGCTACACTTACTAAAATTAAACACAGTATACCTAAAAGATAAATGTAAAATGGCAATTGCCAATTTATTTCGCCCAAAAGGCCACCAACAGCTAAAAACACAACGCCTCCTAATTCTATAGACATGCCTTGCCATGCAATCATTTTCATTCTTGCTTCACCTGTAAATAAATCTGCTATATAAGCTGTTACCGATACTTGAATTGCTACGGTTGCAGCACCTAGTAAAATCCTATCAAAAATTAATATAAGATCATTAGTAATAAATGCACCAACAAAACCTAAAATAGCATAAGGTATTAGTCCTAAACATAGTAGATTAATAGTGCCTAAAGTATTTAGTAACCTTCCTATTAAAGGCGCAAAAAGAACAACACCTAAAGAAGGTAAGGTAATAAGCCAACTAGGTGAAAAACCTAAATTTTTATGTTCCACAATTCCTGTTAATGAAGGAGCAATAACGGTTCCAACCATTATGGTTAAACTACTAACAAATAGTAGCGTAAAAATTCCGAAGTTTGATATTTTATTCATGTTGCAAAATTCAAACTAATTTTATCTAATGTGTTTACCTCTTTTCTAACATACTATACAAAAATGGAAATTGATTAAAACTATTATTATAAAATATAATGCATGTTTTTTAATGATTAAGTTAATTGATTAGCCACTAAACTAAATAGAGAAAAAGACCTTCTGCTGAAATAAATAGTCAAATGTGACAAAAGTCACATTACAACTCAAAAACCTATCGTATATTTGCGATAAGAACTATGAAAAGAAGCTTAGAACATATAGAATATAAGGAAGATACTGAAGCTCTGGCTAAATTTGCCAAAGCATTGGGACACCCTACTCGTATTGCTATTTTAAAACATCTTGAAAATCAATCTTGTTGTTTTACTGGAGATTTGGTTGATATATTACCAATTTCTCAATCAACAGTTTCACAACATTTAAAAGAATTAAAAAACGCAGGTTTAATTCAAAGAGAATTAAAACCTCCAAAAATAAAGTACTGTATCAATAAAGAAAACTGGAAGATTGCAAAATCTTTATTCCAACAATTTTTTGATTGATATTTTTTAATAAACCTATCGTTTATTTACGATAAACAAATACAAATATTATGACTAAAGTAATTAAAATTTTAGGGACAGGATGTCCAAAATGCCAAACAATGACTGGTGTAGTAAAAGATGTAGTGTCTGCAAACAACATTGATGCAACCATTGAAAAAGTTGAGGATATTATGGAAATTATGAAGTTTAATATAATGACAACACCAGCTTTAGTGGTAGATGATGTTATTACCATAAAAGGAAGAGTACCATCAAAAGACGAAGTATTGGCTCTTTTACAATAGTTTTAATTGTGTAAATGAAAACTAATAATTTAATATATGTTTGATTGGATACAAAATATCGCAGATTGGTTTGTTTACAGCGTTCTAAATTTAGAAAAAGGACAGCATTTAGCTGAAGCCTTAAATTTCTTTATTTATGATACTACAAAAATATTAATCCTGCTTTTTGTGGTTATCTTTTTTATGGGAATTGTAAACAGTTACTTTCCTATAGACAAGGTCAAAAACTATCTATCAAGAAATAAATTATACGGTTTAGAATACTTAATGGCAAGTCTTTTTGGTGTGGTAACGCCTTTTTGCTCTTGTTCATCAGTACCATTATTTATTGGTTTTGTAAGAGGTGGAATTCCATTAGGTGTCACCTTTTCATTTTTAATTACTTCTCCATTGGTAAATGAAGTCGCTATTGGACTTCTTGTTGGCTTATTTGGTGTTAAAACAACCATAATTTATGTAGTTAGTGGTGTTTTATTAGGTACTATTTCTGGTGTAATTCTTCAAAAATTAAAGTTAGAAACTTATTTAACACCTTGGGTAAAAGAGGTTTTAGAAAACGCTCAAAGAGATCAAGATATATTTCAGGAAGAAAAACAAACATTTAAACAACGCTTACCAATTATTTGGACAGAAGTTTTAAAAATTCTGAAAGGCATTATTCCGTATGTAATTATTGGAATTGCAATTGGTGGATTAATGCACGGTTATATTCCAGAAGGTTTTTTTGAACAATATATGGACAAGGACAATCTTTTTGCTGTTCCAATTGCTACAATTTTAGCTGTGCCAATGTACTCTAACGCATCAGGAATACTTCCCGTAGTTCAAGTATTGGTTGCTAAAGGAATTCCGTTAGGAACAGCAATTGCCTTTATGATGGGAGTTGTTGGACTTTCGTTACCAGAAGCTATGCTCTTAAAAAAAGTAATGACCCTAAAACTAATTGCTATCTTTTTTGGTGTTGTTACGCTCTGCATTATCATTTCAGGCTATTTATTCAACATATTATTATAATCCTTAAAACAATAAAAATGAAAAAAACGATCCAATTTTTAACAGTTTTAGCAATAGGTCTACTGCTTACATCTTGCAACAGTCAAAATAAAAACGAAACAACTTCTGTGGATACATCCATTTCAAAAATTGAAGTTATAGACTTTCACTCTACACACAGATGTATGACCTGTAATGCAATTGAAGCCAATACAAAATACACGTTGAACACTTATTTTGCAAAGGAATTGAAAACAGATAAAATTACATTTCAGGTTATTAATGTAGATGAAAAGGAAAAGGAAAAGATTGCCGAAAAATTTGAAGCATCAGGAACTTCTTTAATCTTAAACGTTATTAAAAACGGAAAAGAAACCCAAATAAATCTAACGGATTTTGCTTTTATGAATGGAAATGACCAAGATGTTTTTTCTAAAGAATTGAAAGCTAAAATAGATACGGAATTAAAAACGCTCTAAATGGATTTTTTACAATCGCTTTTAGAGAATTATAACATCCCCATGTTATCGGCATTGATACTTGGATTAATGACAGCCATTAGTCCGTGTCCTTTAGCTACCAATATAACTGCAACTGCATTTATTTCTAAAAATATTTCCAGTAAACGGAAAGTGTTTTTAAGCGGTTTGCTTTACTCTTTAGGTAGAGGGTTTAGTTATACTGCAATTGGTTTGATATTATATCTTGGCGCAAGTAAATTCCATATAGCTAGATTTTTTAATCAGAATGGAGAAAAATATTTAGGTCCTTTATTAATCATCATTGGGTTGATTATGCTAAATATTATCAAACTCAATTTTTTAGGGAAATTAAATTTTCAAGAAAAACTATCTGAAAAATTTAAGGACAAGGGACTTTTAGGCTCTTTTTTAATAGGTGTTGTTTTTGCATTGGCATTTTGCCCTTATAGTGGCGCGTTATTTTTTGGAATGTTAATACCTATGACAATTGCATCGGCAGACGGACTTTATTTGCCAATTGTATTCGCTTTTGGAACAGGATTACCAGTCATTCTTTTCACCTATCTTTTGGCATTTACAGCTGGAAAAGTAGGTATGTTTTATAACAGAATTACGAAAATTGAAAAGGTAATGCGCACAGTTGCAGGTATTGTATTTATAATTACAGGTCTATATTATGTTGCCATTTTTTTAGGATTGCTATACTAGAGTTATCCTGCAATGAGCTTACTTAATTTTAAAAATTATACTCATAAATGATAAAATTGTTCAACACCTTATCATTAACGTTATATATTATAGCAGAATTTGAACAGAGTAATTATTTTTTTTATTACTTGTTTTAGTAATATATATGGTCTTAAAACGGATGGATACAAAATTGTATGACACTTGCACTAAAGCCTTCCTAAAAACGCTTAAAAGGCATTGTATAAAGGTAACAGAGAATAATATAACATCGTAATTAAATAAATTAAAGTACAAACGTAAGTGCATAAAAAAAGCTTCATATTTCTATGAAGCTTTGCTTAGTAGCGGGAACTGGACTCGAACCAGTGACCTTCGGGTTATGAGCCTTACGCTATATGGTTTTATATGGTTTCAAATGTATTTATTTACCTAATTATCAGCAAACTAACTATTTTGCTAAATCACTTAAAACCATGTAAAACCACTAAATGTTTTACAAATGTTTTACAACAACTCAAAACCTTTGCGTATATTTATAGTCCTGAAAACCCTATATACAATGGCTACAGTAAAGATACTCCTTTGGAACCACTACAAAAAGAAAGATGACAAATATCCTATTGCGCTCCGTATTACTAAAGACCGTAAACCTCGATATATATTTACAGGTAAATATATCTTAGAGAAGGATTGGGACCCAATTTTATGTAAGGTGAAAAAATCACATCCTAACTCTGCAAGGCTCAATAACTATCTTTTAAAGAAACTCGCTGAAGCCGACGACACACTGCTTGAAGCCACTTCAAATAATGAGATGGTTTCAACAAAACAAATACAGAAGAAAGTAAAACGAAAAGGTAAGAATGTATCGTTTTTCCAGCATGGTGCACAGCGAGTAAAAGGTAAATATGATAAAGGCACATTTTCAGTTGCTCGGTCTGAACTTTCAATCCTCTATAACATTAAAGAGTTTATGAACCTCACCGAAACGGGTTCAAAACAAAGTATCATTGATGGTATAAAGGAGCGCAGAAAGTCTCGTCACAAAAAGGGCATGAACCCGAAGACCTCAATTATGTTAGGAATAAAGAGCTTTGAAAAAGATGAGACGCTCTATTTTTCAGATGTAGATATGGCATTTATTAATAAGTTTAAATCATTTTGTAGCACCTACCTTAATCATAAAGAGCGAACACTTACAAATCAATTAATTTTTATTAGAACACTCTATAACAATGCAATTAAAGAAGGAATAGCTAGTGAGAAGTTTTATCCCTTTGCAGGAGACAAAGAAAAAATCAGAATTAAAAGCAGTCTCAAAATTGGATTAACCAAAGAAGAAGTAACTAAAATAGAAAACCTTGAAGCTGAATTTGATAGTCCTATTTGGCATACTAAAAACGTTTGGCTCTTCTCCTACTATTTCGCAGGGATACGAATTTCAGATGTTCTTATGATGCGGTGGTCAGACCTTGTTGATGACCGACTTATGTACGTCATGAATAAAAATGACAAAACAGTTAGTCTTAAAATTACAGACAAGGCTCAAACTATCATAGACTATTATAAGAATGATAAGCAATCGAAAAAAGATTTTGTCTTTCCGTTTCTCAAGAAAGCAAATCAAAAAGACCCAGAGGACGTTTTTGTAAAAGCACGAAACGCAACAAGTCTTTTTAATAAATATTTGAAACGTATTGCATCACAATGCGAAATTGACAAGAACCTATCAAACCACATTGCTAGACATACCTTTGGTAATATTGCTGGCGATAAGATTAATCCTTTAATGTTACAAAAACTCTACCGCCACACCGATTTAAAAACAACGATTGGTTATCAAGCCAACTTCATAAATAAGGACGCAGATGATGCTCTTGATGCAGTTATCAATTAACAGAATTTTTTATCTTTAACACATGGAAGTAATTTGTTTACAAGATGAAGCCTTTTATAAGCTCATAGAAGATGTTGTAGAGCGCTTAAAAGAAAAGCAAAATATCACACACGACAAGTGGATATCACCTGAACGTGCTATGGAAGTTCTTAATATTAAAAGTAAAACGACACTTCAAAAACTAAGAGACGAGGGACAGATTACTTTTTCTCAGCCACAAAAGAAAATCATTCTGTATGATTACGACTCTATCTTGGACTATTTAAAATCACATACTAAATCATCATTCTAATGAATATGGAAAAATATATTAAGGGTTTCAACGATGGTTATCTTTTAAAGGAGCATAAGCCCGAACTTTTAGAAAAAATTTTAAGCACCACTTCTTCCATTGATTATATTCAGGGACTCAAAGATGGAGAGCGCGAGCATAAGCAATTAATAGTAAAATCAAGAACACAAGAGCTTGAGGATCTAAAAAGTTCAAAATCTAAGAATATTGATTTAGAAAGATAAATTTTAGGCATGTTATTTTAAAGCTCCTCCATTTTTTGTAGGAGCTTTTTTATTTTCTATTTTTAACAAATAAATTTCCCGAAAAATTTATAAATGAAAATTACAATGGTATGATATTTATATCAAGCTGTTAGAAAGCCTATGCGTTGTTTTAACAATCACAGATTAAGTTAATAATATGAGTAACATATACACTAAAAAATCATTAGGAGAGACATTAATTCAGAATATTAAAGAGAATGACAAAGTATCAATAATTGCTGCTTATTTCACCATTTTTGGTTTTCATGAATTAAAAAATGAATTGTCAAAAATTGATAATTTGAAACTCATCATGAGCTCTGGACTTTTTAGCTTTAATGACCGTCAACTTTTTTCAGATAAAAACACCGACATAAATGGTGATAGATATGAATTCCGCTTTAAAAATCAGTTAAATCTACAAAACATAGCTCGAGAATGTGCTGAATGGATTCAAGAAAAGGTTGAAATTAAATCTACAAAAATGCCTGGTGTTATAGGCACCAACTTAATACATTTAGAAGGTCAACAAGCCACGGGAATTAATATATCTACATCAAACCTTTCGGCATCAGATTTAGGCTTTGCCCCCAACGATAAAATCACAATGAATACTGTAACTAATGATACTGAAGTTACAGCTCAAATGCTGAATTTTTTTAATCAGAATTGGAATAATGATGCTTTAATGGCTGATGTTAAAAAGGAAGTATTAGCTCAATTAGAACTTGCTTATAAAGACAACACACCATCTTACATTTATTACTTTACACTCTACAATATATTTAAAGACTATTTAGTTGACCTTGACGAAGAAAAAATCATAAAAACTAAGACCGGCTTTAAAGATACACTCGTTTGGAATAAACTATATAAATTTCAAAAAGACGGAGTGTTAGGAACAATAGATAAGGTTGAAAAATACGGAGGTTCTATTCTTGCCGACAGTGTTGGTTTAGGTAAAACATTCCAAGCCTTAGCTGTCATAAAATATTATGAGCTAAGAAATGATAGGGTACTGGTTTTATGTCCAAAGAAACTGCGTGATAATTGGACGGTTTACACACTAAATGATAAAAGAAATATTTTAGCGGATGATAGATTTAATTACGATGTCTTAAATCACACTGACTTAAATAGAGAAAGAGGGTTATCGGGAGCGATTAATTTAGAAACAATTAATTGGGGTAATTATGACTTGATAGTTATCGACGAATCTCATAATTTCAGAAATAATAATCCACGGAGAGATAGAGAAACTCGTTATGGAAGATTGATGAATCAAATTATTAAGGCTGGCGTTAAAACTAAAGTTTTGATGCTTTCTGCTACACCTGTTAATAACAGGATGAACGATTTAAAAAACCAAGTAGCTTTTATTACTGAAGGACAGGAAACAGCATTTTCAGAATACGGTATTGATAACATCAATACGGTAATGAAAATTGCCCAAACTCAATTTAACAAATGGCTCAAAAATCCAAATGAAGATAAAAAATCTTCTGAACTTTTAGAATCTCTCGATGCTCGCTATTTTAAATTACTTGATTTAATTACAATTGCTCGTTCAAGAAAACACATTGAACGATACTATGATTTGAAGAATATCGGGAAATTTCCAGAAAGACTACTTCCTAAAAACGTAAAATCAAATATCGATGTATTAGAAGAGTTTTCTTCTTTGCAAGACATTAACAGAGAAATTCGCAAATTAAACCTTAGCGCATATTCTCCTCTTAAATATGTAAGACCAGATAAACAAGATGAATATAATAGAAGTTATGACCTCACATTAGAGTCAGGTAGTGTATTTAAACAAGTGGATAGAGAGCAAAGTTTAATTCATTTAATGCGGGTTAATCTACTCAAGAGAATGGAGAGCTCTATTAATTCTTTTGGGCTTACACTAGATAATTTATTAGGTAAAATCAACATCTTATTAAATAAAATTGAAAATAATGAGGATTATTCTGATGAGGAATTATCAATTGAAGATATAGATACTGACGACCCAACACTTGATGATTTCTTAATCGGGAATAAGGTAAAAGTACTTATTCAAGATTTAGATTTAGTTAGATGGAAACAAGATTTAGAAGAAGATAAAATGCGCTTGAGTAAATTATCAAGCGAGACAAAAACGATAAATGCAGAAAGAGATGCAAAGCTTATAAAGTTAAAGGAGCTAATACACCAAAAAGTTAATCAGCCGCTAAATAAGGGAAATAAAAAAGTCATCATTTTCACTGCCTTTGCAGATACTGCTCGATATCTCTATGAGGAAATAAGTGTGTGGGCAAAAGACAGACATAAATTAAATGCTGCTCTTATTACTGGTTCTGGAACTAATAAAACTACCATGAAAGGCATTAGGACTGACCTAAATGAATTACTGACCAATTTCTCTCCTCGCTCAAAAGAACGTAATAAAGTGTATCCAGATTTGACCGAAGAAATAGATGTACTAATCGCAACAGACTGTATTTCGGAAGGTCAAAACCTGCAAGATTGTGATTATTTAGTTAATTATGATATCCATTGGAACCCAGTTCGAATTATTCAACGCTTTGGACGTATAGATCGTTTAGGTTCAGTCAACAATCAAATACAACTTGTTAATTTCTGGCCAAATATGGAGCTGGATGAATATATTAATCTTGAAGCAAGAGTTAGTGGTCGTATGGTTCTATTAGACATCTCAGCTACAGGAGAAGAAAATGTAATTGAAGACAATGGCGAAATGAACGATTTAGATTATCGAAGAAAACAATTACAACAAATGCAAACTGAAGTTGTCGACTTAGAAGACGTTCACGGAGGTATTTCAATTACAGATTTTACTTTTAATGATTTCAAAATGGACTTGATGGAATATTTAAAAGATAACCATTCAATCCTCGAGCAAACTCCAAATGGAATCCACGCTGTTACTAAATCAAATATTGAAGGCTTAGAAGAAGGCGTAATCTTTTGTCTTAAACAGAGAAAGAAAAATAAGAAAGAAGAACACCATAATCCCATAGATCCTTATTTCCTAACCTACGTGAGCCACGAAGGAAAAATAGTATTTAGCTTTACACAAAGTAAAAAGATTCTAGATATATATCAAAAATTAGCATCCAGCGAATCTGAAGTATTTGTTGACTTGATAAATCAATTTAAAAATAAAACCAAACAAGGAAAAAAAATGGATGACTACATTAAGCTGCTTGAAAATGCTGTGCAGGAAATTGTAGGGAAAAACGAAGAAAAAGGAATTGCTAGTTTATTTACCTCTGGCGGTACAGCAAGTTTAAGTGATGAAATACGCTCTTTAGATGACTTTGAGCTTATCTCATATTTAGTAATTAAAAATTAGAATTATGGAAAATCTAATTAAGTTACTAAATATTGACAAGCGATGCGTAGTAGATAAAAGGATTACAAAAGTTGCAATTAGTAATAACAATTCGCTTAACACAAGTGAGAAAAAAATTCTAAAAGAAGTTATAACTGAAATGAGGTGGCTGGCAAGTTACAAACCTTTTAATAGCGCAATCCCAGAGTACATTTCAGAAACAGAAAGTTATGATGAAATTCAAATTATATCTGTTGCTTTTATAGATACCAAATTTACAAAGCAGGTGATTAACCTATTACAAAAAAATATGCCTTATCATCTGGTTTTGTTATTGGATTCAAAAGATAATTTTGCAGTGTCCGTGGCAAAAAAAAGCATCAATCAAACTGACAGTCTAAAGAGAACTATTGATGAAGTCCTCACCTCTACTTGGATTGATAATCTTTCAAATAATGAAATAAACGAAAGCTTTTTGAAACATCTAAACACAAAAAGTTATAACACCTTACATCTTAAAACTTTTTATGAAGGTTTTATAAAATCTATATATCTCTATGAAACCAGTCTTATAACGGGAAGTTTTAATGTGAAAGAGAATAAAGAGGTTATTAAAGATGCTAATGCTCTCAGAGAAATTGAAATTCTTGATAAGGAAATAATTAGCATTAAGAGTCAAATTAAAAAGGGAACGGTATTTAGCGATAAAGTGAGGTTAAATATGAAGTTAAAGGAGGTTGAAAAAAATAAACAGCTTTTAACTCAAAAACTATATTAAAAAACTAGACCCTAAAGTGGTATAGTTTTTTAATTTTAACAAATTATCATATAATCAAAGAATGAGTAAAATTGACAACAACGACCCATTAAGCAAAAGCGCAGATATTGTATCTGAAAATATTCAGCATCTACAACAGCTTTTTCCTGAAGTATTCAAG
>MDTG01245706.1_pt1 | contig 12278 bp, 12 predicted proteins | sample 811421 | NCBI WGS metagenome assembly MDTG01 (sample SAMN05326645, study PRJNA326480) | marine metagenome | isolation source: seawater | place: Pacific Ocean: South East | collected 2011
GTAGACGTGAACATCCCACTCAGGCTTTGCTTGATGCTTTAACAATAATAAACAGAAAAGGAAAAATTGAAGGACTTAAGATTGCAATTTGTGGCGATATTAAACATTCAAGAGTAGCAAGATCAAATATTTACTTAATGAATATGCTTGGAGCAGAAGTAAACGTAATTGCACCGCAAACTCTTATGCCCGAAGCTATTGAACAGTTGGGGGTTAATGCTTTCACGAGTATGAAAAAAGGATTAGACTCATGTGATATTGTAATGATGTTAAGATTACAAAATGAGAGAATGCAAGGTTCTTTCTTGCCATCTAAAAGAGAGTACTACGAATATTTTGGACTTACTCCTGAGAAATTGAAGTATGCAAGTAAAGACGCTCTTGTAATGCATCCGGGGCCGATGAATAGAGGAGTAGAAATAGATACTAAATTGGCAGACGATATAAATGTAAGTTTAGTAAAAGAGCAAGTTGAATTAGGTGTAGCGGTGAGAATGGCTTGCTTAAAATTATACTGTAAATGAAAGAAAAAATTTTAAAAAATTGTAGAATAATAGATCCTTCTCAAAACAAAGATGAATTAGGAAATATTATAATCGGTAAAAATGGTGAAATTAAAGATATTGGTAAAAACGTTAAATTTTCAAAAGAATCATCAAAAACTGAGGTATTCGATTGTAATAAAAAAGTAGCTATCCCTGGTATTGTAGATATGAATGTTTTTGTAGGTGAACCAGGTTTTGAGTATAAAGAAAATTTTAGAACATTAACACAAGCATCGTTTGCGGGAGGAATAACCTCAGTTGTTACAATGCCCAATACAAAACCATTAATCGATAATGTCTCTATGGTAGACTTTATAATCAGAAGAGGAAGAGACAAATCAAATTTAAATATTTTTCCTGCTGCTTGTTTGACAAGAGAAATGAAGGGGAAGGAAATGGTAGAATTTGGATTACTAACTAAAAAAGGTATCATTGGTTTTACAGATCCTTATCAAGCTATTCAAAATACTGAGATTATGTCAAGAATAATGGATTACGCTTCGGACATGGGAGTTTTAATAATGCAACATGCTGAGGACTACGAACTTTCAAAAAATGGATGTTTAAATGAGGGAGAGATCGCCACAAGATTGGGATTACAGAGTATTCCATCTATTGCTGAAAAGATTGTTATAGAAAGAGACCTTACCTTGCTTGAGGAGTATCCGTGTAGATACCACATAAATCAAATTTCTTCAGAAAAATCAGTGGAAGTAATTAAAAAAAACAAAAAAGAGGGAAAAAAGTTCACTTCTGGCGTATCTATAAATCATCTTTCACTTAATGATAACGACATTGGTGATTTTAAAACTTTTCTTAAATTTTCACCTCCACTTAGATCTGAAAATGATAGAAAATCATTAATCAATGCTATTAATAACGGATTGATTGATGTTATTGTTTCTGGGCACAAACCTGAGGACGAAGAAAGCAAGAGACTTCCATTTGCACAAGCGGCTATTGGGTCAATCGGAGTGGAAACATTATTACCTCTAGCGTTAGAGTTATATCATAATAAATCCGTTGACCTAAAAAAGATAGTTGAATTAATAACAATAAACCCAGCCAAAATTCTTAAAATAAATAAAGGAACAATTAAAGTTGGAGCAGATGCAGATATATGTATCTTTGATTTAGATAGGCCTTGGAAAGTAAATGCTAATAATCTTAAATCTAAATCTAAAAATACTGCCATTGAAAATAAAACTCTTCAAGGGAAAATTTTAATGACTTTTCTTAAAGGTGAATTAGTATTTAAAAGTTAGATGGAAGAAATATTTTTTGTTTTTTTGTGCTCATATTTTTTAGGTTCAATTCCTTTTGGGCTTTTTTTATCTAAAATTTTTTTAAAAAAAGACATAAGAAAATCTGGCTCTGGAAATATTGGTGCAACAAATGTTTTTCGGGCCGGCGGAAAATTTCTAAGTTTACTTACATTGTTGCTCGATGGGGCCAAGGGATACCTAGCAGTTTTTTTTACATCTAAATACAGTGTAGATTATTTAATTTTATCATCATTAATAGTTTTTATTGGACATCTATTTCCAGTTTGGCTTAAGTTTAGAGGTGGTAAAGGTGTAGCAACATATATAGGAATACTTTTTGCTTTCGATTTATTTTTTCCGTTTGTATTTGTAATAATTTGGACTTTAATTATCTTAATTACTAAATATGCTTCTGTTGCATCGTTAATTTCTACTGCGGTTGTTTTTATTTTTAGTGTTTTTTTAAAAGGAGTTGATCAATCATTAATATTATTTATATTTTTAATCCTAATAATATTTACCCATAGAGGTAATATTTGGCGCTTAAAAAGCGGAACAGAAGAGAAAATAAATCTCTAATTTCAACACTTTTTTCATTTAATTATTAAATATATTTGACAAAACTCAGTTTATTCAAATAAAGATAGGTTTCATGAACCTCGTTGTAGTAGAAAGTCCGGCAAAAGCAAAAACTATAAATAAATATTTAGGTAAAAATTATATAGTTTTAGCTAGCTATGGCCATATAAGAGATTTGCCTTCAAAAAATGGTTCGGTTAATCCCGAAAAAAATTTTGAAATGCAGTGGGAACTAGATTCATTTTCAAAAAAATATTTAAAAGAAATTACAGATGCAGCTAAAGATAGTGAAAAGATAATTCTTGCAACTGATCCTGACCGTGAAGGCGAAGCAATAGCTTGGCATGTTAAAAAAGTTTTAGAAGATAAAAAATTACTTAAAGGAAAAAAATTGGAGAGAGTTGTTTTTAATGAAATTACTAAAAATGCTGTCCTAAATGGTATTAATAATCCTAGAGAAATTGAAAATACTTTAGTTAATGCGTATTTGGCTAGAAGGGCTTTAGATTATCTTGTTGGTTTTAATATATCTCCAATCCTTTGGACTAAATTACCAGGTTCTAAATCAGCAGGCAGAGTCCAGTCAGTAGCTTTAAAATTAATTACAGAAAGAGAGCATGAAATAGAATCTTTTAAGCCCGAAGAATACTGGAGTATAAATATAAATTTTCAAGATTCTTTTAAAAATATTATCAGTTCTAAAATCAATATTTTTGAAAATAATAAAGTGGAAAGATTTACTTTTAAAGATAAAAATTCTGTGAATAAAGCATCCGAAATAATAAAAAATAAAAAATATATAATTAAAGATGTAATTAATAAAGTTTATAAAAGAAATCCATTAGCACCTTTTACGACCTCCACATTACAACAAACAGCATCTGGAAAATATGGTTTTGGCGCTTCAAGGACAATGCAAATAGCTCAAAAGCTTTATCAGGGTATTGATATAGATGGTGAAACAGTTGGATTGATTACATATATGCGAACTGATGGGACAAATATTTCAAAGGAGGCAGAATCAGATTTTAGGAATTTTATAAAGAATGATTATGGTGAAAAATATTTACCACAAATTCCTAATAGTTATTCAGGAAAAAAAGCAAAAAATGCTCAAGAGGCTCACGAAGCAATACGCCCAACCAATATACAAAAAAAACCAAATGATTTAAAAAAATATCTTAGTTCTGATCAAGTTAAATTATATGATTTGATTTGGTCTAGAGCACTATCATCTCAAATGAAACCAGCGGAATTCGACCGTAGTTCTATTCAAATTACTTCAAAAGATGACTCTGTTTCATTTAATGCAAGTGGATCTGTAATGAAATTTGATGGATACTTAAAAGTTTACATTATGCCAGTTACTGATGAAGATGCAAAAAATAGTTTACCAGAGGTTAAAATTGGAGACAGTGTGAATATAAATGAAATTATCGATGAACAACATTTTACAAATCCACCTCCTAGGTACTCAGAGGCTAGTCTGGTAAAAAAACTTGAAGAACTTGGAATAGGAAGACCCTCAACTTATGCAAGTATAATTTCAGTGTTAACAAACAGAAACTATGTTGAATTATTAAATAAAAGATTCAATCCCACAGATAGAGGTAAGCTTTTATCAGCCTTTTTAGAAAAGTTATTTACAAAATATGTTGATTATAATTTTACGGCTAATTTAGAGGACCAGCTTGATGATATTACAAGCGGAAAAGCCGATTATATTAAAGTTTTGGAAAGTTTTTGGAAAGATTTTTATTCAAATGTAGGGTCTGTAAAAGAGATCAGAACCAGAGAAGTTTTAGATATGTTAAATGAAAGTTTAGGTGATCTCGTTTTTGAAAAGGATAAAGATGATCAAATTGATAGGAATTGTAAAGCATGTGAAAATGGCACTTTAAGTCTTAAAAACAGTTTCAGAGGAGGTGCTTTTATTGGCTGTTCAAATTATCCTGATTGTAAGTTTACAAGGCCACTTTCAAAAGTAAAAGCTTCACAAATGTTAAATTTATCTGAACCAAAACTTATCGGTCAGAATTCAGATGGTAAAGATATTTTTCTTAAGAATGGTAGATTTGGACCCTACTTACAGTTTGAGACTGAGATAAAAAGTGAAAATGATTTAAAAAAGAAAAAAAAGAAAAAGGAAAATGAGAATATTAAGAATGTATCTATTCCAAAAGGTTTAAATATTGAAGAAATTGATTTGGAAAAAGCAACATACCTGTGCTCTTTACCCAAAATTTTAGGAAAGCATCCAGAGTTGAATGAAGATATTACAGTAAATGTTGGAAGATTTGGTCCTTATTTAAAATGCTCAAATAAATCTGCGAGATTAGAAAGTGTTGAAGATTTATTTACCATTGGTTTGAACAGAGCAATTAGTTTAATTACAGAGGCTAAACCTGGAAGAATTTCATCTTCGGAAATAAAAAATTTAGGTAACCATCCAGAGGATAATAAACCTGTAAGAGTTATGAAAGGTCAATATGGTCCTTATATAAAATATAAGTCTATAAATGCTACTATCCCAGAAGATAAAGATCCCTCTGAGCTAACTATGGAAGAGGGATTAATTTTGATAGAAAAAAGAAAAGAATATGATAAGAGCAAAAAGAAAAAAAAGAAATGAATAAATTCAGTCTTTATTTATTATTTTTAATCCTTGTCCCAGCTTTAGCACAAGCAAAAATTGATATAACAAAATGCGATAATATTTCGAACAAAACCGAAAAATATACATGTCTTAGTAAACTTAAAGCTAAAGCAATATCTGAAAATGCAAAGGATAAATTAAAACCGATAGATAAAAAACTAAAAAAAGCACATAAAAAATTAGGCAATACTGTAACAAAAACAGAAAAAGGAGTTATATCAACAATAAGAGAAAATGTGGATAAACTTAATCAAAACAAATATATCAAAAAAATAAAAGAAAAAAATAAGCAAATGAATGAAAAAGCCAACTGATAATATAAAAGATCTTGGACTAAAAATACCAAAAGCACAAAATCCTCTTGGGGCATATGTTCCTTTTAAAGTAACCGGTAACTTAATTTTTATTTCAGGTCAAATTTCAATAGATAAAAATGGAAATCTTAAAAAAGGTAAAGTAGGAAAAGATTTGACAGTAGAAGACGCTCAAATAGCTGCAAAATTATGTGCATTAAATATTATTTCCCAAGTAAAAGAAGCGTGTGATGGAGATCTTGATAAAGTTAAAAATTGTATCAAAATAAATGGTTACATTAATTCATCAGAAAATTTTATTGATCAGCCAAAAGTTTTGAATACAGCATCTGAAATAATTACAAAAGTTTTTAATGATTCAGGAAAACATGCACGAGCAGCTGTTGGTGTAAGTTCTTTACCTTTAGGTGCTGCAGTAGAAATTGACGCAATTTTTGAAATATTTAAATAATTAAGATCTTCCAACAGAGAAATATTTAAACTTTTTTCTTTTCATCTCGTTTAAATTATAAAGATTTCTTAGATCAAAAATTATCAATTTTTTATTTTTACTTAATTTCTCGAACTCTATAGACTTAAACTCATCCCACTCAGTGTGTAAAATAATTAGATCGGCATCTTTACAAATATCTTTAATATTATTTACAAATTTACAATTTTTAATTTTCTGAAATTCATCTTTTTTACCGCTTGGATCGTAATAGCTGACTTTTGCACCCTTTTTGGAAACAAATGGAATCATTTTTAAACTAACTGAGTCTCTCATATCATCAGTATTTGGTTTAAAAGTAACACCTAAAAATGCAATTTTTTTTCCTTTTAAAGAACCAAGAATTTTTTCTATTTTATCAGTGTGAAGTTTTTTCCTTTTTTCATTTGATTTAATAACAGTTTTTACAATTGTTAGATCTGTTTTAAATTTTTTACCAATTGAAACAAGACCTTTTGTATCTTTTGGAAAACATGAGCCGCCATAAGCAGGTCCTGCTCGAAGAAAGCGACTTCCTATTCTTGTGTCACTTCCCATTCCTAAAGCTATGTCCTCAATGTTTACATTTGATTTTTCACATAAATTAGCTAATTCGTTTATAAAGGTAATCTTAGTAGCAAGAAATGCATTAGAAGCATATTTTATTAATTCTGCCCCAAGTCTTCGAGTGGCAAAAAATTTTGCTCCTTTGTTAATTAATGGTTGATAAAGTTTTTTCATTACACTGAAAAATTTAGGGTTATTTGAACCAATAACTATTCTGTCAGGAAACCTAAAGTCTCTAATTGCCTCACCTTCTCTTAAAAATTCCGGATTTGATATTACTTCAACATATTTCTTTCTTTTTTTCTTTAAAATTTTTTCTATCATATCACTAGTTCCTACGGGGACTGTTGATTTCATTATAATAATTTTTTTAGAGTTGATATTTTTTATTATTTCTCTTAATGAAGTGAAAACATATCTTAAATCAACTTCTTGAGAGTTTTTTTTTGTAGGTGTACCAACACAAATAAAAATCAATTGTGATTTTTTAATTGCTTCTTTTATATTTGTAGTAAATTTTAATCTTTGCGAAATAAAATTTTTTTTTATCAACTCATTTAATCCAGGTTCATATATGGTTGATTTACCTTGATTTAATTTTTTTATAATATTTTCATTTTTATCAACACAAATTACATTATTTCCAAGATCAGCAAAACAAGTTCCACTTACTAAACCAACATACCCTGTTCCAACCATGCATATTTTCATTTATTTAAATTTCCAATAATATTATTTGATTCTATATAACCCTTTAAAGTACCACAGTCTAAATATTTTCCAGAAAATATTTTAGCATAAAAATTCTTTTCATTATAAATCATTTTTTTTATTGCATCAGTTATATGTATTTCATTTCCCTGACCAGGTTTAAGATTTTTTATTTCTTTAAATATTTCATTAGATAAAATATATCTTCCAATAATAGCAAAGTTTGATGGTGACTCAGAGATTTTTGGTTTTTCAACAACATCTGCAATTTGAAAATAATTTTTTTTTTTATTCTTTACAGACAAAATTCCCCATCTAGAAACAGTATCTTTTGAAACCTTTTTTGTTGCAATAATTGAAGATTTCTTTTTTTTAAATAAATTTATCATCTCTTTTGAACAATTTTTTTTAATAATAAGATCATCAGGTAGAAGTAACAAAAAGTACTTTCCTCGCATCAGTTTTTTACATTTTAAAACTGCATCACCTGTGCCTAAAGGCTTATTTTGATAAACAAATTTTATCATTTTTTTAAATTTTTTGATCTTATTAAATTCTTTCACTATTCGTTTATCTTTTTTTTTTATCATCTTGTGAAATAATTTGTCTTTAAAAAAATATTCTTTGATGATTTTTTTCTTTTTAGAAATAATAAAAATAAATTCTTTTATTCCAGCTTCAATACACTCGTCTAAGATATACTCTAAATTAGGTTTCCCATTTAAAGGTAACAATTCTTTTGGAATTACACTTGTTAATGGTAACAATCTTGTGCCTAAACCAGCTAGTGGAATTATTGCTTGTTTTATCATATGATTTTTTACATATTATTATCACATAATACAATTTATATATGATTATTTTTAAAACTAGAAAGAAATTGATTGATTTTGTTCAATTTAAAAAAAATCTTTCTTTTGTTCCAACTATGGGATCTCTTCATGACGGTCATGTCAGTTTAATAAGAAAAGCACAAAAAAATTATAATAAAGTTATCGTAAGTATATTTGTCAATCCGCAGCAATTTAATTCTAAAAAGGATTTTAATTCTTATCCAAGAAATTTAAAAAAGGACCTAAATCTTTTAAAAAGACTCAAAGTTAATTACGTATTTTTACCAGATTATAAACAAATTTTTTCTTTTACATGCTTAAATAAAATTTTTTTAGACAAATTTTGTAAAAAATTATGTGGTAATTTCAGACCAAATCACTTTAAAGGTGTTTTAAATGTTGTTAATAGATTGATTGAAATAATTAAACCCAAACTAATTTTCTTGGGAGAAAAAGATTTTCAACAACTGAAATTAATACAAAAACATTTGTATAAAAGAAATATTAAGACTAAAGTTATCCCCTGTAAAACTATTAGGAATAAAGATGGTTTAGCTATTTCTTCAAGAAATGTCTTACTTAATAATAGTAATTTAAAAATTGCTGCAAAAGTAATTAAATTTTTAAAAAATAAAAAAAGATTTTTAAATAATAAAAATATACCTTTTTATAAAAAAAAATTTTTATCTTTTGGTGTCAGAAAAATCGATTATTTGAAAATTTTGAACATGAATTCTCTGAAATATGAAAAAAAAGTGAAAGCAAATTGCAAAGTTTTTATAGCATTTTATATTAACAATATTAGGTTAATTGACAATTTTTAACTCAAAAAGAAGTAAGACCCAATTCCCAAAAATGATAAAAATCCAATAACGTCTGTAATTGTTGTAACAAAAACACTTGAAGCAAGAGCAGGATCAATATTCATTTTTTTAAGTGAAACTGGAACTAATATTCCAAATAAACCAGCAACAATCATATTTAAGATCATAGAAATACCAATTAAAAATGAAAGATTGATATTTTCAAACCATAGTTGGACAATTATTGCTGTAATAACTGCAAAGATTATTCCGTTTAAAATTCCAATTAAAAATTCTTTTAAAACTACATTGTTAAAATTACTTTTTGATAATTCTTTTGTTGCGATTGCTCTTATAGTCACCGCGAGAGTTTGCATACCCGCATTACCTCCCATTGAAGCAACAATTGGCATTAAAAAAGCTAAGGCTACCATTTGTTCAATAGATGCTCCAAATAAACTTATTACCCATGTTGCGAGAAGCGCTGTAAATAAGTTTAATAATAACCAGTTGAATCTTCTTTTTGTTTTAATCATGACAGTATCAGTTATCTCTTCATCGCCGACACCTGCTAATCTTAAAACATCTTCTTCTACCTCCTCTTGTACCACAGTAACAACATCGTCTGCAGTAATGACTCCAACTAGTTTATTTTCTTTGTTGACAACTCCAGCTGAGACCAAACTGTAATTTTCAAAAGTATTTCCAACTTCTTCTTTATCCATATTAACAGAAATTAGCACTGGCATTTCTCTCATTATAGTATTCATTTTTTTATCTCTTGGTGTTCTTAAAACCCTGGATGATGGAACTATACCGACGGGTTTAAAGTTACTGTCTACTACAAAAATTTCTAAAAACTCCTCTGGCAAATCTTTGCTTTCTCTTAAATAGTCAATAGTTTGACCAACAGACCAATCGCTAGGAACTGCGGTGAATTCTCTTTGCATTATTCTAGCGGCAGAGTCTTCTGGATAACTCAAGCCTTCTTCTAAAAGAAAACGATCTTTTGGTGGTAATTTATCTAAAACTAAATTTTTTTTATCTTTATCTAGATTCTCTATAATCTTTATAGCATTATCAGACTCTAGTCTTTTGATAATGTTTGATATTGAGTCTATCGATAAAAGCTGAAGAACTTCACTTTGAATTGATTCATTTATTTCAATAAAGATTTCAGGATCAATATTAAATTCCTCTATTTCAATTAACTTTGATCTTGTTTCCGGAGGTAAATTTTCAATCAAGTTAGCAACATCTGAAGGGTGAAGATCTTTCAAGGTTTGATTAATAAAATCAATATCTGAAACTTTGATTTTATCAGTAAAAATATTGATAAAATCCTTATTGAACTCAAAATTTACTTTTTTTCCACCTATGGATTTTGCTAAACTCATATAAGTCCTTGTTTCTTTTTTTTGAGACTATTAATTCATTAAATGATAAAATTCAATTTAAATGAACATAGATATTAAGATAAGTAGAAAGTTAATTCCTTATAAATATGCAGTCAAATTTCTCGAAAAAAGGGTAAGAGATATCAAAAATAACAAAAAGAGTGATTTATTATGGATTTTAGAGCACCCTATTACTTTCACTGCTGGCATAAGATCAAGTGAAAGTGAGATTATCGATAAACGAATAAAGGTGATTCATTCCAAAAGAGGTGGAAAAATTACATTACATAGTCCTGGTCAAAAGATAATTTATTTCGTAATTGATCTTTCAAAAAAAAAAGATTTAAGACTTTTTATAAATAAAATCGAAAATAGTATTATTGAATTTTTAAAACTATATAATGTGTATGGTATAGCAGATAGAAAAGATATTGGTATTTGGGTAAATAAAAAAAAGATATCAGCTATTGGGATAAGAGTAAGTAGATGGATAGCTTATCATGGTTGTTCTATAAATATTAATAATGATTTAAATTTATATAAAAAAATTAAACCATGTGGGCTTAGTAATCAAAAAATTACCTCATTAAAAAAAGAAAAAGTCAAAATTAAAAATATTAATAAAAATCTAATTAATATTTTTAAAAAGAATCTTTCTTAAATTGTGAATTTAAAAAAGTCTCAAAGGTTTTATTATAGTTTGCTTTAAAATTATATTTTATATTATTTATAATAAATTTGATCTTATAAGCATGTAAAAACATAGAATTATACTTATCTCTTTGAATAAAATACTTATTATCCCCTACAACAGGATTACCCATGATTAAAAGTTGTCTTCTAATTTGGTGTTTTCTGCCTGTTAAGGGATTTACTTCAAGCAAAGAAAAGTGGTTAGAAGTCTTTAAAACTTTTACATGTGAAATAGCTTTTTGAATAAGTTTTCTTTTATTTTCGTAGGTTATTAAATTGTTTTCAATTTTTTTAACATGTTTAGAAAACTCACCATGTACAATAGTTATATAAGTTTTATGTATTTTTCTTATTCTAAAAAGTGATGTAAAAAGTTGAGCATATTTTCTATTTTTTGCAATTAATAATAAACCTGAGGTTTCTTTGTCAATTCTATGAACTACAAAAGGTTTAGAACTTTTGAAATATTCAGATTTAGACAATATATCTATTAAATTTTTAAATGATTTTGTACCACCTTGAACTGGTAATCCTGCTGGCTTGTTAATTACTAAAAAATTCTCATTATCGTCAATAATTAAATCATTAAATATTTTTAATTCACTTAATTTGGGTGTGTATTTCTTTGTTTTATCACTTTTATTTTCCTTAAATTTTTTAACATCGTAAATTTCTACCAAATCTTTAGTTTTAAGTCTGTAATTTGATTTTATTTTTCTGTTATTTATTTTAATTTTGTTCTTTCTAATATGTTTTTCAATTAAAGATTGAGGTAAATTTATCACCTCTTTCTTAAACCACCTATCAAGTCTTGTATTATTATATTCTTCTTTAATAACAAATTTAATAATCATCAAAGAGTATTAATGTTTATTTCTTTGGTTTTTTATTTTCTAAAATCTTTGGATCTTTATCTTCTTGCTCTTTATTCTGAACTTTTTTTGGTTTATCTATTTTTTTGGCTTCAAGATTTCTATCAACAAGTTCTATTACAGCCATTGGTGCATCATCACCTGTTCTAAATCCTGCTTTTAAAACCCTAGAGTAACCGCCATTTCTTTTATTGTATCTTTTTGCAAGATCTCCGAAAACTTTGGTTACAGAATTTCTATTTTGAAGCTGTGAAAAAAGTTTTTTTTTATTGGTTAATACATTCTTCTTTCCAATCGTTATTACTTTATCTATTTGTGGTTTGAGTTCTTTAGCTTTAGGCAAAGTAGTAACTATTTGTTCGTATTTTATCAGAGAATTCAACATATTCTTAAACAGAGCTTTTCTATGTTCTCCAGTTTTGTTCAATTTTCTGTAACCAATCCCGTGTCTCATTAATATGTATTTTCCTCAAGTTTTTTTGAAAGTTCAGCTATATTGTCTGGTGGCCAGTTCGGAATTTCCATTCCAAGATATAATGACATAGTGTTAAGCACCTCTTTGATCTCATTAAGA
>MDTG01033213.1_pt1 | contig 12277 bp, 18 predicted proteins | sample 811421 | NCBI WGS metagenome assembly MDTG01 (sample SAMN05326645, study PRJNA326480) | marine metagenome | isolation source: seawater | place: Pacific Ocean: South East | collected 2011
CTATCAACACCAACAACAAATCGTCTATGATATGTTGGATCATTATATCTATTCTTTAATTGTTTAACCATTACTTGATCTAATTCTTGTAAATCTTCTGTAGATATTAAAGCAAACATAAAGTCAGCTGTAGCAGGTAATCCAAATGATTCAGAAGTATCTTCAAGTCCAACATCAGTTGATACAAATCCTGTTCTATTTGTCTGAGTAGCTGACATAATTGGGACATCAAATTCTACAGCTAAACCTCTCATTTCTTCTGCAATACTCTTAACATAAGTGTAAGTGTTTACATTACTACCAGGTCTTACTCTGAATGAACTACAAATATTTAAATAGTCAATGAATATAATATCTGGTTTGAAATCTTTCTTTAAATCTAATTCTTGAAGTAAATGTCTTATGTGTCCTGAATGAGCAGACGCTGTAGGATATTCTTTGACAATTAATTTACCTTGTGTCTTTTCTCTAACTCTAGTAATCTTCTTTTCATACATTGACTTGGGTAAATCTTCTAAATCATTTAATGATATGTCAAGTAGATTAGCATCTATTCTTTCAGCAATCTTTTCTTCTGCCATTTCTAAAGTTATGTAAAGAACATTTTTTCCTTGAACTAAACAACTAGCAGCAACATGACACATAAACAAAGACTTACCAACTCCTGTTCCGGCCATACAAATATTTAATGTCTTGTTAGGTAAACCACCCTTTGTGATTTTATTCATTAATTCTAAATCAAAAGGAATCCGTTCTTCTTCTGTATGATAAAAATCATATCTACCTTCCCAATCATCTAGAAAATCATGACCTATATTTGTATCAAAAGATACTGATAACGCGTCTCTCAATATATCAGGTATCTCACCTTTAGAGCCATCATTTTGAAGAATATCAATAGAGTTCATTACTCCATTATATACTGCTCTATCTTTACACCACTTCTCTGTTGAATCCATTAACCAATCTAATGGAGTTTCAGTATTCTCTCCTTTTAGTTCTTGTATAAGATTTATAGATTCTTGAAGTAATTGAGCATCAACATTGTCTTTTTCATCAATGTCAATAACTAAAGCTTCAGGTGTAGGGATAGAGTTATACTGTAAGAAGTATTCTCTAATTTGTTTAAATAGGAACTCCTCGTCCCTTTCTTGAAAAAAGTCTGATTTTATATAAGGTAATACTTTTCTAGTATATTCTTCATTATGAATCAGATTCTTTAGTATTGTCTGTTCTAGTCTCGTTGCCATATAAAAATTCCTGTCTAGCAGCTTCATCAATCTGAGTTAATACTTCTTCTGTAAAGTATTTCTCAGGATTATTATTAATTGTTTTAGCGAATTGAGTTGTCCCATCAGGGAGTTCAACTCTAGTAGATGATTTTTTAAAGATACCATATTTGATAGCTAAATCAACTAACCCATAATATCTATCTAATCCTTCTTCATATTTAAGAAGAACATCTACCATTTTATTTTCTACAGTAAGTCTTGATTTTTCATTCTTACAATGAATTATATTACCAATAACTTCTGTACCTTCTTTTTCTTTTTTCTTTGATAAAAAGATAATAGAAGAAGCAGCGTATTTAAGACCACTTCCACCACCCATAACTTTTCTAGCAAATAATCCCATTTCATCATAAGTATGGTTAGTTACAATTAATGGAACTCCAGCTTTACCGAGTTTAAGTGTTAATACTCTAAAACAACCTTTAACTAACTGTGCTCTAGTCATATCTCTAGTTTCTTTACCATCGGCAGTATCTTCAATTTCTTTTGTTGTAGATAACATACCAAGAGAATCTAAAACAAACAACATTTTCATATCTGTCTTATCTTCTATGTATTGGTCTATAATTCTAATAGATTGTGTTCTAAATTCTTGAACAGTTGTAACAGGAACAATGACAATTCTAGAAGAATCAATTCCTCTATCTTCAATCATTTGTTTTGTGATAGCACTTTCTGACTCAAAATAGATAACAGCCGCATCAGGGTTATCATCTAAAAATTGTTTACACATACCAAGTGCAAAGTATGTTTTACCTGTAGCAGATTCACCAGCTAACGCTGTAATCTTATTATTAGGTAATCCTTTAAATATAGACCCGGATAAAAGTCCGTTAAAAATATAAGAACCTGTGTCAATGTAACCACTGACATCAGCTGCTTGTACTCCATCTTCTACAATAGAAGCGAACTCATTACCCGTTGTCTTTATTAGATTTTTCAAATAATTCATTATTTATCTCCATTTTTTAACTCCCTTCGTTTCTTCCTAAGGGATGTTTCATAATCTACCATTAGTCTTAATTCTTTCTTTAAAGAAATCAGTTCAACTAATGTTATAACTAGTAGGACCCAAGTAATAGAATGTAAAGTAAAAAATATATATTCTATACTCATATTATTATTATACTACGAATCCTGATTCTGTCAATCGTTTTCGGTTTTCCATATGTGCTTCCCTAATATCAGCTTTAGATTGACCACTGTATGGGACTGCATGGTTTGCTTCAATGATTAAATCATTAAAACATTCTTTTTTATCAGGGTCATATAATGTCCCTAGAATTCTACCAAATTTTCCTTTCTCTGAACTCTCTACTAAAATATGTGGATATTTCTCAACCCAATCTACAAAAAAATCTTTTGCAGCTAAGCCATATTTTTTTTCTGTTAAATCTCTAGTTCTTGATTCTGGAGTATCAATACCCACTAATCTAACTCTACCTTTTTGAAAAAAGTTAAAGCCTAAATCAAGCATAACATCACAGGTATCTCCGTCAACGATTCTTAATACTTTTGCTTTGTATATAAATGGATTCATTTTCCTCACCCAAAAAAATTGTCTAAGTTGGAAACAGGTTCTGTTGTCCAACCGATCTTGTCTAATATCACTCCCAAAGGTTCAACAAAAGATTTATTAAATTGTAAATCATAATCTATATAATTTTCCAACTCAAATTCTTTTGGGAGTGCATTGACAAAACTTATTACATTTTCGTTAATCACATTTGGCATCTTTAGATAACAAAATTTTATCTTCTCGCCATTTGTTATAACAGGATATCTCTTGTCTATATTGTATTTATATAACAAGTTATTGTAAAGAAGTGATCCTCTTACATGAATTGGTGTACCTTTTTTATAAATTGATGCTGCGTTATGATAATTCGTAACATTCTGAACTCCTCTAGGGAATGATATTTCTTCTATTGGTAATGTTTTATATTCATTCCACGAATCTTCAATAAACGCCCATACATCTGATTCAGTTTTATTCATAACAACTTTCAAACCTTCTTCAAGTTTTTTTCTACACCACATCGGAGTAGATGATTTAGCTGTTTCAATACCCATCATTTTTAGTTTTGGAGTTTTGAATCTAACACCCTCTGAATCATGAACATTAAGAATATATCTTTTCTTAGCTGTCCAGATACCTTTATCAGCAATTACTTCTCTACCCATGTTCATCTTATTCTGATAAGCATTCATATATGAAGCTAGTTCTTCATAAGACTCATTTATCATAGGCTCTATTTTATCTGTTGCAATTGTATTTAAAAAATCAACAGGATTATTTGGTTTTACTCTTTCAATTAATTTTTCAAAAGTAACATAAATTGAATCAGTATCTATTGCAACAACATAATCATCATCAGTCTCTAACAACTTATTCATGTAATCATTAACAGCGTTCTCTACCCATTTAATACTTAATTGACCAGCTGTTGTAATACCTTCTGCAATCTCTCTATTAAAATATCTAAACCATTGATTACCTAATGCACCATAACAACTGTTAAGAGAAATCTTTCTAACCATCTGATTATTGTTCATAGCTGTTATAGCATAATCTAATTGTTTATGTTTAGATATATCTTCTTTAGGTGTTTTTTCTTTTTCTTGTTGATACTGTATCATCTTATTTTTAAATAAGACTCTTTGATCATACATTTCTTCTAACAGTTCTGGTAAGAAACCCTGCCTATCTATATTAAACATAGCTCCATTTGGCGTAACTGTAGTATTTGTTAATGAAGTAATATCAACTTCACCTTCTAGTAATTGTTTAACAGATATCTCTTGATTAAATCTTTTATTTAAATAAGTATCCGGACTCATATTGTATTGCATAATCAAATGTGGATATAGACTATTTAAATCAAATGACATAATCCATTTGTGTTGTCCTATTTGTGGTTCTTTTACATACGCACCAACAATTCTAGAATCTTGGCTCCCTTTCTTGGGTGGTGGTATCATTCCTTTTTTCTTTAAGAAATTATAAATTAATAAGTCCCAATATCTAACTGAACCGAACACATCTTCATAATTACATTTAGCACTATATGCCATAGTAATAACTAGTTCCATCAATTTTAATTTATCATCAAGTTCTTCTACAAGTTCTGTATCACGAACATTATATTCTAGAAACTTCTGATAATCATTTCTGTAGAATAGATGCATCGCTCCGAATTCAGAATAATCTATTTTCTTTTTACCGAGTTCAACTTCTGTAATGTGATCTAGTCTATATGTTTCTCTAGTAATGTATGTAAACTTTTTATACATCTGTAGATAATCTAATATAGCAACTCCTGATATATTATATGAGACCATTTTCTTTTGACCCATATAAAACCATTCTCTAGATGTAACTAATTTGTGTGGAGATAATTGTGTAACAGTATCCCAATTAAATAATTTCCAAATTCTATTTACAAGATACGCGATATCAAAAGTTTCAACATTCCACCCTGTAACAATATCTGGTTGTAATTCGTCCCAAACATTCATAAATGTCTTTAAAAGTTCTAATTCATGTTGACACTTATAATATTTTATATTTGGATTATCAGTTTTGAATTCAAAATTATCTGTACCAATAACATGAATAGTATCATGTCCAAATAATTTCATTGTGATTGCATTTACTTTTTCATCAGCATCAGTTGGTTCGGGAAAACCATTTTCACATTCACACTCAATATCAATATTAAGAACATTTAATTGTTTAATATCAAATTCTATATCACTAGGAAATACTTCATTAATATAAGTATATTCCCATTGATCAAGTCCATGAATATCAATATTCGTATCTTTAAATTTCTTACTCCAATTACGAGCATGATTAATCGAGCCAAATTTCTTAGCTTGTAGATTTTCTCCTCGTATAGACTTGTGTGCTGTATGTTTTTTTGTGGGTATGTATAGTGTAGGTTCGTATTTTAATCTCTTAATATATCGCTCACCATTTTTGATTCCACGCGCTAATATGAAGTCTTTATACTTCTGTACATTTGTATAAAAATGCACTAAATTACTCTTTCGGGTATAAAATGATTTTTGACAGCTAACAGTTTTTCTTCTGCGTGTGCCATCTTCTCTATTTGAGTATCAATAGCAGCTATAATATCTGGATGCTCTCCGATACCTACTGAATTGTTCATATACACTTGGATATTAGCTTTAGCTTCAGCTATTTCACCTTCATACTTTATAATTAGTGCTTCTCTTAGCACTTTTGACATATCGCCATTCATAATATAATTTTCCTTATGTTTTTAAATTGCCATCTGAATCAAATTTATCAGTTACATCAATATCTCGTAACCTATTCATTAATCTTTTGGCTCTGTTATACACTTGTTTAGCCCATTTAGAATCTAAACCTTCTTCTGATGCTGTTTTATAATCCTCTTTGTTCAGAGCTGCAAACATCTTTTTAAATTTTGTTAATCTAGGCAACCCCAAATTAAACGCCATATTTGCAATTATTAATTTAACTTCCTCTGGCCAATCTCTCCAATTGTTGTGGAAATTATCTTCACATTCTTTTAGCACAATGTTTATGTCTTTAAAAAATAATTCATCAGCTCTAGTTTGCGTGATAGGATCACCAACATCTAAATGCCATTCTTCATCTTCTGGTCTAACCAAATGTCCAATTCCTACAGTTTTATAACCTAGATGATCTTCATATACTTTAAGTACACAACCTTCATCACTTGTTATTTCTTTAGTCAGTCTTTGTCTGAATTCCTTGCTGTATTCCATGTTCAAGTTCCTTTAAGCCTTCGTTGGCTAATAGTTCTATGAGTATTTCACCCATAAGTCGGTTAAAATTTTCATCAGTAGAAATTGTATCTAACATTTCATCAGGACAACTTCTAACTGCTCTATCAAAATTAATTGTAGGTTGTTCAGATTCTTCCCTAGGAATAAATTCAATTTTTCCATACTGATATATAACTCCTTTATAATCACCTTTAAGAATCTTGATAGCCCTTTCTCCACTTTCATGAACAACTTCGGAATATAATCCGTCGTCAAAAAGTGGGTAATAGGTATTTAGGGTTTTATCTGCCTTGGCCACGATATCTTTTATGTGAACGCTTTTTATGTTTATTCATGGTTGACATAGCTATTTTAATTTTTCTACTACGACCACCAACACCTTGCGAAGTACATTTTTTAACTCCATCGTGGCTTCTCTGATACAGCAATCCCATTATTTTTTAGGTTTATTTTTTGAACCCTTAGGACGGCCTCTGCCTCTTTTGGCTTTAGTTTTAGTTTTAGGCTTAGCTTTAGATTTGGGTTTTCTACCATCTTTGTAAGCTTCATTAACATTAGGGGTTGTTTTATCATCAGCCTTGTAACGGCCTTTTGAGTCTCGCGCTCTTTCACCGGTTGGTTCACCGATTAAAAAAGTAACGATTTTATTCCAAAAACTCATTATTATTTTCCTCAATATTTCTTTCTTTTTCTTTCTTTAACTGTTCCAAATATGAATCAGTATAATTTATATAGTCAAGTTCAAGATCATCATCTTTATTTTTTTTAAATAAACGCATAAATTTCTCAAACATATATCTATTATAACTCCGAATCCTCAGGTGTCAAGTTTTTTTTCCTCCGGTGGTATTACCCACATTGAGTTGTTGTACTTCCAACTCGGTTAAAGTTGTTGTCTCTCCAGACAAAAGACACCCAAGGTTCGGAAATTATTTTATTCAGCTAAAAATTGTTTTTTATCTGACTTTGAGACCTTACCAATCTCTATAGTTCTAGCTTTCTTTTCTTCTGGAACTACTCTTTCTGCATAAATGGAAAGTATTCCATTAGAAAGATCGGCACCTTTTATCACAACATCATCAGCAAGAACAAAGTTCCTAGTGAATTTTCTTTGTGAGATACCTTGATGAACAAATCCGTTATCCTTATCTCCAAGTTCTCCTGATACAGTAAGATTGTTTTCTTTAACAGAAACATCTACATCTTCATCAGAAAATCCTGCAACAGCTAATTCGATAATATAAGTATCATCTGTAGCTCCCCTACGAATATTGTAAGGTGGATAATTAGATTGTGGTAATGATCGGACTCTATCTAGTTCATTAAAAACTGAACCGAATCCTATTGTGAAGGGACTGAAATCGTCCCATATGCTTATCTTATTCATATAAGTTTCCTCCTATTAGTAAGCAAGGTTAAAAAAAGTAAACCCTTTCGGCGTTTACATATTATATTTATAACAATTATTTGTTATAAATTTTCAAAAGTTGTTCTTTTTTCTTAAGCCACAACTTTTTGAATTCTGGGTTTTGAGCTCTTTCAGCGGCTCTATTGAGAAAAAAAATCCTTTTAGCCGGATCTCTTTTCTCTACTCTAATTTCTTTTTTGTTCAAGACACTAATTTTCCTGGTTTAATTCTATTTATAACATTTTGCTTAAATTTACTGTCTGGACTTCCATATTTAAACTCTGCAACCTCATGTCTGATAATAGTTGCTTTACAAGTAAAACATTCATAAGTTTCTACTAAATGTCTTTTATCACCTTCTTGATTATCAACAAAGAATCCGTCTCTACCATCAAAAGCTATATACTTATTATTATGTCTATCTACAAATCTGTAAACATAATATCCTCTAGTAGTACTTTTTCTTTCTATAAGTTTAAGAACAAAATCATGTCTGCTTCTTAGTTTACTTACAAACTTTCCATCTAGTTCTGCTTCTGGTGCATCATTTTCAAGATATGTTTTAAAATCTTTTGTCATTATTCAAAATCCTCTGCTGGAAAAATTTCATCCCAATCTTCTGGTGTATAACCAGACTTAATAAATTCTCTCTCATTTTCATTGAGTTGTGGGAATATAACTTGGATAAGGCCTTCTCCAGCATAGTAAGAATCCAACGCTTCTTTTGTTGTATCAAGAACCATTGAATTTATTTTACCTGTTCGTGGAGATTTTCTTTCTAATCTAATCAACCTTATGCCACCTTCATAATTGAAAATGGAACATTGTAAGATGATCCGTTGATATCACAAATCGCTCTTGTTCTATTGATTTTTGTGATAACACCAACAAGATTCCCTTTTTTAGAATCGATATTAACTGTATCACCAACTGAGAATTGTGTTTTCGCTACTGCAGCTACTGACGCTCTAAGTGATTTTTGTTTTGATCTAATCACATCTATAACAACATTTAAATCTTTTATGTTGTCAATTTTATTAATTGAATTTATCAAAGTTTTCATAATATTTTTTTACCTCTTTTTTTCATTATGTATATATTATATAAAAAGTGTACCCGCGGTGTCAAATTTATTCATGGATTTTTACACCCATTTTCATCTCTCAGCTTTTTTAATGTGGTAAGGCCTCCACGCGAAGTTGTGTTCACTCTTTCCCAACCAGACCGCGGCCCAGCATTTCCAGTTTCGTTTATCGACTTCAACCAACCAACCAACTTATCAAGTCTCAACTTCATTACAGGATATATTATATAAAAAGTGTACCCGCGATTACAAGGCTTGATGGCAAATTAAATTTCTTTTTGAAGTACCATGACATACTTCAATAGTATCTTTTTTCATTTGTTCTTTTTGTTCTAAACTAAGCTGTCCTTGAGTTGAAGCACAACTAACAGTTAAGAATATTAAGAATAATATACTATATTTCATTGGTTTTCCTTATGTTTTTAAATTGAACAAGTGTGCTATCTGAGTAACACACCTTTATTTATACTTTATAAAGTTTACGAACTTCGCCGTCTATTAGTGGAGCGAATATTTCCACAGGTTCGTCTTTGCCTTTAACTTTAATTTCATCTAATCTTTTGCAATCAAAATCATCTAATATATGTTCGTGAGTATAAGAAGAAATTAGAATTGGAGTATCATATTCTCTAGTTTGAACTTCTAATCTAGCACCTAGATTTACAGCATCTCCGACTACAGAATAATCAAATCTTGATTCACTACCCATATTTCCTACAATACATGGACCTGTGTTTATCCCTGTTCCTATCTTAACTTTTGGTAAATTTAGACCTTGTTCTTCCAATTCTTTATTTAATTTCTCACATTCTAATTCTATCTGTATTGCAGAATTAAGAGCTTTATATGCATGATCGTTACATGGTAAAGGTGCATTCCAGAAAGCCATGATACAGTCGCCCATATACTTATCAATAGTTCCACCATTTTTAAGAATAATCTTTGTGAGTCTATCTAAGAATAAATTAATTAATTCTACTAATCCTTCTGGATCATCTTTTTTCATATAAGCTTCTGATATGGGAGTAAATCCAACTATGTCTGCGAATAAGAAAGTCATATCTTTTCTATCTCCACCTAATCTCATAAGTGAAGGGTCTTTAACTAACATATCTACCATATCCGGAGATAAGTAGGTTCCGAACTGTCCTTTAATTTGTTGTTTAAGTTTATACTGTCTATAGAAGTTGTTAAAACTCGAATGACTAAATATTAAAACAAACGCTATAAGGGCATATGAAAAATCGATCAAGAAACCGGTTTCATTCCATGCGTACAGAGCAGCGGAGCCGACGCCGACAATACTACTACCAAAAACTAAAGCAGAGATCCAAATTGGAAGATAATATACTGAAAGAAGAATTAATAACGACGCGAGAAAAATACCGGTTATCTCTGCCAAAGTAGTCCATTGTGGCCTACTAATCTGTTTTCCTCCGGTTAGAGTATGAATTAATGAAGCTTGTATTTCGTGTGGTAATTTTAAACCTGTTGGTGTAGATACTAATGGTTGTAATCCTTCAGCTGTTAAACCAACAATAACTGTTTTACCTTGTAAATTTGGTAATTGATTTCCATACTCATATCTTTCAAATTTACTTGACCAATCTATCCAAACTGAACCCGTATAATCTGTCTTAACAGGCTCATAAGGTGGTATTCTCATATTCTCAATTCCTGTTGGTTCAACTTTAAGAGTATAAGATTTTTTATCAGACATTACTCTTACTACTTCTATTCCAAAACTTGGATAGAGTTTATCATCAACTTGAACTACTAATGGAATTCTTCGGACCATCCCATCCACTTCAGGTGCTGATGAGATCATTCCTACTCCCCATGCACCTTGCTGTATTCTGGCAATGTTACCAACAACTCCACCATACTTATACGCAAATGTGGAAGGTTGGCCATCTCCTAAAACAGCTAGGCCTACAAAAGGAGTCTCATCTGCAGAATCTGAAGATGTTGTTTGTGATAAAACAATGCCATTATCTTTCACCCATGAAGCAAATACTTCATCACCACCGAATCTATCTACTTCTGGAAATAGAATTGTAAATCCTATTATTCCAGCATTAGCGTTTCTTAAATCTGAAATTAATTGTGCGAATTCTTGTCTAGGGAAAGGCCATTGACCTTTTATATCAAGTGATTGTTCTCCTATGTCTAGAAGAACTACTGATTCTGATTGAGTTGGTTCTTGATATTTTTGATAATAGTCAAAATTAATTAATCTTAATTGTTCTACTATATTGGGATCACTAATTCTTAATCCGATAAGTCCTATGAGTACTATCACGCATGCTGCGAAAGATGTAATAATTTTACTGAAAGTGTTCATAGTGTTCTTTAATACTAATTATTTTTTCAACTTCGATATCCATCCAATGTTGATTTTCACATTCCCATACAACAAGATTGTCTGAATGACTTTCAAAATCTTTAGGGATTGTAACTAATTTTTGATGTACTTTATCCGCGGATTTAAATTTAATCCATTTTGTTTGCATATACAACAAGTCTTTAACTTCTTGAATCTTGTACATTAATAGTATTTATTACTGTTGTGTTACATTAATTGTGCAACCACCTGATGTCAAACAGTTTTGAGACAAAGAGTAATTTTGTGTAGTATTTCCTTTTTGTAGTAAAAACAAATCTGTTGGATTGGTTCCTGTCAATGTAATTGTAGCTGTATGTGCTCCGTTATCTCTCTGATTAATAGATACATCATTCCCGTCATTATAGATAGTCAAGGTTAAAGTTTTATCACCATTCTGTGCTTGTCTAGCATATACTTCATTATCATCGGCATATATGTTTACAGTCATATTATGTCTAATAGCACTGTTATCCATCTTTTGACTTCCGATAAATGTATTATCGTCGCCATGAATATCTAATCTTACAAATTGGCCACCTGGTTCATTACCATCGTAATTCCAAGTTGGAGTTGAACTGTCGTTAAGAGAATAGCCTTGACCAAACTTAACTGTATTATCATCTCCCCAAATATGGAATTGGAAATCATTATCATTACAAGATGTCTTAGAACATTTTTGACGAATATCAATATCATTTCTTAATCCGTCTAAATCTCCACCCCAACTATAACCAGATCCCCAAGCATCAGTATAACCAATATAGTTTTTATTTCCAAATTGTAATAGACTTACTGTATTATCATTATGATTAAACGAAAATCTAATTAGATTTTCATAACCAATCTGATCAATACTAAGACTTAAATTATCACTAGCACCACTGGCGACTTGATCTAGATGAATATGATTATGCGTATCATCAGCCAGACTGTTTAATGATAATAACGACACTATCGCCGTCATTAACAATAATTGAATTTGTAACACCTTCATTTTCGCTCTCTATTTTTACACTCGACTCTATTGGTATTCTAATATCTATGATTCCATTAACTTCTCTATAAAACCATATTTGACCAGCAGCTTCGTCTATTATTGTATTGTATTGAGTATTCTTATCGAATCCCAACGCCGTACCGACTATGTTCCCATCAGTAGAACCACCACCGGCTTTGTCTCTCTGTTGTTGTCTTATTATATTTATTTCTTCAAACAGTTTTAACACATCTTGAAGAAAATCTACATCTAATAAATCCATATCCAATTCATTAAAATTTAAATCTTCTTCACCTTCGTCCCAATC
>MDTG01242154.1_pt1 | contig 12277 bp, 13 predicted proteins | sample 811421 | NCBI WGS metagenome assembly MDTG01 (sample SAMN05326645, study PRJNA326480) | marine metagenome | isolation source: seawater | place: Pacific Ocean: South East | collected 2011
CAGAAGTTGTTCAAAATCGGAGACAATCTTGCGCTCACCACGGCTGGTCTGGTCGGACACGCCCAATCTCTGTCGCGCACACTGACCGCCGAGGTCGCTCTGTTTGAGCTGCGACGGCAACAACCCATGACCGTCAAAGGGGCCGCGACCTTGACGGCCAACATTCTCTCGGGTCGCCCGCACTGGGTTCAACTTCTGATCGTTGGTGTTGACGACGATGGTGGCCATGTCTACTCCATAGACTCTGCCGGCGGCTCCATACCCGATGTGTATTGCGCCACCGGGTCCGGCTCGCCTTACATGTACGGTGTGCTTGAAGACGGATTCAAGGACGGCATGACCCAAGCGGAGGCCTTAAAATTGGCGGCACGAGCCCTCCATGCATCGGGACAGCGAGATGCGGCCTCCGGAAACGGAATGGATTTGGCCGTGATCACGCCAGCTTCCGGCTATCAACAAGTCTCCCAAGACGACATTGCCAAACTCCTCAAGTGAGTTCCCTTCTCCCGCGGCTCTGCCGCCATGCACCGTTGGTGCACTGTGGTCACGGTTGACTGCGGGAGCGTGAGGTGAACACCGTGCAAATGACCTACAGAGAACTGAAAGACGAAATCGCAAAAATCATTCCTCGTTCCATCGAGTATGAAATCGACTTGGAAGCGGGCAACATTGCCATCATCACCGCTGACATGAAACCCTTCACGGGACAAGATGGACTGATCGGCAAAATCGCTCGTCGTGTAAAACGTAAGATCGTTCTTAGGACGCCCATCGGTGCCATGATGGACATGGACAAGGCCCGAGACGTAATTCACGAGGTCATCCCACAGGACGCCGACATCACCGAGATGTACTTCGATGCGTGCTATCGAGAAGTCATCATCCAGTGCCGCCAACCCGGGACGGCCATTGGTCGCCGAGGCGAAAACAGCAACGCTATCCGTGACAAGACCGGCTGGGCTGTCAAGGTTGAGCGAACGCCTCCTCTGTTCTCGAAGACCGTTCACGACATACGCATGTACCGGCAATCCCACGGGGACGAGCGCAGAAAGCTCCTGAAAGACTTCGGATTGAGCATCCACCGCCCGACTCGACCCGGTGGGACATGGGCTCGTGTTACCGCATTGGGCTCCTACCGTGAAGTCGGTCGTGCGTGTCACTACGTCACCACCAACGAATCCCGCATCATGATCGACGTTGGCGTGAACATTGCCTCAGACACCGATCCAATGCCGTTCTTTAACGCCCCAGAGGCGCTTCCTTTGGACAAGTTGGATGCCGTGGTCTTGACTCATTCCCACCTCGACCATGCAGGCATGCTTCCTGTGCTGTTCAAGTACGGCTACCGTGGGCCAGTGTACTGCACACCACCCACTCGCGACCTGATGTTGTTGTTGCAAACGGACTACCTCAAAGTCGGCGGTGCGGAAGGTAAGCGCACCCCCTATGACATGGAAGACATCCGTATGTGCATGAAGCACGTGGTTGACGTTGATTGGGAATCCACCACCGACATCGCCCCCGACGTCAAATTGACGTTTTCGAATGCAGGACACATCCTCGGCTCGTCGGCCGTCCACCTCAACATCGCAGATGGAAAGCACAACATCGTTTTCAGCGGCGACCAAAAGTACGAGAAATCCTGGTTGTTCGATGCAGCCAACACCCGTTTCCCTCGGGTCGAGACCCTGGTGATTGAATCGACCTACGGAGCATCTGGAGACTACCAACCATCCCGTCAGGAGGCCAACCAAGAGCTGCAAGACATCGTTTCTCGCACGCTGCAGCGCGGTGGAAAAATGATCTGCCCGGTGTTCGCCGTGGGACGCAGTCAAGAGGTGATGATTGCAATCGACGAACTCTTCCGTTCCGGAACCGTCAAACCCGTCCCCGTTTGGCTTGACGGGATGATCCAAGAGGCCACCGCCATACACGCATCTCACCCGAACTACCTCACCAAGGCGTTGAGCAAATCGCTGCTGAAGGACGACGGCGAAAACCCGTTCACCAGCGAGTGGTTCCGACCTGTGAAAGGCCGAGAATTGCGAGAGAGCATCGTCATGGATTCGTCGCCGTGCATCGTTCTTGCGACCTCTGGCATGCTGAACGGTGGCCCGGTGATGGAGTACTTCAAGAACTGGGCCCACGAAGAGCGCAATTCGCTCTGCTTCGTCGGGTACCAAGCCGAGGGCACCTTGGGGCGCCGTCTTCAGAAGGGCTTCGGAGAGGTGCCCATGCTCATCAACGGCAAAACGGAGATCGTGAAGATCGGTTGTGAGATGGTCACCATCGACGGATTTTCCGGACATTCCGACCGAAGACAGCTTCTCGATTTCGTCGACCGCATCAATCCCCCTCCCAAGAACATCATCTGTCATCACGGCGACTATCAGAAGTGCAACGAACTTGGTTTGACGCTGCGCGAACGATACAACTGCCTGACCTTTGCGCCCAGCAACCTCGAGACCGTCCGACTGTTCTGATCACAGCGGCATATCGATGCGTTGGTCCAGCGGGTCGGGAAGATCCGTCGGGCTCTCCACGGGTGTTGAGTCGATTCGGCCGCGTGCCTCTGCGACGGACAGGCTTCGTCGCTTGGTTTCGGCTGGGCCAGAAAACAGGACAAGTGCACCTCCCACAGCGGTGGCCAAAAGACCTCCTACGGCCAAGGTGAGTGTATACTCACCAGAGCTCAGACCCGCCAAGCCTGCAAGCGTCATCACGACCAGTCCGCCTGCGATGAGCAGCGGGCGCGTTCGACCAGCCATGGAGGCGCTAGCACCAAGGTGTTCATGAACCCGTTGTGCGTGTGGTGAATTATGCAATCCTCGAACACACCCACATGTCCAGGTTGGTTGATGACGGCCGTCGCACCCTGGGGCGAAAATGCAGAAGACGCGTTCGATCAGGGCTTGGTCGAATTGGGTCTTGGCGATGTTCGATTGATTCAAGCTCAAGGTGCCATGCTTCCTCTTGGTTTTGAGGCCACTCCACCCCGGCCTCTCGCCATGGGTACGTTGGCAGAGTGCCATTTGGCGACGTCCTACGCTTGGAACGGTTCTTCCGCCTCCGCTGGTGTGGCATGGGCAACCTGCGTGACTCCAGAGGGAGACGAGTGCGCCATTGTGGCCACCATCGCAACCGATCTTGACTACGAGGAAACGGTTGTGCTGCTTCGACGAAATCTGCAACGAAGGTTGGCAAGTCGAGACCTTGAAGTGGTTCAATTTGACGTTGCAGTGGACGAGGTGACGGCAGGTCAAGACCACCATGGTGTTGCCGTAGCCGCCCTCATTTTGCCCGATTCACTTTCCCTCGGTGCTCGAACCCGAACGGGACCTGTTCGTGGCGGTCTTACTCGAACCGCTGCCCCTGAACCCAGAAAACGTGTGGATACGAAAGCACCAGCTGCCCCTGCCCGCCGACCGGGCCAACCAAAGAACAATCATGATTTCACACTCTGAGGCGATTTCGTGTCGGAACAATCGTGGCTGGTCATCCGCTGCAAGGCCTGCTTGAAATGCTCTGGCCAACGGCGGCAAAAAGGGCGATGTCCTCACTGCGGTTCTCCACTGGACGGAAGTTCGGAGGTGGTGAAAGTCTGCCAATCGAGCGGCGAACTGCTCACGGAGGTGGCTCTGGCCAACACGCCCAGCGAACTTCGCGATGAATTGCGCTCTCGATTGTCAAACACCGCGTTTGAACACGATGCGTCCACCCTTTCCATGAGAGCGTTGCTCAAAAAACTGCGAAACATGGCCGACCCGGACGGGGTCATCAGCCTCGCAACGGTCTCGCAACACCTTGGAGCAAACAATGTTGATGCACCTCCAGACGGACTTATGGAACAGGCAGAACTTGAGGGCTTGGTCCTACGATTGAGCGAGACGCGCTGGATGTTCTTAGAGTGAAGTTCATAGGTAGGACGCCGTGGCACACAACAAGGGCGTATGGGTTAGTTTGGCCTATACTCGGGCGTTTGGGACGCTTGGACCCAAGTTCAAATCTTGGTACGCCCACCATCAATCGGGAAGCACGATGCTGTGAACCCATATCACATGGAAACCGAATTGCGTTCGTGTGAAGTTCGTGGGCATCGTTTCCAACTTTGATGCCCAGACGGCGTCTTCGAAGGTTTGAGCCATCTGGCCTTCGGTGAATTCACCAAGGTCGCCTCCTTTACCACCGCTTGGACAGTTGGAGTATTTTTTTGCGAGTTTCTTGAAGGTACGGAGTGGTTTTTTTGACGCGTTGATCTCCTCGAGAATCTGCTTTGCCTCGGGTTTGTTCGCTACGAGAATATGGCGGACGTGGGCCTTTCTGGGCTTCCTCCTCCGGTCATGTCGTCGCATGGCTCCTCAACTCCCGATGAACACGAGTGGCTGACCGGTCAAAAAGATGCGCGATGCTCCAGAACAGCAAGCACATTGCGATGCCCGGCACGCCTCGCACCATCAATTCGACCTCCAAGTCGTTGGAAACCTGCGGAATCAAAGCCGACCATCCAAGAAGATAGGACAGCAAGGCGAAAAGCGTGTGCGGTGTTAGGCGCTTGGGGTGAAGCCAACGCAGGTTGCGACGGTGGTGCTCCACGGCCATCATCCAACCCACACTGGCGAAGAAATGAAGTGGTCTGATGCCGCTTACCTCACTTCTATAGATACTTTGAACGGGTCGTTCGGCGATTCGAAAACCCCTCGATGAGAGGTTGATCAACCAATAGTTGGGGTAGCCATAACCGGACCAAGACCGTTCCCAATCCCACTCGCTGAGCACCTTGGATGAGGTGGCCGTGAAGCCGCATTGCGGGTCGCCAACGCGCTGTCCAGAAGCGAGAGTGGTGAACCATGAGAGTAGTCTTGATGCTCGCTGACGTTGAGCAGGCATGCGGTTGAGGCCTTGTTCATGCATCGCTCGGTTTCCTTTCACGTGGTCGGCTTTCTTGTCGATGATGGGTTGTATCAGATCTTCCAAGTCGTCTGGATTCATCTGCCCATCGCCTGCCATCACCACGCTGATGAACGGTCCGTTGAACCGCTCCAGCAACGCACGGTGGCCTCGGTCAATGGAAGCTCCAACCCCGTCCCCGTCCCCCTCAATCACCACAACCTCGCAGCGTGCCGTCGCTGATACAGCTCGTTCTTTCGTGGCGTCGGTTGATCCATCGTTGACCACCACTGCGATGTCCACGGTTCCGGGAAGACCCTCGATCACCCCAGCGATGTGGGCTTCCTCGTCCCGGGCTGGGATGACCACGCCGATGTGCCACCCATGAAGCATGGTGGGTCGAAGCAAACGGCATCAATCAACCTATGCTTGAAACACCACGAACCGGCTTTGTGAAAGAACAGGGTTCATAGCCTCTTCAAAAAAAGAACCTGTGTGGACGGTCCTCTGGCGCGTGTGGTTCTCATTGGCAAGGACATTGAGTTACGTATCGTTTCTCTGATTGTTCGCTCAAAAGAAGTGGCTTCTGATGTTGTGTTGTTTGACACCGGATCGAAGGATGAAACCGCCCAATTGGCCGAAGAGGTGGGGTGTGCTGTCCATGCCTTTGACGGTGACCTGAGTCCACAAAGCGTCACTCGATACGCTTTGAACTGCGATATGGAATGGACGGGCTCCACTCTTTTTCTTCCCATCACCTCGCAGTGGAAACTTTCTCAACTTCCCTTGAGCGTAAACCGTGCTCGTGAAGGTTGGGACATTCACTACTTGTTCCGCATCGGGCAGCACGATGGACCCCAGGACCAGGTGAGGCTGGCGACGACCGAAATGGCTCACCTGATTTCCACCCGCCGAGGCATCGAGGAGCTTGCGGGACTGGAAAACGAATCCACCTCCGAAGACGTCTCGCAAGAACTCCGTGTCCGCTTTGTCAAGAGCGACGCTCCGATTCAACTCCCGCAGCGTCAGTCGCTGGCCACCGCTTCTCGTTTCGCCCAGTTGTTTTACTGGATGCTTGAATCCAAACACCCTCTGTTGCTGTTCGGTATACCCGGCGTGGTGTTGTTCGTCTTGGGCTATCGACTCTCCGGAGACCTTGCCACCATGTTCACGGAGTTGAATTCGACGTCCATCGGCGTCACCCTCATCACCGTCGCCATGACACTGATCGGTTTGTTTGCGATGATGGTGGCCCTTATTTTGTACATCATGGGAAAGCAGGTGGCGAGGATTCAAAACCAGTACAATTGGCCCAAAGGGAGCTGATTGCATTCCAGGCCATCTTGTTTGCCTTGACATGGATCGTGTCCTGGTTGATCACCTTTCAACCTGGCAGTTTGTCTACGATCAATTGGGAATCTCCAACAATGAATCCTTCGATCTTTACAATCAAGGCTTACTGGACGAGTGGGAATGGATCAAGCTGGACTTGGCTCTCATCAAATCCGCACCCGGAGGGAACATCACGGATGAACGTCTTCGCGGGTTGATGGAGGGCATGCCCATGATGAAAGGATGGAATCGCCTCATTGCCCATCTTCTCAGTTTGGATGTTCATGTGGCCATCGTCAGCGGGGGGTTGCAGAAAACAGCCCGGGACATTGCAGCCGCCTTCCCGTCAACCCAGCCGTGGAAGCGGCGTTGGGGAGGGATTGACCGCCACACGGCGCGTGAGAAATGCGGCGGTCGTGATTCGAAGCTCCATGTGTTCACCAACGGATGGTTGATGTCGTCTGGGGATGGAACAACCTCGCCCGGCATTGATGACTTTGGTCGTTATCAGGTGCAAATGAACGGCAAGGGAGCCATCGTGAAGATCCTTCAGCGTCGCTTGGGTGTGCCCAAGGAACAGACCGCCTCCGTGGGCGACTCAATGGGCGATGCGGGAATGTTTGCTGAGAGTGGGTGTGCCGTCTTGTTCAACCCCTGGGACGACCGCCCGCGTGCTCTTGCTCATCACGTGATTGAACACAAGGATTTGGGTTTGGTTCTGGACCTGATTTGCGAACAATTTGGATTGCAGAAACCGTCAAGAACAAGCCCGAAGGTTTGATTCTCATGTACGACGACGGTTTGATGTCAATTTGCCCGCACTGTGGGTTTTTGTTGGGTGTCTTCATCCCTGGCATGCCTTGCCCATCGTGCGGAGAAACCCTGCTTTGATCAGGGCGTGACCCTGCGGGATGTTCTCGGGAATGGAATCACTTCACGAATATGGGTTGCACCAGCCAACCAGCTCACGACTCGGTCCACGCCCAAACCGAATCCACCGTGGGGGACACCTCCGTAGGAACGCACGTCGATGTAGAACTGATAGGGTTCGCGTGGTGTGCCCTCTTCGTCAATGCGCTGCAGGATTTCCTCTTCCGACCACGTGCGTTCGCCCCCGCCGATGATTTCTCCGTAGCCTTCCGGTGCAAGCAGGTCGTGGCACAGGACGTACTTGCCGTCCTCCGGGTCCACGCGGTGATAGAACGGTTTGGCCACTTTGGGGTAGTGGGTCAAGAAATGCGGGACATCAAAATCCTGAGTGAGGATTTTTTCTTTGGAATAGTCCAAATCCTGGCCCCATTCAACGGCCACATTTTTCCCCTGAAGAATTTCAATGGCCTCGTCGTATCGCATTCTCGGGTAAGGGTTGTCAGCGTAGTTTGCAATGAGTTTGAGATCTCGTTCCAAGTAGGTAAGTTCATCCTCACGTTCATCCAACAAGGCTCGTGCGATGTGTCGAACCACACCTTCACCGTGGGCCATGATGTCGTTGTTGGTGGCCCAAGCCATTTCCATCTCCGCATGCCAAAATTCGGTCAGGTGTCGACGAGTTCTCGATTTCTCCGCTCGGAACGACGGTGCGATCGTGTAGAGACGCTCAAGGGCCGGCATGGCTGCCTCGGCATAGAGCTGCCAGGATTGCGTGAGGTAGGCTTGCTTCCCAAAATACGGGACCTCAAACAATGTTGAACCCCCCTCCACCGCACCGGCAACAAAGTTCGGTGCTTGATATTCCAAAAAATCGTGGCCTCGGAAGTAATTGTGAATGGCTCCAAAGGCTGAGCTCCTGAGTTTCAACATCGTCGTGGCTCGAGTCGTCCTCAAGTAGAGATGCCGATGATTGAGGGTGTGTTCGGTACCGCCGTACGTGAGTTCTCCGTCTTCGTCTTCGACCAGCATGTCGGCTTCGGTGATGGGGAACGGGCGTTCAGAGTTCACGGGGCCGACAACTTCGATGTTTGAGACGTCGAGTTCATGCCCGCCTTCTGCGCGTTCGTCTGCACGCACAGTCCCGGTGAAGATCACACTGGTTTCGATGATGACGCCCTTGAGCACGTCAAAGAGTTCTTCACCGAGGTTGGCCTTTTTTCCAACGCACTGAATCGTGCCGGTAGAGTCGCGCAAAACGATGAAGCGCAGGTTGTTGTTTCCACGCGTCCGTTTGATCCAACCCATGAGTTCGACCGTCTGACCGTCGTGTTGGCCGTTTTGCACATCGCCTATCCAAGTGGTCTTGACCATGCTCTCACCGCTCAAACCCACCGGACCGGCCTATGTATATGTCTCCCTTCAACCGCTTTGAAATACGACCTGCTTTGAAAGGAATCGTGCAAAGTCTGAAAACCGTCCTCGCTGAGGTGTGTTTGTGAAAAAGACCGCAGTGTACGCGCTGGGCGGCAACGCCTTGCAATCCCCAACCGGTGTCTCAAACGATTCAACCGAGGTTCTGGCCCGAGTCATGAGCGACGTGATTGACCTTTTGGAGATGGACTGGAGCGTGGTCATCACGCACGGCAATGGACCGCAGGTGGGGCATCTTCTGGCGTTGGATTCGGAACGGGCTCACAGTCTTGATGCGTGGGTGGCGGCCACGCAGGGCATGATCGGGCATGAACTCTCCATGCACCTGCAAGCGATTCTGGAACGTCGTCGTCGTCCAGAACGGACGGCGGTGGTGTTGACCCACGTCGAGGTCGATGCCAAGGACGAGGCGTTCAGTTGGCCCACCAAACCGGTCGGACCTGTTCTTGATGCAGAGACGGTCATGTCCGTGGACTGGAACATTGCTGAAACCGTTCACGGACCCCGTCGCGTCGTTGCGAGCCCCCAACCGATTCAAATCCTGGAGATCGATGTGATTCGGCGCTTGGTGGAACTGCACGCCGTGGTGATTTGCGGTGGTGGCGGCGGTGTCCCCACCGCTCGGGTTGGGGACCACCAACAAGGCGTTCCAGCCGTGATTGACAAGGATCACTTTTCGTCGCTCTTGGCCACCGATTTGGACGCAGATGCGCTGATCATCAGCACGGCTGCCGATGCCATCTACCGCTCTTACGGAACCCCTGATGCCGAACCCGTTCGAACCTTGGCCGTCAACGAAGCCCGTGCGATGGAGGCCGATGGCGAGTTTCCGAAAGGCTCCATGAGTCCGAAGGTCGAAGCGATTTGCAACTTCGTCTCGGCAACCGAAGGGGGCGTCGGTCTCGTTTGCTCGCCCGGTCGTGTCCTCGATGCACTTCGCGGAGAATCCGGCACGACCATCCGTTCGTAGTCTCCTGCCCAAGCGCATCAATCATGTTCTTATGGCTCCGCTTTCTCCGGTGGACCATGAAGACCCCCATCATTGCCGAAGCCCACTGTGACGCTCCCTGCGGTGTTTACGACCCAGCCAGTGCCCGAATCGCCGCTGAAGCCGTTCAATCCATGACAAAGAAGATGCTTGCCATGACCTGCCCCGACACCAACGATTCCGTCGCAATGGCCGCTTACATGAACACCATGGCTCGCTACGCAGCCGTGAAAGAAGAAGAAGCCCAAAACTGCAAAGACGAACTCCTCATCTTGTGGACCGACTTTTTCAAGCCGCAACACCTCGAATCCATCCCGGACCTCCACGATACCTTCTGGCACGCTGCAAAACTCTGCTCGGCGTGCAAGGTGGAGGTCTCCGCTGGACACGCCCAAGAACTCATGGACGCCTGCGAGGCCGTTCACAACATGTTCTGGACCGCCAAGGGACGTGAAGTCCCATGGATTCGAGCCTCCTGAGGTCAACGCATGACGGAGGCTTTGGATGTTCGCATCCAGGGCGACAGCATGTGGCCCACCTATCATGACGGCGATTTGATTTCTCTGGTTGTGTGCGACGGCAACTACATCCCATCCGCAAACGACGTGGTCTTGGTCGAGCACCCACTGAAGTCCGGCGTCCTGATGGTAAAACGAATCTCAACCGTGGAAGCCAGCGGGCGACTGTTTCTTACCGGAGACCACCCCGACCCGTTGGCGAGCGAGGATTCTCACAACTTTGGGCCGGTTTCACCCGAGTTGGTCAAGGCCTACCTGCGATAACGACGTTGGCGGGCCTGACGGGGTTCGAACCCGCGACCGACGGATTAAGAGTCCGTCGCTCTACCTGACTAAGCTACAGGCCCATCCTTGCCTTTTGACGGGTGTATTTAATGCTTGATGCACCGGGGATACCGACGGGCATTCAAACCTTCTTTTCGAGTGTCTTGACGCCGGAGGACGACGCCAAAACAACCACGTCGCACATGTTGTTGAACAGCCCAACCTGAACAACGCCGGCCAGCGCAAGCAGCGCCGTTTCCGTCGCCTCAGGATCGGTGATGCTTGCACCGGTGTGAGCGTCTGCGATGAGGTTCCCGTTGTCGGTTTGCAGCAAGACACCGCTGTCCTCCCGCATGACGACGTTGCATTCCAAAACGGATTCTATGCTGCGCCTCGTGGTGTTGTGAGAAAAAGGCGTGATCTCGATGGGAAGGGGGAAGGCACCAAGGACGTCGACCCGTTTGCGGTCGTCAGCGACCACCACCATCCGCTTGGAGGCTTGGGCAACGACCTTCTCTCTCAACAGCGCTGCGCCGCCACCTTTGATGAGTTGGAACGACGGATCGAATTCGTCCGTTCCGTCAATAACGACGTCCAATCCCGGCAAATCGTCCAGATCCGCCAAAGGGATGCCAACCTCCACGGCCAATGTTTTCGTGGCGATTGACGTGGGCACGCCAACGATGTCGAGCCCTTCCTCACGTACACGCCGGCCGAGTTCCAATATCGTGTACTTGACGGTTGAACCGGTTCCGAGACCAACCTTCATCCCACTGCGAACGTAAGCGCACGCGGCCTCACCGGCCTCTTTCTTCAGCGCCTCGACGTCCATGGACGATACTTGAGCACGCCATCTATGGACTTTCGCTCCTCATCCTCAACATCGCATGGCCGAACCCTTTAGACCCTTGAGAGGCCGTCACCACCACATGAGCCAAACCCGAGCGGCCGCCCTGGCGTCCGGATTGGTTGTTTTGTTTCTGTTGTCGCTGGTCCCACCAACGCACCCTGCACCCTTGGAATCCGCTACCAAATCCGTTCCAAACGCAGTCACACCCGTCGGACAAAACCAACAACTCACCATCGGATCATGGCCCGACGGTGCCAACCAGCGCGTGGAACTTTCGATACCGGACGGGCACTCCATCAAATCGCTCAACATCGACCTGGGCGCCAGCACGCTCACGAGCTCGATGGGGAGTGTGTTGACCGATGCTGGCGAATTTTCGGGGAGCAACCAATACGATGGGATGGATGTCAATAAGTCCTCACTTCAGATACTGCCCCAGGACTGGCAGTACGATTTTGAATCCGGTACCTTCGCCCCCGAATGGAGTCTTTCAGGGGCATCAAACTGGGCGATTCAAGCCGACGCTCGATTGGGTGGTGCGCGATTGGCCAAGGCAGGAACCATCACGCACGGTCAAGAGACCGGCATGACCCTCGATGTTTCCCAACTCCCCTCATCCACAGGTTCGTTCAGATACAGCGTCTCCTCCGAAGGCAGCTTTGACTACCTCCTGTTTTGCATTGACAACACGGGCTGCACTCGGTACAGCGGCTACAACAATCAGTGGTCGGGCACGGTCAACAACGCACAGCACGTGTTCAACATCCCGGCCAACGCTCAAACCCTCACGTGGAAGTACACAAAAGACGGCAGCATCAATTCCGGTTCAGACACGGCATGGGTTGACGACATTGTCATTACCCCCACCGGTGGTTCGGGCAACGGCGAAGGCACTTGGACGTCGGATGCGTTTGGGCCGTCCCTCCTGGGCCGAGGTGAAAACCTGATGCATGGCTTGCTTCACATGGACGCAATCGTCTATCCCGGCTCCGAGTTTGAATGGCAAATTCTTGATGCGACCACCAACGCCCCTGTGCCAGGTTTTGAACGTCTAACCTCAACGTGGGTGGATTTGGGGATGATCGATGCTCAGCAGCACCCCTTGCTGAGGTTTGAAGTTTACATGAAGGAGGCCGC
>MDTG01257868.1_pt1 | contig 12277 bp, 13 predicted proteins | sample 811421 | NCBI WGS metagenome assembly MDTG01 (sample SAMN05326645, study PRJNA326480) | marine metagenome | isolation source: seawater | place: Pacific Ocean: South East | collected 2011
TAGAGCTAGATCTGAAGATCGAAAAAGATCGAACTCATCGAACCATTTGTCCTGGAGCAACCGGTTGGCGGCGCTGCAAACACGAACTACTTCGCTACTTCTCTCTCCGGTCGACGCGAGTGTATTCAGATCACTTTCTTCTAAATCGCGAAGTTCGCGGTATACGCGAACGAGCTCCCGTTCTGTTGCCCCGTGGTGAGCAATCGGTTCGAATATGCCCGGGGTATCGCTAAGGATTTGGCGTATAGCGGCGCCGATGACAACGCCTCGTACCGGCTGACGTCCTTGGGCTAGGAAGGTGTGACCAGCGACAGCTTCAGCAAGTCGGTATGAAGTTAAGAAATCTGTTCCAACTAGACCTGAGCCAACCCAAGATGTCGCTCCGTAGTTACCCGTCGCCAGCTCTCTGCGCAGAGTAACTGCCACGTAGTTACTCGGCACTATGACACAGACTGGCGCGAACACATCCTGGCTTTTTGCATCGTGAAGCAGTCCGGCGAGTTGCTCGTTAGCTTCGCTGCCAAAGCCGACTTCGCGAGCGTCAATCATGGCACCAACCATAGGGTCGGGGAGTGACTTTCATATCTGAGCAAAACAACTCAGACCTATGTGTCAGTCATCTTTGCAACCACTGGTGCCATGGCGTCTACCTCACCTTCATGGATGACCCAATAACTTGTGCCGTATAACTCTCGGTATTGATGAAGCTGGTCACAAACATCATTGATGGTTCCGGCGAGAACCATCGGGATAGTCCGCGCTTGTTCCGGGGACAGACCGAACATTGGGGCCATGCCCTCAAACATTTCATCTGCCTCTGAAGTGGTGTTGGTTATCGCAGTCATAAACGTGTTCATCTGCAACTCAATCTGGGGAAACCGATCCCCAGCGGCTTCTTCGACCCAATTTCGACGCTCTAAAAATTTCTCTCCAAGAGCTGATAATGCTGTTTCAGGACCGACAGATCCGGCGTGCAGTGACGCGTTAAGACCAACAATGTCGGCTCGTAAGGCCGCTTCGGTAAGAACTCGCTTTCCGCCACCACCAACGATTACCGGTGGACCACCGGGCTGAATTGGAGACGGAGTGCCGACTAAGCCGCTGATCTCGTAATGGTCGCCTCGAAAATCGAAAGGTTCACCGGACCACAAACCTTGAACAACCTCTATGGCCTCAATCATCCGATCTATGCGTACACCGGGCCGGTCGAAGTTGATACCTGCAGCGTTGTAGTCATCATTCATCCACCCTGCGCCGATTCCGAATTCGACTCTGCCGCCCGAAACGACATCAAGAGTCGCAATCTCTTTAGCCAGGGTTACTGGATGTCGGTAGTCCACGTCGTATACAAGAGTGGCTACTCGAAGAGTTGATGTTGCTTCCGCAGCCACCGTTAGAGCAACCGTTGGCGCCCATTGATCATCAAAATGATCAGGGCAAAACACTGTGCTGTAACCGAGATCCTCAATTTTGCGGACACTTTCTCTGTAAGACTCGCCTGAAGAGGATTTCGAAAACTGGACACCGAACCGAAACGGATGCATCCCCGCACCCTAACGTGGTTCGATGGCCTCTCTTGCTCCTAATGAATATCCCGATGCTCTATTCGCGCTCGTCGAGGGAGAAGTGAAACCAACTGAGCTAACCCGCGGACCTTGGAGTCATGGGGTAATGCACGGCGGTCCTATCTGCGGGTTACTTGCATGGATCCTTGAAAAGAAACTCAATCGAGAGGACCTCGTGTGCACCCGTTTGACCGTCGAAATCCTTTCCGGTGTCCCAGTTGAGAATTTGGCGGCTTCCAGCGAGGTCATCAAGAACGGTAAGCAAACAGCAGTTGTAGAAGCGTCCATATCGCGCCAAGGAAAAATGTTGGCGAGAGCGACATCGCAGTGGCTAGCGAGACCGGGGGAGATAGTGGTGAACGGAGAAGAAGTTCCCGATATTCCCACAGTGCGTGCCGATCCTGGCTCTCACCCAGACATCGAATATCCGAGGCCCGGCTTCAACGCAGACGCTGTAGACCTAAGAATACTTTCGGGCTCGACGGAGGAACCTGGCCCTGGGCTTATATGGGCCCGATTAGACCATCCGCTTGTCGCCGGTGAATCCCCTTCTCTGTTCCAACAAGTAGCTACGTTGTCTGATCTTGGAGCTGCTGTTGGTTGGGAAAACGCAGACGACGATCAGCCTCTGATCAATACCGATGTAACTCTTCAGTTGCTTAGAGAACCTCAGAATGAATGGGTTCTATTCGAATCTAACGTCCAACGAGTAACCAATAATCTTGCGTGCTGTAAAACAACTTTGACGGATCAAGCTGGTCTCCTCGGATGGGTCTTGCAGAGCCAGATGGTCGCTCCCAGCAACATTCAATTTTGATTTATTTGTTTAACTACTGACGGTAAGCCATGCACGCTGGATTAAGAATTGTCACCGACAGCACCATTCTTTATCAAGGCCTCAATCTCAACGTCATCATGACCGGCATCAACCAAAATCTGACGAGTGTGCTCACCCAACTTTGGGGCAGGAGACTTAGGGCCGACCTCAGCCTCCACGAATCGCATAGGAGCAGCAACCGTGCGGTAAGTGCCAATCTCTTCGCTATCGAGCATCGGAAACAATGACAACGCCTCGGCTTGAGGGTCAGATGCCACCTCATGAAGCGCGAGAACTGGACCCCAAATAATCCCATTGGAGTCAAAGATTTCTCCCCACTGGTCTCGACTTTTATGAGATAGGGCATCATCAATAGCGGCAACGATCTCTGGCATGTGCTGAAAACGTCCCCGGATATCTTGGAACCGTTCATCGCTAACAAGATCCGTTCGGTCGATAACGCTGCATAACTTGGGCCAAGCACTCTCTTCTGGCATATTCAAAACGACCCATTTCCCATCGCCACATGGATAGCGATTGGCAGTTGGGATAATCATGTTCTCTCGTGCACGAGGACGAAGTGGTGCATGGTCCACAGCAGTGATTGCGTAATCGGTGGCTTGAGTCCAAATAGCCGTTTCGTAGAGGGAGGTTTCCACCGTTTGAGGTTCTCCAGTTCGTTCGGCGAGCCGTAGAGCAGCCAAAATGGCGCCGACAAAGGCCAGCCCTGTGGTGTGGTCGCCCTGAGCTGGTCTGGCCATCGGCACTGTGCCTGTCTCACCTTCTCTCATAGCGTCATACAAACCGGAGCGACCAAAGAAAGCCGTGACGTCGTAACCAGGTCGGTGAGCTTCAGGCCCTCTTGTCCCATACCCGGTAAGCGTCGCGTGAACAATTCGACCGTTGACTCTTTGCAGAGCCTCTGGATCCAACCCGAATCTCTCTTGGCGGTGTTGCAACAGGTTGCACATGAAAATGTCGGCTGTCGCGACTAAAGCACGTACGACCTCGATGCCTTCATCTGATTCCAGATCAATAGCGATCGATCTTTTGCCCCGGTTGGAAACATCAAACTGGTAGTCGAAACCTTTCTTTTCGTCTGAAACTTTTGCAGGTCGACCCATGTTGCGCATCGGATCGCCGGTTAACGGTTCTACCTTGATGACGTTGGCTCCAAGGTCAGCAAGAATCGCGCCAGCGCTGGGAGAAGCCATCCAATTATCGATTTCTACAACGGTCACATCTTCCAATGGTGCAGGCATCGAATAACCTCCTGGGCGCCTAAAGGGAGACTAGTCAAATAACCCTTCCAACCTGAGAGTTGGATAGATCTGAGACTCGAACCGCATAGAGATGGGAGCTTCAACCATGCACCTCTTGTCGCAGGTCGTTACTCTGCTGGCATGCAGATAAAAGACAAAGTTGCCATCGTCACCGGTGGAGGTAGCGGAATCGGTGAAGCGTTGGCAAAAAGATTTCATGATGAAGGCGCTAGTGGTGTGGTGGTTGTCGATAGAGATAAATCGAATGCCGAGCGTGTGGCCCAAACGGTCGGTGGTACCGCAGTTGAACTAGATGTGACAGATGAGGGCGGAATTACTGACCTCGTCAACCAGACAATTAAAGACTACGGAAGTCTCGACATTTTTGTATCTAACGCGGGTTACGTAACCCAAGGGGGCGTAGAAGCTGACAACGAAGAGATTCAGCGCATGTGGGAAGTGCATGTGATGTCCCATATATACGCGGCGAGGGCATCGATACCGGCGATGGTCGCGAACGGAGGTGGCTATTTGTTGAACACAGCATCAGCCGCAGGTCTGCTCACCCAACTGGGGTCGATGCAGTACTCGATCACGAAAGCCGCTGCTGTTTCGCTTGGAGAGTTCTTGGCAATCACTTATGGAGAACGAGGTATTCGGGTTTCAATGCTTTGCCCGCAGGCGGTAGAAACAAATATCCTTTCCAATAGTCCTGACCGTCTCGACCAAGACAGAGGTACCCCAGGCAGTGCGGCAGGCGACGGAGTTCTTACAGCGGAACAGCTAGCTGACACTGTTATTGACTGTATGACCGAAGAGCGTTTCCTCGTGCTCCCTCACCCCGAAGTGCAGACTTATAGGGAACGAAAAGCCAATGATGTTGACAGATGGATTAGTGGAATGCAGCGTTTCCAAAGTCAACTTTTTTCTGAGAGTGACTTCGCTCCAGCAGATTGGCTCTTGAGTTAAGGCCCAGTGGCTTCAATCGTTGGTTTCTTCGCGAGAACGTGAATCAGATTGCTTGGCCACAAGCCCCTCCAACTCACCTAGCTGGGTGTCAAGCTCAACTAGTCCCCGCACAACCGAGGTAACGCGACGATTGCTGGGTTTCAATGTTGGCTTTGGTGCACGGCTCTCGAACAGGGACATGAAGCCCCTGCCTTTTGTGAGGTAGGCGGTCGCTAGAAGAAGCGCTGCATATATGAAACCCTCCGATTTCACGAAACCGACCCATCCGTATTCGACCACCCAATTTCGATCTATCAACCAAACTGGTAGGAAAATCAAAACCAGCGCACCGGGCACCGCGGAAATAAGTCGGGAGCCGCCAAAAGCCATGGCCAGAGCAAACATCTTGATTGAGAGTTCCTCTGGGAAATGGGTGTAGTCGTTGAAGTTGGTGGGGACCATCAAAAGGCCGCCGGCAAGTCCAGCCATCCCACCACTTAAAGCAACGCCAAAAAGTCTGAGTCGGTAGACCGGAATGCCAAATGCTCGTGCAGCCTCAGGCTGATCTCGACTGGCGATAAATGCTCGCCCGATGGGCCCTCGTAATAAGCCCTGAACTAGGAAAATAGCTATCGAAGCGTAGGCAGCTACTAGGAATAGTTCCCAAATATGTTCATCGTTTTCAGCGATGCCCGTCCACGATGGCGCGATGAACTCGCCATCTAAGGTCACCGGTAAATTGCCGTCCACCTGCTTAAGGATGATCGGGAAGGCAACTCCTAGAGAGAGAGTGAGTAATGCCAAATAAGCCTTTGGTAAGCGCAACGAAGGGATGGCAACCACCGCGCCGACTAGCGTCCCGGCTATTAGACCAGCGAGAGGCATCCATAACACCGGAGCCCCAAAATCGTTGACCACATGCAGCGCGGCATAAGCACCGACCCCGACGAAAGCTCCCTGTCCCAGCGAGAGCAGACCCAAATAATGGGTCAACACCACTAGCCCGGCGAACGCGAGTGACAGAGCAATCACATTAGATAAGTCAGTAACTATTTTCGGAGTTGCCGCAAACGCGACCCGTAAACAAAGCCCAACAAATATGGCTGACCCGATGATCCACGCCAGACGCTTTACTCCGAACCTCGACGAAGCCTGAGTGGTCATTTCTGTTGCCACGCTTCCGTCCGGGGCATCAAACCTGAAGGTCTGACGAACAACACGATGATCAAGACCAGTAATGCCCAAACGAGAGTTACTTGGCTATCGACGAAACTTACGTACCCACCCAGCATCGTTTCCAGAAAAGCGAACAAATATCCACCCACGAAAGCGAGAACCGGACTGCGCAAACCTCCTAGCGTGGCGGCTGCGAGACCGAACACTAATAGGCGACCCATCATGTCTGGACGGACATTGATCTCCCCGGCTATCAGCCCCCCAGCCAGCGCTCCGATCCCAGCGGCTAAGGCCCAGCCGAACATGAGAACTCGGCTTACCCTGATACCCACAAGGAGCGAACCGGTTCGGTTGGATGTCACAGCTCGGAACGCGAGCCCGGCTTTAGTACGCCGTTGCAGCACTGCCAACAGGCCCAGGACAGCGATCATGGTCAAAGTAATTCCGACGCTGTCATGCCAAAGACGGGCGCCACCGATGTCCCAACGATCTTCCGCTGTTTGAGGAAACGGGGAACCCAAAAACATGGTGCGACCGCCCCACTGTTTGCGAACAAAAGCCCCCAAAAGTAGATACAGGCCTAATGTCGCGCCGACAGCTGCCACCGGGTTGTCGCTGATAGGTCGGATAATCACCCTCTCGGTAAAAGCCCCAATGACCATAGAAATAGCTATTGCACCAAGAATCGCTGCCCACACTGGCCACGCAGCTCCTATGAGATCGGTGTTTGATGAAAACTTCATGTAGGGACTAGGGCCAGTAGCAAGAACCAACGCAATATAAGTGGAGAACATTGCAAGCTGGCCTTGAGCGAGATTCAGTACGCCGGTCGAACGAAAGACCATTGAAATAGCTACTGCCAGCGCTGCATAAGCAGAGCCGTTAGCTAAGGAATCAAAAGTTCTTTGCAAGAACAGCGACATACACAACAAAGTTTGTCACTGTCTAACGCTAGAAGCATCATCTAACGGTCATACTGAAATGAAGAGTTCATGTCAGGATGGTTTATGTGACCACAAGCCGCTACCTCGCTGATCACGCGATTACCTGTAATGGCGACGTTTCGCTTCTCTCCGATGTTGCGATAGATGTGACAAACGGTCGAATTTCCTGGATAGGCAAACAGGCCGATGCCCCAGTTCATCACGGCCCGACGAGCGAGCTCGGAGGTCTAGTGATGCCTGGGTTGGTCAATAGTCACGCCCATACTCCTATGACCCTGGTGCGCGGCGCGGGCGATGGGCTTCCCCTCATGGATTGGTTGACGAAAGTCATGTGGCCACGAGAAGGTCAGATGACTGTAGAAGATGCTTTATGGGGAATGAGACTTGGCGCGGCGGAGATGCTTCTCTCAGGAGTAACAAGCACTTGTGAGATGTACCTATTCGAAGATGCTCTTGTCGAAGCAGCCACCGAAATAGGGATTCGTCTAGCTATTACGCCTGGAATAATTTCAGCAGTACACGGAAATAGCTTGGCTGCGGTCGACAACCGGATCACCGAAATCGCAGAATTCCATTCTGAATACCACGACCCTGAGTCGCTGATCACCGTCGGATTCGGGCCGCATTCTGCCTATGACCTGCCGCTTGAAGTGTGTTCTGAAATCGCTTCAGCAGCCCGAGATCTCCAAACGCTACTTCATATTCACGTGTGCGAAACAGCGACTGAAGGCGCCGCATTAGAGGCACAAAATGGAGGCCGGTCAACTGTCCAGCTTTTATCTGACCACGGGATCTTCGATGGTCGGGTACTTGCGGCTCACAGCATCTGGCTCAACAACGTTGATATTGAAACCTTCGCCCAAAAAGGAGTTGGTGTAGCGCACTGCCCGGTTAGCAATATGAAACTCGCTTCGGGGACTGCGCCCATAACGGCGATGCGCGCAAAGGGAATCGATGTTGGATTAGCAACTGACGGACCAGCTTCGAACGACGACCTTGACCTATGGCAAGAAATAAAGTTTGCTCCTCTACTTGCTCGTGTGTCGAGCTTGGATGCGTCGTCAATGACACCGCAAGATGCTTTGACAATGGCGACTGTTGAGGGATCTCGAGCAATAGGCAACGACGATGTGGGAACACTTGAAGTTGGCGCAAAAGCCGATTTCATCCGACTCAACCTCGATGATCCGACCTTTGTTCCAGTCACGAACGACGACGAACTGATTGCTCACGTTGCCTGGGCTGGCAGCGGTAGACACGTAACTGATGTCTGGGTCGGAGGCACACAAGTAGTCGCTGATGGGCGACTACCGAATTTTGACCTTGAACAGGCTCTCCATGAAGTTCAAAGTCGCGGTAAACGGTTGGCCGAAGACTCAGGCACATAACTTCGGGTTAATACAAGATAGATAAAGTTCGCCCACGGCCTTAGCCGCACGTGCAACGATGGCTCCCATGATCGGGATTATTGCCGGTAGCGGTTACTACGAACTTCCAGGCCTTCTGCAACGAAAAGATGAAGTCTTCACCAATGAATATGGTCAGGCAACCGTATCGATGGGGACATGGGACAGCATCCCCATCGCCTTCGTAGCGCGACACGGAGGCGACCATTCCATTCCCCCTAACGCGATCAATTATCGAGCAAACATCAAGTCACTAGCTGACCTTGGGGTGGAGTCGGTATTCGCCGTCAACGTAGTTGGCTCTATGGTCCCTGAACGAGGCCCAGGGTCACTGTTTGTAGTTGACGATTTCATCGAATTCACACAAGGCAGACAATGCACATTCTTTGATCGCCCGGGTGAGGTGACTCACACAGATATGACTTCTGTATACGACCCAGAACTTCGAGCGATACTCATACGAGCCGCCGAACTCGAAGGCCAGGAAGTTACTAACACAGCTACCTACGTGTGCACTGACGGGCCCAGATTTGAGACGCCAGCCGAAATCCGGATGTTCACTCAATTAGGCGCTCAGGTAGTTGGAATGACGGGCTACCCGGAAGTTGCCCTAGCTCGCGAAGCTGGTATCCGGTACGCCTCGATAGCGGTTGTCTCGAACTTTGCTGCAGGCACAACGGACGAGATCGTAGAAGAAAAAGAAATCTGGCAGGCACTAGAACTAACTAAGGACCCTGTGTTTCGAATCCTGAGGAGAGCCTCCCAACTACATACTTCTGGTGAATGTTGAAGCACACACCGGTATGTGCTGCCGACCTAATCTCCCCCGACCCGCAGCCCTTTAAGTGGCGAATGGGGGTCAAGCCACTCGATAATGACAAATGGCTGCTCGTTGACCGACACCGCGACGCCGAACTAGAAGAGATCGGACGGCTTATCGACGCTCAGCGAGATGAAATTATTTATAGCGAGCCCTCTGCACTAGCAGGATGCGAAGAACTATCAGGTGAGGTCCTTCGACATCTTCGACAAAGACCTGACCTGGAAACCCTGACGATCAACCAAGACCGTCATCAAGCTCCGATAGAAGCGATTCGCCGCGTTGTCCAAGAAGACCTTTGCCTTCTGGAAAGACGACCCGAGGGTTGGACAATGACCGCATGTGCTGTTGCAATTCCAACCCAATGGGATGTGCCTTCAAAATATGGAAAAACCCTTGACGTAATCCATGAACCAGTGCCCCGATACGACTCCGACTTAGCTCAACCGATGAGGACCTTCTTCGACCGTCTACGACCTGAAACCCCGGTTTGGAGAGCCAACCGAACTCTTACTGATGACCCAAGTTTGAGATTGATGCCCCAGCGGCGCCACGAGCCAATGAGTGATGACATCTCCGTTGCCAACGTGGCTGACCGTGTGTGGCTACGCGTCGAATATCAGACCCTTCGACGACTCCCTCAAAGTGGTGTGATTGTGTTCACGATCAGAATTCTGAGGCAAAAGATTTCATCGGTAGCGGATTATCCCGAAGCCTTGGGGGAACTTGTGCGTTCATTGACAGACATGCCAGAGGATGTTCGTGGATATAAGGACAGCACATGGCGCCATGCTGGCCTCATTAAAGATTGGGCTCTTTCAACGGGTCAGCTAACGAATGAGGCACTAGCGAAAAGCTAACGAACGTTCGTGTGTATACTTTTCTTATGCGTACATGGAGCAGCATGGAAGAGTTCGAAGACTTTCTAGATGCTGGAGGTGTTGTCGAACCTAATGACGACATGCCCGAAAGCTATAGAAATGCCGTCTTTCGCTTTATCGAGTTGCACGCAAATAGTGAGTACATGGGTGGTCTTACCGAAAGAGATTGGATTCCCAAAGCGCCAGGAATGCATCGGAAGCTAACAGCTCTTGCCAAAACCCAGGATGAAATAGGGCACGCCCATCTTCTGTATATGGTCGCCGCTGACCTAGGGATCAAGACGCGCGAAGAAATGATGGTTGATCTGCTTGAGGGAAGGACTCACTTCCACAATGTCTTTCACTATCGAGTGCACAGTTGGACTGATCAAATAGCTGTTGCCTATTTGGTTGATGCAGCTGCTCTGGCCAGCCAACAAGCCGTATTCAAAAACTGTTCGTATGGCCCGTACAAGCGAATCCTTAGACGCGTCATCGCAGAGGAAGGCTTTCATATGCGCAATGGCGAAGAAATGATGCTTTTGATGGCGCATGGGACAGAGACACAGCACGACATGATGCAGGAGTCGATCAATCGGTGGTGGCTACCGGCAGTTCAATTGTTCGGTCCGGACTCCCGGCCAGGCGACGAATTGTTGAGGTGGCATATCAAGTCAGAACGGAACGAAGTCTTAAGAGACCGTTACGTACAAAAGTTCGTCCCACAGCTTTTAGGCGGCGGCTTCGTCATTCCGGACCCTGATCTGAGGAAAGACCCAGTCGATGGGAAATGGAAAATCAGTGAGATTGATTGGGAACCGTTAAAGAAAACGATGCGAAATGGGGGGCCTGATAGTGCGCGTCGAATCGCTGACGCGCGAACCGCTTGGCAGAACGCTGAGTGGGTTCGAAAAGCACTGGACTCTTCAGCGCAGGTGCCCGCGTGACCATTACGCAGTCAGATCTCGAAACAGTCCGATCAGCCGTTGGGTCGGTTAAAGACCCCGAATATCCGGATCTGACTATCAACCAGCTGGGAATTCTGGAAAATGTGGTGATTGACGCTTCCTCTATTCGGGTTGACCTTGTCCCTACTATTTTGGGATGTCCGGCGCTGGGCATCATCGAAGAAGATGTTAAGGCGGCAGCTCGAGGACTAGGACATGAAGTAGCGGTGCGATTTTGTCGCTCACCGGTATGGACTCCCGACCGTATAAGCGAGGACGCTCAACAAATCTTGGCAAACGAGTACACCATTGCGATAACCCCGCGATCGGGCCGCACACAATGCCCGGTATGCGGCACAACGTCATTAGAGAAGCGAAGCGATGTGGGGCCTACAGCTTGCAGATCGGTGCATTGGTGCGCTAACTGCCGAAACCCGATAGAAGTAGTGCGGTCTCGAGAGGCAAGCGATCAGTGACTCGACGAAATAGAGCCGATGTCATCGCGGCTGCACGGGTTTTGTTCGCGGAACAAGGTTTCCATGGAACTTCGATGCGAGATCTCGGCAAAGAACTAGGTATTCGTGGGTCGTCGCTGTACAGCCACGTGGTTTCTAAAGATGAATTGCTGGTTGATGTAGTTCGAGAAGCTGCTTCACGCTTCCAAGGGTTGGCGGATGAGGTTAAGACTATGTCCGGTACAGCTACCGAAAAGTTGTCCAGACTTGTCCAAGGCCATCTTCAGATCCTGGTGGAAGACCCAGACCAAGCCCGCACCTTCCTCAATGAGATTCGCTTTCTTCCCGAACTCGAACGAGAAGAAGCAGTAGTGATGTTCGACCGATATCAAGAAACTTTTCGTGAAGTCATTGAAGCTGGCTGCATCAACTTGGAATTTCGTTCCGATCTAGATGTTTCCTTAATGGCGAACTTAATACTCTCTTTGCTGAACGGTACGACCAGATGGTTCAGGACCGAAGGAACCTTGGATACATCATCTTTGGGTAATGAAATTCATTTGCTGCTTACCGACGGACTTGCCTCTGCACCAAAGGTTGAAGCGTTATGAAAACTTATGAGGTGTTCCTTAAAAAGTCAGGCAAAGATCCATTCACGCACGCAGGTTCAGTGGATGCGCCGGATGATGAAATGGCACTCACTTATGCTCGCGAGGCTTACGGCAGACGCAGCGAAGGAGATCAAATGTGGGTGGTCTTTCGCGGCCACGTCTTGGTTGCTGACGAAATAGAGCTGGAGATGGCTGACCGAACCCACAAACATAACGATGGGCAATTGGTAGCAGAGCTTCGCCGAGCCACTTCGGGTAACGAAAGTTAGCTAATGGTGCCATCGCAGGAAGCTCATAAACTGGTTCTTTCTTTCGCTGATGACGAATTGTGTGTAGGGCAGAACCACTCATGGTGGATCGCTATCGGCCCCTTCCTGGAAGAGGATTTAGCTTTCACCTCGATTGCTCAAGATGAGCTTGGTCATGCGCGAGCACTGTATTCGTTGCTGTCAGATGACATCGATCA
>MDTG01265488.1_pt1 | contig 12277 bp, 10 predicted proteins | sample 811421 | NCBI WGS metagenome assembly MDTG01 (sample SAMN05326645, study PRJNA326480) | marine metagenome | isolation source: seawater | place: Pacific Ocean: South East | collected 2011
GAGGATTATTGTTATATAATCATAACAATTTTCCAAAAAAATTTGAATTTTGGAAAAGTGATTTTAAAAAATACCAAATGTATTTAAAACAAAATAAAATAAATAAAATTGTAGGGGCACTAAGTGTATTAAATAAAATTGACTATGAAAGTGTAGTGATTGGATTTGATAGTTACAAAGAATTTAAACAAATTTTCGAAAATATACCTGATAATAATTTATTAATCCCTAATTTTAATATAAAAAAAAGGGATAAAATAATTGATCCAAGACAATGGTAAAAAGAAAAAATAAAATTATAGCTGTAATTCAGGCAAGGTTAAATTCATCGAGATTTAAAAATAAAATCTTAAAAAAAATAAATGGAAAAGAGATAATTAAAATTTTAATTGAAAGATTGAAAAAGTCTAAACAAATTGATGATATTATAGTGGCTATACCTAATACAAAACCTAATAATAATTTAGAAATTTTCTTAAAAAAAAATAATATAAATACATTTAGAGGAAGTGAAAAAAATGTTTTGAAAAGATATTTAGAGTGTAGCAGAAAATATAAAATAAATAATTTATTGAGGATAACATCTGATTGTCCGTTAATAGATCCTAAGATAATAGATAAAATGGCAAAAGAGTTTAAAAAAAATAATCTTGATTATTTTTCTAATATACAAGAAAGAACATTTCCAGATGGTATGGATATAGAATTTTTAAAAAAAGAAACATTAGAAAAAACTTATAAAAACGTAATCTACGATTATGATAAAGAGCACGTTACCCCTTACATTTTGAGAAGTAATATTTTTAAAAAAAAAAATTATTTTTATAAAAAAGATTACTCCAAAGTCAGAATTACATTAGATTATCCAAGCGATCTTAAAATATTGAATAATATTATTAAAAATTTTAAAAATCTTGATTTTGGGATTGATGAAATTATTAAAGTTCACAATAACTTAAAAATTAACAATAAAAATGCAAAAGATAATTTAAAAATTAATTGGTCGTTAGCAAAAAAAAATATTGCTGGAGGAAATATGCTTTTATCAAAAAGGCCTGAACAATATTTACCAGAAATTTGGCCATCACATTACAAAAAATCAAAGGGTTGCAGAATAATATCATCAGACAAAAAAAATTACTATGATTTAGGTCTAATGGGGGTTGGGACAAATATACTTGGTTACTCAAATAAAGATATTGATAAAGCAGTAATAAAAAGATTGAAAAAAGGAAACATGTCTTCATTAAATTGTGAAGAAGAAGTTTTATTAGCTATTAAATTAAAAAAAATTCATGATTGGAATGGCAAAGTGAAATTTGCTCGGAGTGGGGGTGAAGCAAATGCTATCGCAGTTAGACTTGCAAGAGCATATTCTGGCAAATATAAAATTGCTTTTTGTGGCTATCATGGCTGGCACGATTGGTATCTAGCCACAAATATAAAAAATTCTAAAAATCTTAACAAACATTTAATTGATAATTTAAAAATTTCTGGAGTTCCAAAAAATTTAAGTAATACAATCTTTCCTTTTAAGTATAACGACATTAATTCGTTTTATAATGTATTTAAGAGAAACCCAGATATAGGGATAATAAAAATGGAAGTTTTGAGAAATGAATATCCTAAAAATAAATTTTTAAAAAAAATAAGAAAATTTGCCACCGAGAATAATATTGTTTTAATTTTTGATGAATGCACAACTGGTTTTAGACAAACATTTGGAGGAATCTATAAAATTTTTGATGTAAAGCCAGATATATTAGTTTTGGGAAAAGCATTGGGTAATGGATATGCTATAACTGCTGTCTTAGGAAAAGATGAAATAATGGATAAAGAAAAAGAGACATTTATTAGTAGTACGTTTTGGACAGAGAGCATAGGTCCAACTGCTGCTTTAAAAACTTTGGAATTGATGGAAACTCAAAAAACATGGGTTAAAATTACAAAAATTGGAAAATATGTAATAAAAAATTGGATTAAGATTGCAAAAAGAAATTCAATTAAAATTCAAATAAAAGGGATTCCTGCTTTATGTTCGTTTGAATTTAAGAGTAAAGATAATAATTTATATAAAAATCTTATTACCCAAGAAATGCTTAAAAAAGGTTTTTTAGCTAGTAACATTATTTATATAAGTACATCGCATAAAAAAAGTATACTAAAAAAATATTTTAAGATATTGAATGATATCTTTAAAGTTATTTCAAAATGCGAAAAAGGAGAAGATATTCATATTTATCTAAATAATAAAGTCTCTGAAAAAAAATTTTCAAGGTTGAACTAAAGTGATTTTAAACATTATAAAAAAACTATTTCCATTTGATTATTCAATTTGTGGAAAAGGAAATGATGATGCAATAAAAGTTTACAAAAAATACTTAAATTTTAAAGTTCATGAATTTGAAAGTGGTAAATCTTTAAATGGTTGGCAAATTCCACATGCTTGGACCTTGAAAAAAGGAATAATTTATAATTCAAAATATAAAATTATTTTTAATGCAAAAAATAAAAATTTTGGTGTGCCCATTCTTTCTAAATCCTTTAAAGGTAAAATATCGTTAAAAAAACTTAAAAAAAAAATTTTTTATTCAAAATATAAAAATTATACACCATTTAATTGGACAAATCTTTATCGTAAAAATTTTTTAGACTGGGGGTTTTGTATGAACAAAAAAGAGTTTAATAAATTAAATGAAAAAACATATTTCATAGATTTGATTACTAAAACTAAAAAGTCAAAAATGAAAGTTCTAGAATATACTTTAAAAGGAAAGAATAAGGAGACAATCATAATAAATGCTCACAATTGCCATCCCTTTCAAGCAAATGATGATATCTCTGGTTGTGCTGTTGGAATTCAGCTTTTTAAAAATTTACAAAAAATCAAAAATAGAAAATTTACATACAAATTACTTATCGCCCCAGAAATTTTAGGTCCTCTATTTTGGTTGAAAAAAATTGGTACTGGAAAAAAATATTTGAAATACTGTATTTTATTAAAATCAGTAGGAAATAATAACAACCTTAAATTACAACACTCAAGTGATAAAAATAGTCAAATTGACCTTGTTGGTCTTGAGGAGTTAAAAAAATTAAATTTAGATTATAAAAAGGGTGGTTTTAGAGAAATTTATGGAAATGATGAAATTGTATTTGACTCCCCTGGATATAGAATAAAAACAATTTCTTTAACGAGATTTCCCTTTAAAGAATATCATACAGATGGAGACACTCCTGAAAAAATCTCAGAAAAAAAATTGCAAGATGTTTTAAAACTTTTAGAAAATATTGTTAATAATTTTGAAAAACAAGTGAGATTTAAATGTAATTTTGACGGTGTTATATCTTTATCTAATAAAAAATTTAATTTATATAAAAGGGCAGAAGCGCCAGGCCTCGATAAAGGTAATTATTCCTCTAATTTGAAAAAGTGGAACATATTAATGAATAATATGCCAAATTTATTAAATAATTATTTTAGTGTAAAGCAAATTTCAAAAATTTATAAACTTCCAGAAAATGAGGTTTTAAGATACTGCTTAAAATGGAAAAATAAAAAATTGTTAAAGGAAATTTAATTATTTTTTTCCCTTAGATGTATAAAAAAACCTTTTTTTTGCTGCATCAAGATTTTTATAAGGTGTAATAAATCTATCACCTGCTTTAATTTTACTGATTATATTATTGCCTTTTATATCAATTACTTCTTCAACAATTAAACAACCTGATTTACATGCAACAACTATCCAATTTTCTGTTTTTCTAAAAACAAGTCCATATTCATAAGGATGAAATTCTTTTTCGGCTTTTGTAAAATTAACAGATTTAATTCTAACTAATTTACCATTTAATAATGTGGAAGAACCAATATAAGGATCATCGAATGCACAAATAAAAGCGAATAACTCAATGATATCTATACTCCAATCTATCCAACCATTATCTACACTTGAAAGTCTAGGCATGTAAGAAGATAAATATGAGGGCTGGTTAATTAAATTAAAATTTTTATTTTTCATGATTTCATTTAAAAATTTACTCAAAAAAGTCTTTTCTTTTTCTATTTGGAATTTTTGAAAGTCTATTGGTTTTTTTAAATGATAAGGAAAAAGAAATTCTTCATATGTCAATATTTCACCTTCATCTATTTTATTATCATTAATCATATGAAGTAAACAAATTCCAAATTTATCATAGTTTAAAATACGCCAACTGAAACCACCTCCACCCTTGTCAAACGGAAGTCTTGTGCTATGACTATTAATTAGTTTATTCTTAAATACATTCTTTATTAAATCATTTGAAAATATCCATGGGGCATCAAAAGAAATAAATAAAGTATTTTCAGTTGTTCCTATGATTTTGAGAATAGTTTTAGAATTTAGATTATCTAATTTACTGAAACTACTATTTTTTTTTAGTAAAGTTTCTAGAGTTTTATTATTTTCAATTATTTCATTCGCGTGTCTTGATGATACAATAGTGATACAATCTATACCTTGATTTTTAAGCTGTAATGCAAAGTAATTTATTAGTGTCCCACCACCTATTAAAACAAATTTGTCAATTTTTCCAAAATTCATATTAAAATCTCAAGTGTTGCTTTGAATTGTCCAAATTTTGTTGAATATTATAAAATTTATCACCAACTTTAAATTTAGAAATTATATTTATATTATTATTATTGTATATTTTATTTACTTCAATAACTCCTTTATTTGCTTGAATATATATGTTTTTTTTGTCTTTTTTAATAACAGTGCCAGAAAGCAAACTGTGAAGATTATTTTTGTACAAAAGTTTGGCTTCCTTTAGATAAAACTTTTCTCTTTTAAAATAACATATACCCCCCAGGTAAGGATCTCCAAAACCATTTATAAAATTAACCACGTCTTTTGCTATCCAATTCCAATTTATGTATCCATTTTTATTATTTAAAAGTCTTGGATAAAAATTAGATATCCTCTCGTCTATTTTTTTTAACTGAAAAGGAATATTATTTCTAATTTTTTCTAAAAATTTTTTTAAAAAATTAATTTCTTTTTTTATTGAATATTTGAAAAAGTCTTTTGGATATTTTAGTTTTTTTGGATATTTATAATTGGTTTTGTAATAGTAATAACCACTGTCTAATGAACCTTGAACAGTTTTTTCATTTATATTTTGAATAAAACAACCTCCTTCAAAATTTTGATTTAAGATCATCCAAGTATAATGCGCCCCGCCTCTAAATTTTGGCATTGGGATACCCATAAAATCTACTAAATTTGGATTCATCAATTTAAGTATTTTTTGTTTAAATTTCCAAGGTTGGCCAAATCCGATACCAAAAGAATTTATTGTAAATATTCTTTTTATCAATTTATTTTTATTGATATCTTCAGTTTCATAAAATTTTATTTTATTTTTTTTTAAATTATCTTTTAAATTTAAGTTATTCGATAAATTATCTGAAAGTTGTCTTTTATTTGTAAAATAGTGAAATTTAATTTTTTTTCTTTTTAATAATTTTAGAAATTCCAAGGTTAACTGTGATCCACCAAATACTATAATATGATTAATCTTATTAAATTTCATTTTTTTGATATTTAGGATATTAAATCATATTAAATAAGATACATTAAACAAATTTTTAAATGAAAAAAACATTAAATATTGAGCTTAAAGAGTTAAATCGGAAGCTTATTTCAGATGATTATATCAAATGGATGAATAACAAAAAAGTAATTAAATTTACTGAACAGAGATTTGTAAAAAATACGAAAAGAAAAATAATTAAATTTGTAGATGAAAAAAAAAAGTCTAAAATCGAGTACTTATTTGGAATTTTTTGTGTTGAAAAAAAAATAACCCACATTGGTAATATAAAACTTGGACCAATAAATAATATCCACAAATATGCAGAAATTTCATATATTATTGGTAACTTAGAATTTCAAAATAAAGGTTTTGCTACACAAGCAATAAGAAAAATTCTAGTTATTGCGAAGAAAAAATTTAAATTGAAAAAAATTATTGCAAGTGTATATTCATCGAATATTGCATCGCGTAAAGTCCTTGAAAAAAATAATTTTAAGTTAGAAGGAATTGTAAAAAAAAAATTTGTTTTTAATAAAAAAAGATTGGATCAATTAATTTTTGGAAAATTAATTTAATCTTCAGTAATAATGAAAAAATGTACCAAATGTTTATTACCAGAAACTCATGAAACGATAAGTTTTGATTCAGAAGGAACTTGCAATATTTGTACTCAGCATTCGGAAAAAAAAGAAAAAGTTGATTGGAAAACACAAAAAGAAGAACTAAAAAAAATTATTTCTGAGCACAAAGGTAAATATGAATATGATTGTATAATTCCATTTAGTGGAGGTAAAGACAGCACTTGGACACTTTATTACTTAATAAAAGAATTTAATTTAAATCCTCTTGTAGTCAGGTTTGATCATGGATTTTTAAGACCAAATCTTGAAAAAAATGTAAAAAAAATTTCGAGGGAACTCGGTTTTGATATGATTAATTTTACTCCAAATTGGAAGATTGTTCAAAAATTAATGTTAAAATCTTTTTTAGATAAAGGTGATTTTTGCTGGCATTGTCATACTGGAATTTTTTCATATCCAATGTGGGTTGCAATAGAAAAAAAAGTTCCATTAGTTTTTTGGGGAGAAAAATCAGCAGAATATACTGCTTATTATTCTTTTGATGATAATGAAGAAGTAAATGAGGAAAGATTTAATAGGTATGTAAATTTAGGTATAACATCAGAGGACATGTTTTTAAGACTGGGTGGTGAAATACCACTTAACCAATTAAAAGCTTTTACTTATCCAAACCTTGAGGACTTAAAGCAATTAAATTTTAAGTCAGTATGTTTAGGTTCTTACATACCCTGGAATCCTAAAAAACAATCCCAAATTATAATGAAAGAACTTGGATGGGAAGGTGATGAAGTCGAGAATGTTCCTTCAGAATATAATTATGAAAAAATAGAGTGTTATATGCAAGGTGTAAGGGATTATATTAAATATATTAAACGAGGTTATTCTAGACCATCTCATTTATCAGCTATTGACTTAAGAAATAAAGACATTTCGATTGAAAAAGCAAAAGAAAATATAAATCTTTATGAAGGTAAAAAACCACCAAGTTTAGATATTTTTTTAGAGTTCATAGGACTAAAAGAAAATGAGTTTTATGAAGTTTTGAAGACTCATGAAATTTCACCTAATAAGTTTGATTCAAAGAAAATTCATAATGGAAAAAAAGTTCATGACTATGAAAAGTGGGAAAGGTCTGGAAAACTAGATAGAAAAGAGGCATTAAAAATATTAGAAAATTGGAAAACAAATAATTAAATGTTAAAAAAAAGAATTATACCAAAATTCTTATTCAAATTTCAAAAAATTAATGAAAAATTGTTACCAACGTTTGTAATTTCAAACAAATTTTCTGATTTAAAAACAATTGGAAGTATAATTCCACAGGCTAAAATTTACGAAGCACAATTAGCTGATGAATTAATGATATTAAATATTGTAGATAAAACAAGCTCAAGCGATATAGACTTTTTAGGTTTTTTGAAAAAATTTTCTGAACAAATATTTATGCCCTTAACAGTAGGTGGAGGAGTAAAATCTTTAGAATGTTTCAAAATTTTATTAAATAATGGTGCTGATAAAATTTTTATTAATAGTGAAGCAATTAATAATCCAGATTTAATCGTGTCCGCTTCAAAAAAATTTGGTTCTCAATGTGTAGTTGTAGGAATTGATTTTAAACAATTTGAAAACGATAAATTTTTAGTTTTTTCAAAAGGTGGAAAAATCAATACAAATTTAAATTTACTAGAATGGGCTAAAAAATGTGAAAGTTTAGGAGCAGGAGAAATAGTAGTAACTGATATTGATAGAGATGGCACTAACAGAGGACTTAATATTGATATAGCAAAAAAACTTTCAGAAATTATTAAGATCCCTCTAATTTTTGCAGGTGGTTGTGGCTTAGCATCACATTTTGTAGATGGGTTTAAAAAAACAAATATAGATGCCATTTCAGCAGCAACGTTTTTTGCAAATAAAGATCAAAATATTTTTCAATTGAGATCACAAATTTTAAACTCTGGTATTAATTTAAGACAAACATGAGTAATCAAAAAATTAAAATTATTGATACTGGATTAGGAAACATTAATTCAATTTCCAAATGTATACAATTTTTAAATTATGATTTTCAGATAGCTGATAATCCTTCGTTATTGGAAGAGGATTGTAAAATAGTTTTTCCTGGTGTTGGAAGTTTTAATCATGCAATGAAAATTTTAGACTTAAAAGGTTGGACTAAATCGTTAAGACATCAAGTAATAAAAAATAAAAAACTTTTTCTTGGAATTTGCCTAGGTATGCAGTTGATGGCCACAAAGGGTTATGAAAATGGTGAAGAATGCAATGGTTTAAATTTTATTAATGCTAAAGTTCAAAATTTGAAAAATCTTGGGTGTAAACATAAAATTCCTCATACCGGTTGGAACGGAATAAACTCAAAAAATCGTAATATTATATTAAATGACATATCGAGTACATCAGACTTTTATTTTAATCATAGTTATGCTTTTGTTCCTGAGAACAAAGATATGATAGTATCTACTACAATCCATGAAATTGAATTTGCATCAATAGTGAATTACAATAATGTTTATGGTATGCAATTTCATCCAGAAAAAAGTGGTGAAGCTGGAAAAAAATTGCTAAAAAATTTTTTAGCACTTTAAAAAAATATATTTATGAATAAAAAGTTCATTTCTTATGGAAGACAATTTGTAGATAATAAAGATAAAATATTTGTACAAAACTCTTTATCTAATGATTTGATTACTACTGGTCCGTATGTAAAAAAATTTGAAAGTGAGTTAAACAAATATTTTAAGTGTAAATTTAGTTACGCTTGTAGTAGTGGAACAGCAGCAATTCATCTAGCAATGATGTCAATAAATCCAAAAAAAAATGATGTAATCCTCATGCCTGCAATAAATTTTATTGCGTCATATAATGTAGCAAAAAGTATGAATTTGAAAATTTATTTAGTTGATGTTGATGAAAATACTGGTCAAATTACTCCCAATAAAGTTTTGGAATGCATTAAAAAAAATAATTTAAAAAAAATTAAAGTTTTAATAACAATGCATCATGGGGGTTTCCCAAATTTTTCAAAAGAATTCTATGATATTAAAAAAAAATACAACTTTTTAATAATAGAAGATGCATGCCATGCACTGGGCTCTGAATATAGATATAAAAAAAATTTTTTAAAAATTGGTTCATGCAAACATTCGGATATTTGTACTTTTTCTTTGCATCCAGTTAAAACTATAACATCTGGTGAAGGTGGTATTATAACAACTAATAATATAGAGATAGCAAAAAATATTAAATTATTCAGAAGTCATGGAATTTTAAGAGACACAAAAAAATATTGGAAATATGATGTTGTTAAAAATGGTTTTAATTATCGTCTTTCCGATATTAATTGTGCATTAGGATTGTCACAGCTAAAAAAAATAAATTTTTTTTTGAAAATTAGAAAAAAAATATTTCAAAATTATTCAATTGCGCTTAAACATTGTAATTCAAACCTTCTTACACCTTCATATTCAAAAAATATAAAACCTTCTTTTCATTTATGCCTAATAAATATTAGATTTAATAAACTGAAGAAAAATAAAGATCATTTTATTAAATATTTAAACAAACATAATATACTTGCTCAATATCATTATATTCCAATTTATAAGTTTAAAATTTTTAAGGAAAAAAAAATTAAACTACCCGGATCTGAAAGGTATTTCCAAAATACGGTTAGCATACCTATTTATGTCAGTTTAAATATTAAGGATCAAAATAAAATTTGTAAAATAATTAAGAACTATTTTAATTAATTTAGATTGAGTTAAAAGATTTTCGCTAAATTATAAGTAACTAGTTATCTTTTTTTGTTCAGATATTATTTTTTTTAATTTTTTTATGTTTAAATAATCTTGATTGTCTTTGCTATTATATGAGAAAGGTTTTTTTATTCTTTTGGCGGAAAATTTTTTCATATACTGTGAGATACTTTTAGTTTTATCAGAATATGATTTTCCTTCATGGGGCAAAATTACAAAAAACTTTTTAGATTCTATTGTGTTATAAGAATCACTTAAAGTGATCATTTCTTCATGTAGTTTTTCTCCTGGTCTAATACCTGTAACTTTGTATTTTATTTTTTGATCGAAACATTTTAATAAATCCATAATTTTGAAGCTTGCAAGCTTTGGAACAAATATCTCTCCACCAATAGAGTTTATTAATGAAGAAATTACAAAGCTTACACCTTCTTCAAGTGTTATGTTGAATCTTGTCATTTCTGGATGTGTTATACTTAAATTTTTTTTAGCTTTAACTTGTTCAATAAATTTTGGAATAACAGATCCTCTGGACATTAAAACATTTCCATATCTTACAATTGAAAATGTAATTTTTTCACCTCCTGTAATATTATTTGCACTTATAAAAAGTTTATCTGAACATAATTTTGTAGCTCCATATAAATTTATAGGTGCAGCAGCTTTATCCGTTGAGAGAGCTATAACTTTTTTCACTTTATTTGCTATACAAGCCTCAACCAAGTTTTGTGCACCAATTATATTTGTTTTAATAAACTCAAATGGATTGTATTCAGCCGTTGGCACTTGCTTTAAAGCAGCCGCATGAATGACAAAATCTACACCATTTAATGCCATCATTAATCTATCTTTGTCTCTCACATCACCTAAAAAAAATCTTGTTTTTTCTTGATCTTTTTTCTCAATTTTTTGTGACATGTTAAATTGTTTTAATTCGTCTCTAGAAAAAATAATAACTTTTTTAATCTTTGGGTATTTTTTTAATATTGTCGAAATGAATTTAGTTCCAAATGAGCCTGTACCTCCGGTAACTAAAATTGTTTTGTTATTAAGCATTATAATCTTTTATAATTTAAAAAAAAAAATTCAAACCAGAATTTAGGTTTATTTATAAATAATTTATTCATATCTAAATATTTGTTTCTATTAGTTGTCTCAATCTTTGTCCTGAATTTCCGTCAATATTACCCAAATAAAACCTTACACTTTCTTTCTCTTCCTCAGTCATTGACCTATTTTTATAATTAGTTTTTAAAAACATATTAACCTTTTCAAAAAAATCTTCTTTATTATTCGAAAATAAACTTGGTGGATTTTTACTGATAAAATTTTCAACTTTCTTCTTATTTACGCCAAAAAATGGAATTATTACATTTCTGTTAGCCAATATAGCTTCAAATACCATAGTAGAATTTAACGCCATAACAATATTTGCATTTTTCAAAAATTTTTCACCAGAGTTGGATGTAGCAAAGCTACAATTTTTAGGTAAATTTTTAGGAAAGTCATCTATCGTATGTACATTTCTTTTGCCTTTGTAAATAATTTGTAAATTAGGGTTTTCTAAAGCTAATTCTCTAATGTAGTTATTTAACTTTTCGGTTAATTCTGACCAGTCAACAATAATCTTATCAACCATCTCATGACTCCAAATATTTTCAAGCATATAATAAACAACTACATTTTGAGATGGTGGGTGAGCCCTTAAGTTATAACTAAAATCTGATCTTGAACAGCCAGTAACTTCTATTTGATTTTCAGTTAGTATTTTTGACTCTATCAAAAGTTGTTTTTCATTATCACTATATACAGCAACTTTGTCACCAAAAAATTTTTTATTCATTTTAGAGTAAGTTTGTAAATTAATATCACTTTCCTCAGGAGAATTAACTGACTCTTTATGTACAACTATAAATTTCTTTTTTAATCTTTGAAATGGTTCAGGTAAATCATTTTCTGCATAGTAAAATAGATTAAAACTAATACATGCATCAAATTTCCAGAAAAAATTTAAATTTCTGAAAATTTTGTAGATAAAATTTCTATATTCATTTTTTCTAGATTTGACTTCATCACTATAATCGATTGTATAATAATCTTTATACTTTGCATCTTTTATAAAATATTTAAAAATTTCTTTAATTAAACCTCTGGATAATTCATAAAATGCTGTTTTATTATTATTATTATCAAGATAGGCAATATTAATATCTTCTACACCTCCAGATTTTGACAAAACAATTACTTTTTTTTTAATTTCTGTTGATTTAATTTTTTTCATTTTTCTTAAATTGATTAATAAAATCAATGAAATTAAAAAATCAGATTTAAATATAA
>MDTG01031684.1_pt1 | contig 12276 bp, 13 predicted proteins | sample 811421 | NCBI WGS metagenome assembly MDTG01 (sample SAMN05326645, study PRJNA326480) | marine metagenome | isolation source: seawater | place: Pacific Ocean: South East | collected 2011
AGAAAACTTTGTAATTTTAACTAAATATTCAGGAATGTTTAGTTCATCTTTTTCATTTTCAAAATAATTTTTAAGAGTTATTGGGTTAGCAAGTAATCCTTTATAAATTAGACTTTCAATTGCTTCAAAAATCTTTTGATGCATTGGGTCATAAAAATTTTTACTTGAAATTATCATATTAATTTCATCAAAAATTTCATTAGATAATAAAATCGACCCTATTACTGATTGTTCTGCCTCAATATTGTTTGGTAATTCTTCTAATTTATTTTTAATTATATTTAGCGATTTAACCATAATTAAAGGTATGAAATTTTCAAAATATTACAATTAATAAAAAACTCTGGGGAAAATAATGTATAATTATTTTACTTCTTCTTGTGGAGATACTTTGATTACAATCTCAGTTTGAACTTCAGGATGTAAATTAACTAAAACTTTAAAATTTCCCAAAGATTTAATTTCTTTAGTGGGTTGTATTAATGAAGGATTAATTGTAGCCTTTTCTTTATCTTCTAAAATTTTTGATATTTCTGTTGGTTTTACCGAACCATATAGTTCTTTGTTTTCTGTGCTAAGTTTTTTAATTTCGTACTCTTTATTTTTAATTTTTTCTTGAATTGCCTTTGCATCTTTCTTTTTCTCTTGATCTTTTTTATTTAATTCTTGTTTTATTTTATCAACTTCTTTAATATTTTCTTTAGAAGCGAAGAGAGCTTTTTTTTTTGAAATAAGAAAGTTTCTTGCAAATCCTCTCTTAACATCAATTATTTCTCCAATTGATCCTACTTTTCCAACGTTTTCTAATAAAATTACTTTCATTTATATTAATGCTAAGTTCCTTGCTCTTTTAATTGATAAAGAAAGTTCTCTCTGTTTTTTTTGACTTACAGAAGTAATCCTAGAAGGTAAAATTTTTCCATTCTCAGACATATATCTTTTTAATAATTTTATATTCTTATAGTCAATCACCGGAGCGCCTTTTCCTGTTAATGGACATTTTTTTTTAAATTTATACTTTTGATTTTGAAATATACTTAATTTAGAAAAACTACTTTGTGAGCCTTTTTTTTTATTATTCCTTTTTTTCATGATTTTTTATATTCTTTCTTTTCAAATTCCTTTTCATCGTTTTTTTTAAAATAATCTGTTTCTAAATCAAATTTATTTACTCTTACAGTTAAGTATCTTAATAAATTTTTATCAATTTTTTCATTTTTTTCTAGTTCTGATATTGTCTTTCCATCAGCTTTGATTTTAAAATGTATGTAATTACCTTTTCTATTTTTTTTTATTAGATAAGATAAATTCATCAAACCCCAATTTTCCAGCTTAATTACATCACCCTCATTTTTTTCTACAATTTTTGAATATTTATCTTGAATTTGTTTTAATTGAGATGGACTCGTATCCTGTCTCGCAATAATCGTATGTTCGTATAAGTTCATAATAATTCTTTTAAAAAAAAGAGGATATACTATTATAAATTTTTAATTACAATATAAAAAAATACAATTTTTACTAATATTTTCTATGTTTTCAGTTTTATTTCCTGGTCAGGGTTCCCAAGCAGTGGGAATGATAAAAAATTTGTACAATAATTTTACATATGTAAAATCATTTTTTAACCAAGCAGATGAAATACTTAAAATTTCTTTAAGCAAAATGATTTTAGAAGGCCCCAAAGAAATATTAGACAAAACAGAAAATACTCAACCAGCAATTTTTTTGGCCAGTTATTCTATTTTTCAAGTTATAAAAAATGAAACGTCATTTGATTTAAATAAAGCAAAATTTTTTGCTGGACATTCGTTAGGAGAATATTCTGCCTTAGCTTGTGCAGAATCAATTTCTTTTGAACAAACAATTAAACTTTTAAAGCATAGAGGTAAAGCAATGAGCAATGCAGTTCCTTCGGGTGAAGGAGGCATGATTGCAGTTTTGGGAACTGATATTAAAAATATTAATGAAATAATAAATATGAACAACTATAAGTGTTTTATAGCTAATGATAATTCTGTAGGTCAAATAGTTATCAGCGGCATAATTAAAGATTTAAACTCTTTATCTAATAAATTAAAGGAAGCAAATATAAAAAATATTAAACTTTCAGTATCTGCACCTTTTCATTGTAAATTAATGAATTCAGCAACAGAAATTATGAATAAAGAAATTAACATTGTTCAATTTGAAATCCCAAAAAATAATATTATATCGAATGTTACAGCAAGTTCTTGCAGGGATCCAAATGAAATTAAAAAACTCTTAGTTCAGCAAATTGAAAGACCTGTTAGATGGAGAGAAAGTGTTATTAATATGATTAATTCAGGAGTTCAGAAATTTATTGAAATTGGCCCAGGAAAGGTCTTATCGGGATTAGTAAAAAGAATAGATAGAAATGTAAAATTAATTCAAGTAAATGATATAGAGGATTTAAAAAATTTAAATTAATTATGATTGATCTTAATAACTTAAATATAATATTAACAGGTGCCACCGGAGGGATCGGAAATTCCATATTAGAAAAATTAATATCTGCAGGAGCCAATGTTTTAGCTACTGGAACTAACGATGAAAAATTAAATTTGATTAAAGAAAAATATAAAAATGTTAAAATTAATAAATTTGATATTTCTAAACATACTGAAATTGAAAATTTTGTAGATGAAAGTTATAAAATTTTAGGAGATAGAATTGACATTTTAATAAATAATGCTGGCATTACTAAAGATAATCTTTCTATTAGAATGAAAGATGATGAATTGAATAAAGTTATTGATGTAAATCTCAAATCAACTTTTTTTATAAGCAAAAATGTTATTAAAAAAATGTTAAAGAGTAAAAAAGGAAAAATAATAAATATCACCTCAGTTGTTGGTCATACAGGAAATATAGGTCAGGCAAACTATGCCGCTTCAAAAGCTGGAATAATTGGTATGTCAAAAAGTTTATCTTTAGAGTATGGAAAAAAAAATATTACTATTAATTGTGTTTCTCCTGGTTTTATAACTTCAGATATGACAGATAAGATTGTTGAAGAGCATAAAGAGCTTTTAAAATCAAGAATATCACTAAATAAATTTGGGGATCCAAAAGATGTAGCAAATACAGTTGTCTTTTTGTGTTCCAACATGTCAGATTATATTACTGGTGAAACAATTCATGTAAATGGTGGTATGTATTTTAGTTGACAAAATTATTAAAATATTTATTAACGTCTTAACTTAAAAGGGAACAAAATGTCAGAAGATATTTCAAGTAAAGTAAAAAAAATTGTTGCAGATCACCTTGGTATTGATGAAGCAAAGGTTACAGAAGAATCAAGTTTTATTGATGATCTTGGAGCAGACAGTTTAGATACAGTTGAATTAGTTATGGCTTTCGAAGAAGAGTTTGGTTCAGAGATATCAGACAGTGATGCTGAAAAAATTTTAACTGTAGGTGACGCTGTGAAATTTATAGAAAATAAAGCAAACTAATTTTTACTTTAATGTCCGATTTAAATGAAGGGATAGTTGTAATATTATCATCACCTTCGGGCGCTGGAAAGACAACTCTTGCAAAAAAAATATCCATAGAAAATAATTACTTTGTTTCTGTTTCACATACTACAAGAAAACCAAGAGCAAACGAGGTAAACGGTTCAGATTATTTTTTTGTTTCAAAGTTAGAATTTGAAGAGTTAATTAAAACAGACAATTTTTTAGAGTATGCAAAGGTATTTAATAATTACTATGGTTCATTAAAAAATATAGTTATTGAAAAATTGAAAGAAGGAAAGGATGTTATATTTGATATTGACTGGCAAGGGACAGAACAAATTAAGCAAAAAAAATTAAAATATAAAGTTATTACTATTTTTATATTACCACCATCAAGAAATGAACTTTTTAAAAGATTATTAAATAGAGATGAAAATGATAAAGAAATTGCAAAAGAAAGAATGAAACAATTTAATAACGATGTTTTGCACTGGGAAAATTATGATTTTGTTGTAGTTAATGATGAACTAGAAAATTGTTACAATAAAATAAATAATTATATAAATTTCAAAAAAGATAATCTTGAGTTTGTAGGCTATGATAGAGAGTCAATCAAAAAGCATGTTGAAAATTTACTTAATTGATCTTTCATAAATTGAACAAATTTTATAATAAGTTAAATTTGAAAGATTTTGAGGTCTTAAATTTAAATCTAAAGATAAAATTTTTGAAATTTCGTCATAATTTTTAAACAAAATTTTCATTGGTTTTTTTATCATTTTTCTTCTTTGATTAAAAAAAACGTTTGTAATGTGTTCTAAATTTTTTGGATCTTCAAGTTTATAAAAATTTTTTTTTGGTTCAAAAGTAAGAATTGTGCTTTTTACCTTTGGAATTGGATTAAAACTTTTGGGGCTTATATCTATTATTTTCTTAATATCTAATTTCCAATTTGAAATAATAGATAATCTACTATAATTTTTTGAGTTAACATCTGCAATTATTCTGTCAGCCACTTCTTTTTGAAACATTAAAATAAATTTTTTACATAAATTATCCAATTTTTCTATTTTTATCCACTTTGACAAAATTTGAGTAGAAATATTGTATGGTAAATTTCCAAATATAATCATTTTCTTATTTAAATTATTTTCAAAAGAAAAATTCAATATATCATCATTAATTATATTAATTTTCTCATTAAATTTTTTCTTTAAAATTTCTACTAATCTCTTATCTTTTTCCACTACAGTAAATTTATGTGGGTTTTTTTCTAGTATCTTTTCCGTTAGATTTCCTGTGCCAGGTCCCACTTCCAATATAAAATCTTCTTCACCAATATTACCTAAGTTTATAATAATATTGATTATATCTTGATCAATTAAAAAGTTTTGGCCTAAGCTTTTTTTAGGCAAAATGTTCATGAAATTCTATTAAGAAATTTAATAGCATAAAAAATAGATGATGCGTCCGATTTATTTTTTCCTATCATTTCATGGTTTGGTCCATGGTCAGGAGAAATTCTTATAAAAGGTAAACCAATGGTTAAATTTATTGCGTTAAAATTAAAAAGAGTCTTAATTGGTGTTAATACTTGATCATGATACATTCCTATTACAACATCAAATTTTTTTACATTTTTGTTTGAAAAAAATGTATCAGCTGAAAAAGGACCCTCTATACTTAAATTTTTTTTTCTTAAATAGTTAATCGCGGGTATAATTTTATATTTTTCCTCACTAATTTTGTCAGTTGTTTCGCAATGTGGATTAAGCCCAAGAACAGCAAACTTTGGTTTTTTTTTTAGTTTAAATTTAAAAAAATTATTAATTTTTGAAATATTATTTATTATTTTTTTTTTATTAATATTTTTATTTACATGTTTAATTGGCAAGTGAGTTGTAATTGGAGATACAGACAAGCGTTCATTATAAATTAACATAACCTCATTATTTGAATTTGTTCTATTAGAAATATATTCAGTTATCCCTGGATATTTTTTTTTTAAAAAGTGTTTTTTAGAAACAGGACCATTTATAAAACAAATTGATTTATTCTGTTTTATAATTTTTAAACTTTTGTCAAAACAATTCTTTATATATTCGTTTGATTTATTTGATATTTTATTAAATATTTTTTTAAATTTATACTCTACATTTATAATATTAATTTTTTTATTTTTTGAATATTTTATGTCAGAAATTTCGTTTAAAGGAATTTTATAATTTAATTTTTTCATTTGCTGTAAAAATAAATTTTGAGATCCAATTAGTACTATTTTTTTTTTTATTACTTTAAATTCTTTTGATACAAAAAATTTCATTAAAATTTCTGAAAAGGTACTATTTGGTTCACCCATCATAATTAGTATTGTTTTAATATTCATTTATTTCTGTATTTTGTTTCAACCTTTTATAAAAAATTATTGAAAAATTATTTAGTTGATTATTAGTCTCGTAATCAATCAAATTTTTTAATTCTTTTTCAATATCTAATTCTTGAGTTAGTTCTTTTTTGTCATTTACTTTAATAAGAAGGTAACCATTAGGTATTTTAATTGGTTTTGTTACTTCATTTATATTTAATTCTTTTAATTTATTATTTATTTCTTTTGAAATTTGCAATTCATTTACCCAACCTATGAGCCCACCATTTTTTGACGAATTTGAAATACTTAAAATATTTGCGGTATTTTCAAAACCTACATTTTTAATACTTTCATCTATTATTTTTATCGTAGTTTCATAACTTTCATCAAGCTTTTGCTCAAATACAATTTCTGATAGGTTATATTCATACTTTTTTTCAGTTTTACTAAATTGATCTAAAATTCTTTTTTTTAATAAAACTTCATCAATTTTTATATTTTTAATATATTTTTTATAAATTAGCTGATTCCACAAAGCTTCAATTCTTAGTTTCTTCCTAATTTGTTCATAATCCATATTGTTAATTTCTAATAAATCAATTAGCTCATTTTTTTTTAGATTTTTCTTCAATAAAAGATTTTGTTCAATTTTATCTACAAGTTTGTATTTTATATTAGTATCAAAAAATTTTTTTAATTCTTTTTCTTTAATAACTTCCCTTATTAACGATTCTTTTGCAACTTTATCTAGGTCAATTTGGTTTAACTCTCTTAATTTTGAATTTAAAAATATTAAATATTTTTTTTCGTTTTCAATATCAATGTTAGTAATTATTATATTGTCAATCTCAGCTTTTATTTTTATTTCGAAACCATAAGAAAAATTATTGTTTATCAAAACAACAAAAGTAAGAAATATTAAGATTTTTTTAAAGAACATTTTAGTCTTCCAAAATTGTATTTGCTGTGCCTCTAAATTCTGTAAATGGAATGAATTTTATTAAAAAACTTATACTTTCATCTGGTCTAAGTTGCGAATTACTAAAAAATTTCTTTTGATATTCAAATGAAGCTGACAAACAATCAGTTTCATATTTATATTGTAAGTTGTAAAATTGAGTAAAGTCAGATTCTAAATCTTTTGTGGTATTAAATAATAAGCTATGTTCGTTTGTGAAGTCTATTTTTGTCTCATTACTGATGACTTCGCTAGCTCCAAAATCATTATTTTCAGTAATATAATCAAATTTTGTAACGAAATTATTTATACTTAAATTTGTAGATATTGAGTCATAGTTAGAATAGTCCAAGTCTCTATCATATGAAAAATTGTAACTTAATTCCAAATTATCATTTAGTTTATAGAAAGCACTACCAACGATATCAGACCTCGTTTGATCTAGCTTAGATCTTGATGGCATATTATCATTTTTTTTATCTTTAAGAATATTTCCAATATTAAATCCTAATGTTTTTTGATTTGATAAGTTTTGTTTTTCATATTCTAATCCAATAGTTAAAGATTTGCCATTTTCAACCATGTCACCTCTTCCAATTCTATTTGACGAAAATATTGCGCTATAATCCATTGTAAAGCTATCTGACGATATATCCTTTCCACTTGTTGGGCTAAGTCTAGCTTGAATTAAAGGTTTTAAATAACTAGTAGAATTTTCTAGTTTCTTTTTTAAAGGAAATTCTGTCTTTATTAAAGCAGTGCCAAATATTTCATGATCATTTTTCTCGTCATATATTGTAGAGTTTTTTCCATAAGTATTAAAATTTTTTAATAAAAGTCCATAATTAGTTACTAAACCAGAAGCAGATATAAAATCGTGAGAATTAAAATTAAAGTCATTATTAATCTGCGCTTCATAAATATTAGTGTCATAATTTTTTTGATATCCAGAAGATAAAAAAGTAAAATTACCATTATAATTTTCATCAACTTCAATTTCTTTAGTGAAATTAAATTCAGGAAGAATGTATTGATATCTGTCACTTTCTTTTCCTGATAAAGTTTCGTATCGTTTAATTGAACTATTAAAACTTGTACTTTCATCAATATTTCTATTTATATAAAGAGATGATGTTAAAGTACTATTATTATCAATTAGTAAATTGTTTTCATCCAAACTATGAATTTTTAAATAATTATCATTACTAACGTTCTGAATTTTTAAATCATACTCAGTTTTATCATCAAATTTTCCATCTAATTTTGCAAATAAATGTGTATTTGAGTTTTCTTGATCTCTGTTGAAACTAAAATCAGTAATTAGTTTTGAATTTTTAAAAGCTTCTCTATATTCAGATTGAAAAACGAAATCCGAGTCAGAATAAATTCTTGGTTTAAAAGTTAAATCCTTCGAGTCTGATATTGCATAAAAATAAGGTATATTAATTCCTTGTCCTAAGCTGCTAGAATTTTGGTATGAAGCTGTCAAAAATCCAGATTTTCTTTTTACTGAAGGGTCTGGGTGGTTAAAATAAGGCAAAAAGAATACTTTTTTATTAAAAACTTTTAACCATGAATTTTTATATTCAAACAATTTTTTTACTTTGTTATGGGTAAATTCTTCACTTTGCAATTCCCAACCTCTACAATTTTTATTTTCTAAACTACAAGTGCTAAATACAGTTTTATAAATTTTTGTTTTTTTATCATTAGAAGTTGTACTTTTTCCTTTTAAAATAGGATCATTTTTTTTGTTACCAAAAAAAGAGTCTTCAAAATCTACTTTTATTTCTTTACCTAAAATTTCATTCGTTTTTAAATTAACTTTTGAATTTTCAAAAGAATAATAATTATTATCAATATCTATAATGTTAGTACTTTTTGATGATATTATTTCCTCAATTGTATTAAATAAGAAACCATTTTCAAATTTGAACTTATTTTTATTAAAATCATTTACTAAAGTGTATTTTTTACTTGAAATTTTCATTAAATTTCGATCATACAAAATGTCTACTGAGTCAACTTCATATTTTTCTTCTACTTTGATAAATGTTTTTCCCTTAGAAAAAATTGTATTATTAATTTGGTTATAAATTAATTTTTCAGACTCGATATATACATTTTTTTTATTGTCAAAATATTTTACATTATCAATTATAGTAAGTTCCGAAATCAATTTATTATAAATAAATTTATCTCCTTGAATTTCAGTATTTTTTGAAGGAATTTTTGCTATTCCTTCTGTTGCAAAAATCATATTTCCCTCATTTTCAATTTTTAAACTTTTTGAATCAAAAAATATTTCATCTGCAAATAAATTTTTATTTAAAAAAAGAGCAAATAGAAAAATATATAAAATAAATTTAATTTTCATTTAGTCTTGTTATACCTAATGCACATATTAAAAAAATAAGAACTTGTGGCAACCAAATAGCAATTTCAACTGGTAGAGTCTCATTTTTTCCAAATAGAATAGAAAAATAATTTATATAATAAAATATTACTGAAACCGTCACACCAATAACTACTAAAAAGAATTTAGATTTAATTAAGCTCAATTTCAACATTATCAATGTTCCAATTATAGTCATTAAAGTTAAGTATACAGGTAAGCTGTATAGCTTATTTAAATGAAGTTTAACATCAGTCGCAGAATAACCTATAGATTTATAATTTTTTTTAAGTTTTAAAAGTTGAAAAATATTTAGTGAATTAAGATTTGAATATAAATTTGATATTATTTGTCCATTAAATGAAGAAAAGTAAGTATAATTTTTATTATATTCAGGTTTTTTATCTTCTTTAAGTATTTTAACGTTTTTTAAGTTCCACTTTTTTTTTTCAATGTTAGCTTTATCTGCAATAATAGTTGTAATTAGTTTATAATTTTTATCTAATTGAGAAATTGTTACATTTTCCAAGCTATTAAATTTAAATTTTGTTGCATTTACAATAAATATATAATCTTCATTTTTTTCTTTAATCCACAATCCATCTTCGTTTACTACTGCAAGGTGATCGCTTTCATTTGAAAATTGATATTTAAAATTAAGGTATAAACTCTTTAAATTCGAAGAAAAAGAGTAGTAAATAATTATTAATAGAATACCCAATAACAAAGAAGAAAGTGAAATTATAAACGTAATTTTAAAGTTATTTATCCCATGGCTTCTAAATAATTCTATTTCTTCTTTATCATACAAGTTGATAAAAAAGAACATTACTCCCAGCAAAAAAATAAAAGGAAGAATTTCAAAAAGTATAGATGGGATGTTTAATACTGTAAGTAAAACTGGATAAAAAATATTATTATTTTTACCATCTAAATATTTCAGTTCTTCAAAAATATTTAAAAAAAAACTTAAAAATAAAAAAACAATACTAATAATTAATAAATTTTTAAAAAAAAGTCTTATTAAATAATTGCCATATTTTGTTAAAATCATAATAAACCTAATTTAAATTTTGTTTTTATACTTAAGATTAAATAAAAAATTATAATTAAAAGAATAGGCAAAGCAATTCCCAAGTATATAAAGATACTAGATTTTAAAATATAATTTAAACTTAATTGAGATAAAATTATTACAAAGACTCCAGCTAAAAATATATTAAGTTTATGAAATTTATTTAGATATTGAGATTTTGGTTCAATTATTAAACTTGCTGCTATTAGAGAAATAACAAAAATATAAAAAGGCAAAATTAATCTTTTATATACTTCCTCATAAACTGATTTTATAGATCTGACCTCACAATATTTGTTTATGAATTTTTTATAACTAAGATATTCTGCAATACATTCAAATAAAATAAAAGAATTTAGTTCCTGAATTTTTGGATGTGATACAGTTTTTGATGAAAAATTGGATAGATTATAATCTGTTTCGGCAAAATTAATTTTATAAGTTCTATCTGCTTCGATATTTGTTATTCCACCGTTAAAAAGTCTTAAAATAAAATTATTATCTTTTTTAATGAATATGCCATTTTCTGCGACAATGATTTTTGATTTATTTTTTTCTATTTTTTCATTTATATAAATTTTTTTTAATTCTCCATTTTTTTTATACTCTTCTACAAATATAGTTAGATTATTTAAAACACTTACAAATTTTTTTTCAGATATCAAATTTGGCAAAAAATCAATTTTTGATTCTTTGATTAACTTTCTTCCAAGGTCTTGTGAATTAGGAGCTAAAAAAACACTAAAAAATAGCTGTAATAGAAAAAAAAATATTGAAAATTTTAAAACAAAATTAATAAAATAAATTTTTTTTATTCCATTATTCCAAAAAACTATTAACTCATTTGAGTTATTATATTTGTTAATTATGTAAAAAATAGAAATAAAATAAACAAAAATTATAGTTTTGCTAAATATTTTAGGCAAGTTTAATGACGCATAATACATGTAGACTTTTAGACTGTGACCATCATCTGAAACTAAATCTAGTAGGTTTACCGCTTGTATAATCCATATTATAAATGAAATACAAAATGAGGATAACAAGAAAAACTTAAATATATCCCCTGAAAATTTACGAAAAATTAATTTATTCATTGAAATATCTATTTTAATAAATATACAACATTATCTATTAAATATTTCAAAAAAATGAAGCTAAAAGTAAATTTTGTACGTAAAATCTCAAAAGCAGCAACAATAAATGAGATAGTTTTTATAAAAAGCAAAACTATCAAAAGCATTGTTGATAATGAGTTGTTTAAAGAACAGTTAATTTTTCAAAAAGAGCAAAATGGTAAAAACAAAATATTTGTTAATTGTATTAAAACCTCTTTATCAAATGATTATGAAAAAATAGGATCAAAACTTTTTGATTACTTGAAGAATAATAAAAAAGAAAAATCTTTTATAGAGTCAGATAAAAGTAATATTAATAAAATTAATTTAGAGAAAATTTTGCACGGTGCAAAACTTAAATCTTATAATTTTGATATATATAAAAGTAATAATAAAAAAAATAAAACTGTTGAATTAAATATTGTTGGTGAAAAAAATAATACAACAAATATTTTTAGAAAAAAATTAGACGCGTTAAAAGAAGGAATATTTTATACTAGAGATTTAGTCTCTGAACCGGGAAATATTTTACATCCTGATGAATATGCAAAAAGATTAATTAAATTAAAAAAATTAGGATTGAAAATTACAGTATACAACGAGAAAAAATTAAAAAAATTAGGATGTAATGCTCTACTTGGGGTGGGACAAGGAAGCATTAGAGGCTCTTATCTTGTAACAATTGAATGGAGAGGAAATAAATCTAAATCAAAACCTTTAGCATTTATTGGAAAAGGAGTTTGTTTTGATACTGGTGGTTATTCTTTAAAACCAGCAAGATTTATGGAAGATATGACTTACGATATGGCAGGCTCAGCAGCTGTAGTAGGTTTAATGAAAACTCTAGCTTTAAGAAAAGCAAAAATTAATGCAGTTGGCG
>MDTG01073670.1_pt1 | contig 12276 bp, 10 predicted proteins | sample 811421 | NCBI WGS metagenome assembly MDTG01 (sample SAMN05326645, study PRJNA326480) | marine metagenome | isolation source: seawater | place: Pacific Ocean: South East | collected 2011
CTCTGGTGTTGTAATTTTTAGATATCAATTTCAAGGTTAATAATTATGGGTCATTATGCAAAAGTAGTAAATGGAAAAGTAGTAGATGTAATTGTTGCAAAACAAGATTTTATAGACCAATATCATTCTGGTGAAACTTGGATAAAAACATCATATAATACTAGAGGTGGTGTTCATTATGTGCCAAGTGATTCTGATTCAACAGAGGAAGAAAGAAACACACCTTCAGAAGACCAAAGTAAAGCATTAAGGAAAAATTATGCTATGATTGGTGATGTTTATGATTCCGTGAGAGATGCTTTTTATGAAGAACAAATTTTTGCATCTTGGACTTTAAATGAAGATACTTGTTGTTGGGTGCCGCCTATACCATACCCGGTAGATGAACACGTGTATATCTGGGATGAAGATGTTTATCAGGCAGACAATAGCAAAGGTTGGATACTGGATGAGTCAGCTTAAAACTGATTTTATACAAACATGGCACATACCAGAATATATATGTGACGAGTTAGTAAAATTTTATAAAGACAACCCAAAACTTAGAATCAAAGGACTTGTTAATAGTGGCACGGATGTGGCAGAAGCAAAAAAATCTATGGATATTGCAATTCACCCCACAAACTTTGATAAGCCATTTAAAGAGTATCGTTACTTTTTGCAAAATTGCCTAGAGGATTACATAGATATATATCCTCAAATTAACAATTTATGTGGCTTTAATATATGTGAATCGTATAACATACAACATTATGAAAAGGGTGAAGGTTTTAAAGCAGAACATTTTGAACGAGATGGATATGATAATGTAAGCCTTAGAAGATGTTTAGTCTTTATGACTTATCTAAATGATTTAGATGCTGGAGGCACTATATTTCCATATCAAAAAAGAACATTAAAAGCTCAAAAGGGGAAAACAGTTATTTTTCCAGTCGACTGGACACACAGCCATGTAGGTCAAATATCACAAACCCAAGAAAAAACTATCGTAACTGGATGGTATAGTTATGTTTGGAATAACTAAATGACAAATGCAATGTATGATTTTTGGGTTTTTCCAAATGAAGTTAACAAAAGTGTATGTGATAAAATTATAGATACCCCAAAGGATGATTGGAAAAGTGCCGAAGTATATGACTACGCTAATGATGGAAATCTTAGAGTAGACGAAGAAGAAAGAGTTTCAGATATTTCATGGTGTGATGAACGATGGTTATACGATTTAGTCTGGGACTATTTAAGAATTGCAAATAAAAATTCAGAATGGAATTTTCAGATAGATTCATGTGAGGCTATGCAAATAGCTAGATATAATAAAGATGGTCATTTTAAATTTCATCAAGATGGTAATGGATTTACACAATTTGAAAATGATAACAAATTTACAAATGGAAAAACAAGAAAGTTATCAATGTCAATAATATTAAATGATGACTATGAAGGTGGTGAATTTGAATTTTTTAACCACAATAATCAAATAACAGATAAAACTGGTACAGTCATAGTGTTTCCTTCTTATATGATACACAAGGTAAATCCAGTCATAAGTGGCACAAGATATTCTTTAGTAACGTGGTTTTGTGGAGAACCTTTTAAATGAAAGAACTAGTTTGGTTTCACAGTTTAAAAAACCACAACAACATAAAATCTAAGCTGTTAAACATTTTTGAAAATGCAGAAAAGAAATTTGAATGGACTCATGTAGACTCAATAACTTATACTGATTTTCACAATGACAGTCACCATACTGAAAGACCATATGTGTCTCTATTTATAAACGCTTTAGATGAATTTTTTGAGGTTTTTAGAAAACATTATTGTGCCTTTGATTTTACAGTTACGAATTGTTGGTTTCAACAGTATTATAAAAATGATATTCATTCTTGGCATCTTCATGGAGAAACAAATATAAGTTTTGTTTATTATGTAGAATTGAATCAAAAGGATAAAAGTACTGAATTTTATGATACAAAAGAGAAACAAACATTTCAATTAGATGTCAAAGAAGGTGATATTGTAGTTTTTCCTTCTTTTATACCACACAGGTCTCCAAAGATAATAACAGATGACCGAAAGACAATTATAAGTTGTAATTTAAATTTATTAGATTTAGATGTTAATTTAATGGATATTGATGTTAATAGTTAATAGGACACTTAAATGAAACTAGCAATGCAGCCTGAACTAAAAGTACAAATGGAATTAGAGGCACATGAAAAAGAATGTGCTATCAGATACCAAACAGTCAATGACAAGCTAGAAGGTTTAGACAAAAGAATGTGGCGATTAGAAGCTATGTCTATGGTAGGTACACTTGGTGTAGTAGCGTTGATTGTCGCAATAGTAATGAAGTAAGGATAAAGTATGGCAATGTTTAAAGGCTTTAAGCCACAAGGATTACAAAAGATAGCTAACCGTATGGGTTATACAGGTAGCTTAGAAGGCTTTGACAGTTACTTAAAACAAAATCCTGATAAACAAAACATGATGAATATGTACAATGAACGTGCTGTGCAAATGGCACAGGGGGGTGCTGTACGTAGAATGCAAGTTGGAGGTACACCCACACTTACCTCATCACCAGCTAGAGGACCTAACCCTAGTGACATAGAACAATTTCCTATAGCTGAATTTCAACCCGGATTAGAACAAGTTGGTGATGGAAGACCTTCACCTGTAAACACTAGATTACCTCAAGCACCTAATCCTTCTGGTCAAAGACTACCACCCACACAAACTCAAAAACAGGCTATTGTACCTACACTAGGAACAGGTGCAGGACAGGTTGATGCTTATGGAGATGTTACTTATACAACAACAGATGAAGATGGTAATGTTGTACAGAAAACTAGACCTGCAAATGTGGCAGACGTTACTGCTAAGATGTCACAAACAGGTGCAATCCCTGAAGGTGCTGTCACAAAAGTTGAGAAAATAGAAAAAGGTTCAGACCAAGATATAGCTACAGGAACAGGCGAAGTTGGTACACAGACAGATGCGACAGTAAGTAAGGCAGACACTACTAAGGCAGACGATGCACAAGAAGTAACTGCTTCAACATATGATGCTACAAAATCTACAGAAGAAGTAAGGACAGCACTAGAAGCTAACTTACCTGCTCAGACAGACCCCAACGACCCAAGAGCTAAAGTTGTAGCTGCCCAACAAACAAAGTCTGCTGTATCGGATTTAAATGCCGCACAAGGTAATGCCTATATAATGGAGAATCCTGTACAACGTGAGATACAGGATGGTGAATTAATTAGTGGTGTTGCAGACGCAGAAAAAGCATCTAAGTTTACTGAACAGGTTCAAGCCGCCACAGCTACCCCATCAGAGAAAGCTACTGTACAAGGACAACTAGCACAGCTAACTAACAATTTTGATATGAATAACCCACCTGCTTGGGCAGCAGGAACTCTACGTGGAATACAAGGGCAGTTAGCATCTAGAGGTTTAGGTGCATCTTCAATGGCAGGTCAGGCACTCATACAGGGTGCTTTAGAATCTGCTCTTCCAATAGCACAAGCTGATGCAAATACACAGGCACAGTTTGAAACACAAAACTTATCCAATAGACAGCAAAGAGCTATGCTTGCCGCACAACAACGTGCAACATTCTTGGGTCAAGAGTTTGACCAAGAGTTTCAGTCTAGAGTTCAAAATTCATCTAGAATAGGCGATATAGCTAATATGAATTTTACTGCTGAACAAAACATAGCTATGGAAAATTCTCGTGCTGTAAACACCATGAACTTACAAAACTTATCTAACAAGCAAGCTATGGTTATGGCTGAAGCTGCCGCATTGTCACAACTAGATATGGCTAACTTAAGTAACAATCAACAGGCTGCCGTACAGAATGCACAAAACTTCTTACAGCAGGAAATGGCTAACTTGAGTAATGAACAGCAGACAGCCATGTTTAATGCACAGGCACTTAACCAATCTATTTTAACAGACCAAGCTGCTGACAACGCATCTAAACAATTCAATGCCACATCAGAAAATCAAACCAAACAGTTCATGGCAAACCTAGCCAACAACGTATCCCAATTTAATGCAACACAAGCAAATGCACAGGCACAGTTTAATGCAGGTGAAGCAAATACTATTGAACGTTTTAATGCAGAAGTTAGAAATCAACGTGACCAATTTAATGCAAACAATCAATTAGCTATTGCTCAAAGTAATGCAGTATGGAGAAGAGAGATAGCTACAGCAGATACTGCCGCCATTAATCGTGCTAACGAACTGAATGCAAAAGCAGTCTTAGATGTGTCAAATACTGCATATAATAATATGTGGTCTTTTTATTCTGATACTGTTGAGTGGGCATGGAAGAGTGCTGAAAGTGAGTTAGATAGAATCAATGCAATTGCTATTGCAGAAATCAGTAAAGAAGCACAGGCATATGCCGCCAATGCTACTAAGTCTGCGGCAGGGAAGAAAGCATTAGGTGGTATTATTGGTAGTATATTCTCATCTTTTGGATAATAAGGAAATTTAAATGACACAAATGATAAATAATGCAGCTAAAGCAACATACCTTAAGTTTGATGCCCTAGCAAAAACTATGCAAGCATCAGGAAAATCTTCTACACCAAGCAAAGAAAGTGGTAATGTTAAAGGTTTGCTAAAAAGACTAAAACAAAAAAATGATAGCAATGAAGGGAAAGAGCAAGAGCCTCTAGAAATAGCATTAGATTATTTCATAGCTATAAGAAAACAAAGAAATATGTTAAAGCAGAAAGTATAATATCATGTATGAAAATAGAGAAGAACCTGTATTTGATTTACCTGTCCCGGGAATGGGGATGACACATGAAGTAGGTGCTAGACCTTGGCAACAACCTGCTCAATATACAAGTATGGATGATGTTGCACAATACTATATTTCTAAGATGCAGGATGATGCTTTTGCTGATAATGTATTAAATTTACTAGAAACAAAAATGCCTGTAACAATGATTGCCAATGCAATGCAAACAGTTAATATGATGAATGGTGTACACAGTCTTGATGTTGGCATGTTGTCATTACCTGTCATTATGGAAATGATAATGTTTATAGCCGAGAGTGATGGGATTGAATATGTAACAGGAATAGAAAGAGATATAGAGTCTGAACTACAAGATTCTACTATTCAGTTGGCTGTTGAAAATGTAGCTAATGAGAATGATATGGGTTCTCAAGAAGAGATGATACAAGAAGAAGCACCTGTAGCTGAAGAGACAATGCCTACAGGTCTAATGGCTAGGAGAGCTTAATGGCAGACGAAGTAAAAAAGGAACAAGAAGAGACTAGCACTTTTGGTGCTTTTGATAATAAATATGTTAGGGGTGGCATTGCCGCCGTTATCGCTGCATACGCTGCAAAACAAGACCCATATGTTCTAGAAGGCTTTCAGGAAAAAATAGAAGAATATGAAAAAGCAGATAGAGCAAGAAGAGATAAGTTTATTGAAACAGCAACAGCATCAGCGACAAAAGAGATAGCTAGAAATAAGTTAAAGAGATTAGAAAGAAGAGAAGCTGCCGAGCCTGAAATTAAAAGAGCAGTAGCACTTGATATGAATCCATATCTAGCTGGTCAGGCTTATCAGACAGGAGACCTTAAAACATTCTTAAAACAAAAAGCAAAAAATCCAACTTTAGATTTAAATAGCTTGTACAAAGTAGAAAAAGCATATAGAGGTAAGATACCGGGATTCTCAACAGAAGATGTACTAGAGGCTTTAGCAGGACCTACAGTTAAATTAAACAATTTAATGGATGGAGTAAAAGCACCTAAGAGTCAATCTTTCTTACGTAATTTTATTAGGGGTGGCGAAGAAGATACTTCAGCTATAGATGAAATAAATAAAAATATTGATTTACAACAGCCTTCTCAAGACAGTACTACAAAAGCTGTAGACTTCTCACAGGTTGGACTATCAAAAAGGGGTACTGAATTCTTAGAGTCTGTAGGTCAAGACACAACTGCTTCACAATCTAGAGCAGCATCAGATATAGCTTCATGGGTATCAGGTACACTAGGATTAAAATCATCACGTGGAGCCGCAGTAACCACATCCAACGATGGTAGTTTCATATTTACATCTGATAATGTAGCAAATAATAAGATAGCTGAATCCATAACTTCTAAAATGCTTGGAGAGATAGAACGTATGGTCAATAACGTAAATCATCCAGCCTACAATGACAGACGTAAAGCAATGGAGATAGTTAAGGATAGGTATGCTACATATACAAAGGATGGTAAACAAATAAATATTAATGCAGTAAACTTTAACGAAAAAGACAAGATAATGCCAGATAATTGGACACCTTCTACACCTACACCAGACCAAATAAATAAAAAAGAAATAAAAGAAAAACAATCTGCTCAAGATTTGATAGACATCTTAGTAGGTCAAATTACAAGAATAAAAAAGAACGAAACTGATACAACAACAAGGAATAATAAATTAAAACAAGCAAAGAAAATTGCTGAAAATCGTATAATAAAATTAATGAATCAAAACCCACCTAGAGCAACACAAGCTGATTTAGATAAAGTTAGAAGTATAGATATAACAAGTTAGGACACCTTAAAAATGCTAAGTGTTGACCAAATGAAAGACTATAATTTTCTTGATGCTGAAGACAGGAATAAAGAAAATCTTTTAATAAATGATGACTTTATTCAAGATGCCACAGAGTTTTTACAAAAGCGTGAAAACTTATCAGCAGAAGATTTAGACTCCAATGAAAAAATATATGATGCCTACATGGAACATTTTCGTTATCAAAACGTTAATGAAGTTACTGCTGTGCGTGACTTAGAATATGCACAAAATGCTAGTGATAAGGATAAGGAGCAGTTTGCTAGACTCATAGATATGTTTGAGTCACAACAAGATGAAGGTTTCTTTGATGCTGCAGGGGATTATGTACAGGGAGTTCTGACAGCACCTTCTACGTACTTGGGTATACTAACAGGTGGTGCAGGTAAACTAGCTACATCAGGTGGTGTTCAGCTTGCTAAGTTAGGTATGAGAAAATTATTAACTAAGAGTTTGGCTGCTAGTGCCTTAAAGGGTGGTGCTGTAGAAGGCATAATCGGAACAGGTCAAGGTCTTGCACAAGAGATGGTTAAGGAAGAAGCAGGGTATCAAGATGAAATTGATTATGGCAAGGTAGCAACAACAGGTGGTATTTCAGCATTAACAGGTGGAGTGTTATCAGGTGGTTCAGGTGTATCACAAACAATAGGAGCATTAAATGCTGCTAAGAAACTAGAAGTATCACAGCAAGCAGCTAAAACAGTGGCTAAAAATGCTAATAAAAAAGCAAAACAAACACTAGCTAAAAAGGGCAATACTAACAAATTAAAATTTATAGAAGGTCAGTTAAAAGCTCTAGACCCTGAAAAGGTTGCACTAGGAAAAGGCTTGACTGATGAGATAGCTGAAGCCAAACAGCTAGGAACATTAAGAGCAGGATTACCTACAGAAGTATTTGAAAATGTAGCCGCAGCAGCTTTAGAAATAACAGATAAAATAAAGTTTGCAAAAGGTGACAGAATTACTAGTGTGCTACAAAAAGCAATATCTGATGGGCAAATTCAAACAGATGATATGCTAAGAATAATGCAAGAGTATAATATTACTCCTGACCAATTCTCTTTAATATATAAGGCTGAATTATCAGAAGCAGGTAGAACATTAGGTATACAAGGTAACTTAGTTCAGGCATTAAAAGATTTAGAAAACAGTGGTGTTTCTAGTGTTAGTGGTCGTGAAGCAAAAGAAATAATGGAAAGAGCTAAAAGCAACTTTACTCCATTTAAAGATTTAGATAGAGCTAGATTAGGTCTTATGACTTCACAACCTGCTACAACTATGCGTAACAATATCAACGCAGGTTGGAGAGTAGCAGTAGACACAACAGTTAGGGTTGCTGATAATATATTATATAATGTGGGTGTGGGTAGGCAAAAGGGTCAGCCACTAAGAAATATTTTTTTTGATGGCACACTTGACATGGCAAGATACATGTTGAATCCTAATGAAGCTAAGGTTACTAGACTACTACTAGAAAAAAGTATGCCTGATACTGCAAAGAAATTATTTAGAGATGCTGCTGATTTAGCTGCATCAACAGGTGGAGAATCTGTACTAGCTAAAGTAGGTACACATGCTAACGTACTAAACACCATGCCTGATAACTATTTTAAGCAAGCCATGCTTACCACATCACTCAAAAGAAGATTAAGAGATGCACCAAATCTACAGGGTTTACCAAATGATTTAAGTAAAGTTATAGAGCAAGGTAAATTTAACTTAATACCTCAAGATATAATTAATAAGTCTATAAAAGACTCACTTGAGTTTGTATATCAGTCTGGATTTGAAGGTGCAGATAAAGGTTACTTAGCTAAAGGAACTAGAGTTTTCTTGAAAGCACACAGAGACTTTCCCTTAACTATTTCTACTTTCATGCCTTTCCCAAGATACATAGCTAACCAAATGCAATTTTTATACGAGCATGCACCTGTAATAGGTTTTATGGGATTAGAAAATATAGGCAAGAAAAAAGGTTGGGCGGCTGAGACATTTAAAATGTCAGGAGAAGCATTTAGAAAAAAACTAGCACAACAATCTGCAGGTGTTGGCATGATGACTGCTGCATATAAGTGGAGAGAAATGCAGGGTGATAGCACGTATTGGTATGAGTTTAAAGATGACCAAGGTAATTACGTAGATGGTAAGGCTATATATGGTCCTTTTGCACCTTTTATACTAGGTGCAGATATATTATATAGGTACAATAAAACGGATGTTGGTGGACAAAGAGATATGTCTGAAATTGCTAATACCAATGATACATACTGGAGAGAAGCACTTCAAGCACTTACAGGTTCACAGTTTAGAACTGGCTATGGTATGTATGCTATAGATAGACTTGTTCAGGACATGTTTAGTGAAGGGGATTTTTTTAGTTCTGCAGAAGGTAGTTTCCTTGGGTCAAAAGGTTCAAAGATAGCAGGTGAGTTTTTAGGAAATATTGTAAATACATTTTTGATACCAGCTTCAGCAGTAAAAGATATGTATGCTATATATGATAAGGATGCTAGATATGTTCCTGAGACTAGGACAGGAGATGTAGATTTCTTTGATATAGTAGCTAATAGGGGTTTTCGTGCATTACCTGACTTGGGTAGAAATACTATGGTTGGTGAATTTTTTGGACAAGAAGAATATAAAACACCTACAATGAGTCCACTCAGAAGTGGCAAAACTATGGCTATCAACCCATTAGAAAAACAATTATTTGGTTTTACTAAGAGACCTGCTAAAAATTCTTTACAGAAAGAAATGGGCAAGTTAAATCTACAATACTATGATATGTATAGACGAGATAACAATGAGATGATTGACTTATATACAAGAGAAAACTTAAGTGAAGGTGGTAATAAAGAAACTAATTTAAATGAACGTTTAGAAAAATTTATAGAAACAGAAGAGTATGCAAGTAAAAAGACACAACAAGAAAAAAGATACGCACTAGTAAAAAAGGCACAAGACATTATAGCAATAGCTAAAGCAAAAGCAAAGTCTGAACTAGAAGCTGAATCAGAAGAAGTAGGAGAATTAAGTGCTCCTAAACTACAAAAATATCAGAAACTATCTGGTCAAGCTAAAAAAACACTAAACACTAGATATAAGAGACTTTTTATGGAAGGTGACATAGAGTTTGTAGATGGGGATGTAGATGATTTAGCTAAGAATATAGACACACATTTAAATAGAAAGATTAGAACTGAAAATGGGAATGTTATGACATTGTATCAATGGTCAATGGAGACTGCTAAAGACTTGGAGATAAATTAATGGCGATGCGTGGGTTTGAATTAGGAACTGAAACAGATAGAATGTTCGCTGATGCTGAACAAAAACGTGCAGAACGTGATGTAGGCAAGACAGAGTTCCAACAAGTTGTTGATGCAAGTGGTATAAAACCGATGACTGCTGAAGAGTTTGCATATACAGGTGCATCAATGGCTCCAGTCACAGGCGATATCATCGCATATAAGGAAGCACCTGAAGATTTTGAACGTGCCTATGAACTTATGCGAAAAGGATACAAAGAAAAAGACTTAGTGAACCTTGGTTTAGGTGCTGCATTTACAGGTTTAGTGGCATTAGGATTAATTCCGGGCATTGGTTTTGTATCTAGAATAGGTAAAAATGCTGCCAAAGATAAGGTAAAAGACTTACTTCAAGAAGGTAACTTGACTGAAGCTGCTGATATTATGGTTAAGTCTAGCAAAACATTTCAAGATAAAGCATTAGTAAACAAACAATCAGAAGCACAGCTTAGGAAGTTAGCAAAGGCTAGAATGGAGCTTAAGGGTTTAAGTTATAGAGAAAAGAAAAAGGCAATCAAAAGGTTAAACAGACCTGACAATATTACTGTGTATCATGGCTCTAAAGGTATGCAAGATAGGGTTGGTCCTTTGACAGGGGATGCTCAACAAATAAAGAGTAAAAGCGATTTTCTAGATGATGAAGATGATTACACTAGTATAGTAGATAATAGACCTACTAGAAAAGATGAGATAATAACGCAAGGGTTTAGACCTTATTCAGGGGATGGAGTATTTAGGGAAAATCCTTTAGGTAATCCCCTTAATAAAAAGAGGCAAGGCTCAACTATAAAAATAGATAATCCTGCAGGTAAAGATGCTCTTACAGGTGAGACTTATGTAGAAAAAAAGATAAGACAGAATAATGAGTACCTAGAAACTAATCCAAATGCAGGTCCTATAGGTTTGTATTCAGGTATAACAGGTTATGCAAAAGATATTAAGTTCGACCCAAACGAACTAAAAGGTATAAAAGGGGAAATGGGAGAAGATGCCTTTAGAATGTCAGGTGATGCTAAACTAAAGAATCCTGATGGAACATTTAGGGGTGCGTTTAATAAACTAAGAGCATTAGAAAAATCAATCGAAGAACAAGGTTACAAACCCACAAACATAAAAATAACTGTTACAGAAGATGGCACACCATACATAACAGAAGGTAATCACAGATTAGCTGAGGCTCTAAATTCAAAAAGACCTGAGATAGTAGCTGATGTAAATTACTTACGTGGTGGAGAAAATGCAGATGGTATTCTTAATCCTAATATGTTAGGTATAGGAAAAGGTACTCCAACTAATTTCCCAACTCGTGAACCATTTACTGAAGCTAGAGGTCTTATGTCTAGTAGCACTTCAGGTTTTCATGGAGAGATAGAAGGTGTTAAACTGCTGTCTACTTCACGTGACCCTAACGTTTCTATGTCTCCATCATTTACAAACCCTGATGATTTACGTAATGTTCCTGCTGACATACCTGTATTAGAAAATCTAATTTCAGCAGAAATTCCATATGAGTCTATGAAAAACATGAGACCTGAAACTTACCATGAATTAGTAACAGGTTTAGCAAGAGATAAGGATGCACAACAATATCTGCTTAAGAGATATTTTAGTGACAAAACAGATAAGTATGGAGCTGCTATGTTACCTAAATCAGGTCACGTAGAAGCTGAATTAGCTGTAGCATTTCCTGAATACTTTAACCCAAAACCAATACTAGACAGAGACCCATCAGCACAGAATTACAATGTGGGTGAAACTCTTCTTGAAAATCCTAAGACAGGTGAATATGATTCCGCTGCAATGCTGACTGAAATAAAAGATGTAGGAAAGATGAGCACCCCTGAAAAGGTTCAGGCCGCAAGTTTAGCATACAAAAAAGCAGATACACATTTTGAGAGGATGGCTAATATTGAAGACCAGATAAAAGCTGCTGAAACGTTTAAGGATAAAAAGCCTTTAAATCTAGCTTACAACAATGTTAAAGACACATTAAACGGTATGGCAGATTTAGCTAAATTTACTAGTGAATATGGTGCAAGGGGTTCTTATGATAAGTTTCTGCAAAGATTGGGTTCTTTTAGCTATGACGTAAATAAGTTAGCTACAGCATTTCCTGAAGGTTCAGAGAAACGTGCCAACTTAAAATTTTTATCAGTACTAATGGATAGTCCCGGATTTCATGGTGAAGCAAATAAGATGAATGAAATTCGTAAAGGTTTTACTGCTAAGAAAACTGTCGATAAAATGGTAGAAGGTATAAGAAAAAATAGTTTGCCCGGCACTTTGGTAGGAACAGATGAAAGACCTTTAGTGAATCGACTACTACGAAAAGATTCTTTAGTAACTACAAAAAAGGGTAGC
>MDTG01115889.1_pt1 | contig 12276 bp, 11 predicted proteins | sample 811421 | NCBI WGS metagenome assembly MDTG01 (sample SAMN05326645, study PRJNA326480) | marine metagenome | isolation source: seawater | place: Pacific Ocean: South East | collected 2011
ATGATTTATTTGATTTACTCTATTCTGTTAAAATTAATGATTATTTAGAATTAAATCTAACTGGACAAAATATATTTGATTACAAACATAAACAAATATTAGGTGGAGCAGTTATGGGCAGGCAAATAATTATGCGTTTATCAGCATCTCTATAAATAAAAAAAGGGGGAACTATCAATAGCCCCCCCCTTATAAATCAATCTAATTAATTTTAAAAAATTCTACTCTTTTTCTTTTAACTTTTTTTGTACTTCGTCATATTTTTTTTGAGATCCAGGCCCCCATTTACCATCAGCCTCTAAACCATTTTTAGTTTGAAATTCTTTAATTTTAGCTTCATTTCCATCAAATGGATCTTTCGGTGGTGGTGGTGGTGGATATTCACAAGTACCATCATCTGAGTTTGCTGATTTATTAAAATTTAATGCTTTCTCATCTAAGCAGCCAGGAACTCTTTTAACAACACTCACTCTACCATTTGGACCAACATTTTCCTCATTACCAACTTCTATAGTTACAACCTCAACACTTTTTTCATTATATGTATCAGAAACTGTAACCTGGAATTCATGAATTCCAGATGTAACCTTACACTCTACTTGATTTGATTTATTATCTGGATTAAAAGTAACTGAGCTATCAATACGATTTCTACCTTCTGCATTATCCCATGATTTTAGATGTTCCCAATAATAAGATAACTCATCATTATTAGCATCTTTGTATGTTGCAGTTAGAATAATTTCAAAAGAATTAGTTTCTGGATCACTATCATGCGCTACAGTACCAACAGATGACAATCTTTCTAAACGATTTTCCCATTCAACAGTTCGTTCAAAATTATTTTTCATTCCATCTGCTAATAAGTTATTATTCTCTAATTCAATCTCAGTATTCATCATAAAACCAACAAAACCAACAAAAATGACGAATATGAAAAATTCTATAAAAGAACTATTTTTCATAATTTTACTCCTCCCATATTATTTATTTTTTGAAAATAACCTATAATTTGGCTAATCTACAGAAAATTATTGCTATAATAAAAGGAATTAATTAGGTAGGGTGTCTTTGGATATAGTATTGAAATTAGGGACTTGTTTATTTTTGATGACTTTAATCTCACCAAACTTTTTTTCATATTTTTCAATATTATCTTTGAGAGCTAATAAAAATGTTTTTGCATGCATAGGAGAAATTACGATTCTAGATTTAACCTTAGACTTTGTTAGTCCAGGTAAAATTCTTATAAAATCCATTACAAATTCAGCAGCAGAGTGTGTAACTATCGCAAAATTCACATATTCTCCTTGGCCTATATTTTCATCAATTTCTATTTTAAGCTGATTATTTTTTTTATCTGAATCCATATATTAGCTATTACCTTTCTTTCCATCTTTTGAATTAAATTCTTCCCAGTCTTCATCTACTCCATCCCAAGCTCTAAACTGTTCTTCATCTGTTGTCACCTCTTTTAAATCTGCTGATTCATCATAATTCTTAAATTTTTCAGTTTTATCCTCATAATCTGATGGATTGGTGTAATCATCCAGTTCTTTTTGCTCAACTGTTTCTCTTTCTATTTCATGACCATAAATCTTTTGATCAAAAAAATCTATATCATCAACAAGACCATTCATCATCAAATATTCCAAGAAAGCCAAATATTTTTTTTGTTTGATATTAACTTTACAATGGGGACATTTCAAATCACCGTTTCTTATCTGTTTCTCGTCAAGCTCGCTTGAACAGTTTGGACATATGAGACCTTCAAAAGCCATTTAATTCCTCCTAAAAATAAAAAAAAATATAGCTCTTTACTATAATAAGAGCAAGTATAAATTTAAATAGTTCATTATTTATATAAATAGTTAATTAATTTCTCTTCAGCTAAAGTTAATTTACATGACCTTCTTTTTTTCATTTTTATAATTGTTTCAATTAATAATTCAATTTTTACTTTATCAGTATCTCCCCAAGAAAAAGATGGAATATATTTTTTAGAAAAATCATGATTAAATAAGTTTACGCCTATTCCTAAATATGAGCCTGTATTAAGATTAGTACCTATTGAAATTCTTGTATAATCACCAATTAGTGATCCTAAAAATTTCAACTTTGTATCTAATAAAATATTTTCAAATTGAACTTTTACTAAACTATAATTATTTTTCAAATTACTATTATTGGTACCAGCTCCGATATTAACCCATTCTCCAATATAGCTATGTCCTAAAAAACCATCATGGACTTTATTACTATAACCTAAAATATTACAACAAGTAACTTCTCCACCAATTTTACACATTGGGCCAATAATATTATTTTTCCTAATAATAGAATTTGGACTAATTAGAGAATTTTTACCTATATAACATGGCCCTTCTACAATTACACCATGCTCTAAAACTACATTATCATCTATAATAATTGGTCCTGAAGTTGCATCAAGAACTATACCAGCTTTAATTTCTGAGTTATTACCTATGTATATTTGATCTTCATTAATTCTAATCAATGAGTGATGAAAAGAATAGTTATTATTATAGTGAAAATTTTGATAATCATATTTTATCATTGGTTCTGATAAACTAAATATATCCCATAAATTATTAATAACATCAATATCACAAGATTTTGTTACATCAATATTTTCATCAATTAAATCATTAAAACTTTCTATATGCACATCTTTATTTAAATGAAAAGAAATAAGACTATTATTATTAGATAAAGCTTTTGTTGCAAGTATGGTATCTGAATGTTCATTTTTAAAAATCGCTGAGCCATTTAAACAAACTCCTTTAGGAATATATTCTGGGTTAACCTCGCATTCTGGAAATTTTTCTTTTATTACACGCTTTAATGAATCACGAACAACTAATATAATCTTGTCATTAGAAAATATATTCTTAATCCTATCAAAGTTATTAATTGCACCAATCCTTAGTTCAATAGGACTATGATTAATTGAGAAAGGAACTAAAAAACCACTATTATCTTCAAAAATTATAATATTCATATCAAATTTAATCCAACATACTATTTATTTTATTGTAACCATATTCTAAAGTATCACACTCAAACTGTAAATTATAAAACCAATCTGAATAATCATTTTTTAAACATATTTTATAATTTGATTTAATCTTATTAACTATCATCGCAAGGTCTAAAAAAAAACTTGAATTTAAATCAATCACAATATCTATTTTTTCATCAATAATTTTATCACTATAAAAATTACTATTAACAACTATTTTATTTTTAAAATAGTTAAATCCATAAGTTGTTCCCATAAAATGAGAATTACTATAATATGTATTGTTAATTAAATAAATATAATTATTATTACTATTTAATAATAAATTCCTAAATGAATATTTTGCAACATCAAATTCTATCTGATTAACTGGAAAAATAATTAAAATAGATTGATTGGTTTTATTAGCATTATTTGTATTAATTATAAAATTATTTTTTTTAATTTTTCCAATTACATTTAAGTAAAATAATTTTATTTTTAATATGTTAGAATTAAATTTTGTCATAGTATATTAACATTATCATTATATTAAAATAATACTCCTTAAATTTGAACATATTAATTTTAATAATAAATATATTTTTCAGCATAATTTATTCAAGTGAATATCTTTGGCCTAATGATTATGATGGGAATATCACCGCAACATTTTCTGAACCAAGACCTAGACGATTTCATGCGGGGATAGATGTTAGAACATTTGGAGAAATTGGTTCAAACTTATATGCTATAGAAACTGGCTACATATCTAGAATTAGAGTTCTACCTAACAATTATGGGAAAGCTATATACCTAAAGCTTAATGATGGAAATATAGTTTTATATTCTCACTTAGATAAATTTAATCAAGAAATCGAAGATTTAGTTAAAAATTTATACCAAAAATATGAATCTAGTTTTTTTGATCATACTTTAAATAGTTCAGAATTTATAAAAATTAATAAGGGAGAAATCATTGGATATACTGGTGATACTGGTAGCTTATCTGGACCTCATTTACATTTTGAGATTAGGAATAAAAATAATGAGCCTATTAATCCATTAGATTATTATAAAATCATTGATTCAGAACCACCACTAGCTAAAACCATTACAATTATACCTCTAAGTGATAAAACTTGGATTGATGGAATCCAAGATTATAAATCTTTTGATTTAAAAAAAATAAATTCTAATAAATATGTTATTCAAGATACAATAAGTGCTGTTGGAGAATTTGGCATAGCAGTAGAGACTTATGATGAAATAGATGATTTATCATTTAAATATGGAATTTATAAAATGGAATTATTGATAGATAATATTCTTATGTATTCCATCCAATTTGATAATTATAATTTTTCTGAAGACCATTTAATATATAGCGCCATAGACTTTGCTCTATTACAAGAAGGAAAGATATCTCATAGATTATTTAATAAAAAAGAAAACAAATTATCATTCATGAAATCTTCTAATGACGGACGAATAAATCTTGATAATAATTTCCATAATCTTATGATTAATATACTAGATGCTAATAATAATATTATTCAAATCCAAGGTATAATGGTTGGAGAATTAATAAATAATACAGATATGTCTCTAAATATTAAAAATGATAGAGTTACAATTAAAACAAAAGACTTAAATAATAATAAATTATTTTTAAACATGGCTTCCAACTATGATAATATAAAAAATTCAAAAGAAGGATTTAAAAAAATATCAAGTAATACATATGAGATTAACCAATTGAATGAAAATTTTAATGTTATTGAATTTTATATTAAAAATGAGAATGGAATTAAATCTAATAAATCTTTTTTAAGCATTAATAAACAAAATCCTTATAATATTGATGGAGAAATTAATATAAAGCATTTAGACTATGGATTAATTATTGAGTTCTTTGAGAATGAGCATAGTGGTTATTTACCTAAACTTGAGATTATGTCAAATGATTCAACATATAATTTTTTATTATATAGGAAAGAAAAAAATATTTTATCATCTAATATTATTAATATTAATAATATAGAAAATATATCAGTCATCTATGATACTAAACCTGAAATTATTTTCAATAAAAAAGTTTTTACATTATCTTCTTTATATCAAAATGAAGTTAATTTTAAAGATTACAACTTGAACATTAATAATAATTCATTTTATGAAGAATTATTAATTGTATGTAGTGAAAAAGAAAAGTATAAACTAAATAATCAATTTATAGAAATTTCAAAGCCAATTACTATTGAACCAAATGAAATCCCATTTAAAGATGGGTTAATACTATCTTATAATATTGAAAATTGTAATAATTGCGGTTTCTATAAACTCTCTGATAAAAAAAATAGCTGGGACTACATTGCTACAAATAATAGTTTAAAAAAAATAACCACGCAAATTAAAACTGGAGGGACCTTTTGTGTACTTAGCGAATCTGAAAAACCAATTATTAATAATCTTAAACCTAGGATTAATAGTAAATATAAAAAACAAGATTTAAAATCAGTTAGATTCAACCTCGAAGATCAACTATCTGGTATTGATCCTTATAAAATTGAAATTAAAGTTGACAATCAAAATATATATTTTGATTATATAAAATATAGGAACTTAGTAAATGCAGATTTAGGTTACTTACTATCTGCAGGTGAACATACAATAGAAATTTCTATTAGCGATAAACTAAATAATATTAAAAATATTAAGGGGAAATTTTTAATTCTTGAATAATAAACCTTATATAATAGGAATAACAGGTGGAAGTGGATCTGGGAAATCTTTTTTATGTAAAAAGATTGTCAATGAGATAAATAAAAATAAAATTTTAACTATTATGGTTGATTCATATTATAAAGATTTAAGTAATATAAGTTTTGAAGAAAGAGAAAAAAATAATTTTGATCATCCTAGTTCTATTGAGTTTGACTTACTTTATAAGCATTTATTAAAACTAAAACAAAAAGAAACTACAGATATACCTATATATAATTATAAAACTCATACTCGAGATAAAGAAACTAATACTATTAATAAAAAATATCCTATAATATTACTTGAAGGAATTTTTGCATTACACAATAATAAAATTAGACATTTTCTAGATAATAGTGTTTTTATTGATATTCCTAATAAATTAAGACAAGAGAGAAGACTAATAAGAGATAAAAAAAATAGAGCTAGAACTGTAGAGTCAATTAAAAATCAATATAAGAACATGGTTATGCCAATGTATGAAAAATATGTAAAGCCTATGAAAAAAAAATCTAATATTATAATTAAAAAGTTTGAAAAAAACGATAATGGTTATGTTAAATTAATGAATCAAATCAAAAAAATAATAAATGATTAGAAGTCAAAAAAAAGGATCTATTGAAATTATTTGTGGCCCTATGTTTAGTGGAAAAACAGAAGAGCTAATAAGGCGATTAAAAAGATCAATTATTGCAAAAAAGAAAATACTCGTTTTCAAACCTAAACTAGATAATAGATATAGTGATGATTGTGTAGTTACTCATAATAAAAATTCTATTGAATCAATATCTATAGATGATAGCGAAGCCAAGAAAATTCTAACTTTATCTAAGGAGATAAATACTATAGGAATTGATGAAATTCAATTTTTCAGTAATGATATAGTATCGATTTGTATAGAACTTGCAAAAAATGGTAAACGTGTTATAGCATCAGGGTTAGATAAAGACTATGAGGGCAAGCCATTTGGAATTATACCAAACATTTTATGTGAAGCTGAATATGTAACTAAATTAAATGCAATATGTAATAATTGTGGAGATTACGCCTACTTTACTAAAAGAATTTCTAATAATAAAAAACAAATATTATTAGGTGAAAAAGATATTTACGAAGCAAATTGTCGAAGTTGTTTTTACAATAAATAAGAGAGGAGAGTTATGGAAAAAATTATTAGCTTTTTTGGAATATTTGCAATACTTGGCTTAGCATATATTTTATCAAATAACAAAAATAAAATTAATAAAAAATTAATCGGAGGTGGAATTTTACTACAAATATTTTTTGCTATTCTTATATTAAAAGTTCCTGGTGGTAAATTTGTATTTAATAGTATTGATGTTTTTATAAAAAAAATTCTTGATTTCTCTATTGAAGGAAGTAAATTTTTATTTGGTAATTTAGCTAATGATAGTATGTATTTCCCCGCTGATGGTTCATGGCCAGGATTTGGATTTCAGTTTGCATTTCTTGTTCTACCAACTGTAATATTTTTCTCAAGTATAATGTCTGTTTTATATCATATTGGAGTAATGCAAAAACTTATAAAGTTAATATCAAGAATAATGCAAAAAACGATGGGTACAAGTGGAGCTGAGACTACAAGTATTTCAGCAAACATATTTGTTGGTCAAACAGAAGCACCTTTAGTTATAAAACCTTTTATATCAAAAATGACTAATTCAGAACTTATGGCTGTTATGACTGGTGGTTTTGCAACAGTAGCTGGTGGAGTGATGGCCGCTTATGTCCTTATGCTTGATAAAACTATACCAGGTATTGCAGGACATTTAATGGCAGCTTCTATTATGAGTGCTCCAGCTGCTCTTGTTATAGCTAAAATAATTTATCCTGAAACATCTGTTCCAGAAACAGCTAAAGGTAATATTGAATTATCTAGAGTATCTAATGAAGCTAATTTCTTAGAATCAATTGGGAATGGTGCAACAGAAGGTATGAAGCTAGCTTTAAACATAGCTGCTATGCTTATAGCATTCATATCCATCATAGCTTTAATAAATTGGTTGTTAAGCCTAATATCATTTGGTGAAATAGTATTATCAATAGAATTAATTTTAGGATATATTTTTATGCCTTTAGCATTTTTAATGGGAGCTCCATGGTCTGAAGCTCACATTTTAGGTAGTTTAATGGGACAAAAGTTAGTATTAACTGAATTTATCGCATATGGTAATTTAGCTTCTCTAGGAGATTCAATTTCAACAAGAACTGCAACAATAGCTGCTTATTCTCTATGTGGATTTGCAAATTTTGCATCAATTGGAATACAACTTGGTGGCATAGGTTCAATTGCATCAGATAGAAAAGCTGATTTAGCAAAATTAGTAATGAGAGCTATGTTTGGAGGAGCTTTAGCGTCATGGTTAACCGCAACAATTGCAGGAATATTATTATGAAAATTATTTTAATTGGACCTCCTGGTGGTGGAAAAGGAACTCAATCAAAATTTCTAGTAGAAAAATTTGGAATTCCTCAAATATCAACAGGTGATATGCTAAGAGAACATGTTAAAAATAAAACAGATCTTGGTATCAAAGCTAAAGAGCATATGAATAATGGAACATTAGTACCTGATGAATTAATATTAAATATGATGGAAAAACGTTTTCAAAAACCAGATTGTAATAATGGATATATTTTAGATGGATTCCCAAGAACCATTCCACAAGCAGAAGGGTTAGAAATATTATTAAAAAAAATTAATCATAATTTAACTCATGTTATCATTCTAGAAATTAATGATAATGTTATTGTAGAAAGAATGGGAGGAAGAAGGATTCATCTCCCTTCTGGAAGAATCTATCATATAAAATACAACCCTCCAGTTAATCATAATAAAGATGATATTACAAATGAAGAATTATCAATTAGAGATGATGATAAAGAACATACTGTTAGGGATAGATTAAAAATTTACCACGATTTAACAAGCCCGCTAATTGATTATTATGACAATAAGAATATTATTAATAAAATTGATGGATCGTTAAAAATAAATGAAGTTAGTAAAAAAATTATTGAAGTCTTGAGAAAATGATTAAAATTGGAATTACTGGAGGTATTGCTTCAGGAAAATCAATAGCAGCATCTTATTGCAAAACAAAGGGAGCATATATTTTCAATGCAGATCAAAAATCCAAAAGTCATCTAAAACAATCTTTAAGCCTACAAAAAAAAATCATAAATGTTTTTGGAGGTAAAATTGCTCCTAATAATAAAATTAATTTAGATCTTCTAGCGAAAGAAGCTTTTAAGAATAAAATAAATATTGAAATATTAAATGGAATTATGTGGCCTGAAGTCTTTCTACTAATCAATAGAGAATATGATAAAATTAAAAATAAGAAACAATATAACTTATTTATTGTAGATGCAGCTTTGATTTTTGAAGCAAATTATAATAATTTTTTTGATTCAACTATATTAATCAAAGCCTCAAAAAAAATTCGAATAGAACGAGCTATTAAAAGAAAAAATATTAGCTTAGAAAATATTCAAAATAGAATTTCTTTTCAAATGACAGATGTGGATAAAAGTAAACTTGCGGACTATATCATTAAAAATGAATACTCAACTAAAAATTTATATAATAAACTTGATAAAATAATAAATCAAATTACTTTAGTAAAGTAATTTTTTGAGTAGTTGAAAAATCTTCACTAACCATATTTATAAAATAAATTCCACTAGAATAATTACTTGCTAGCCACTGTATATCATAAGTTCCTGGTTTAATTAAATCGTTTAATAACTCTTGAACTAATCTTCCCTGAATATCGTAAACTGAAATTTTAACCTTACTTTCAATAGGAATAGAAAAATTTAAGCTTGTTGCAGGATTAAATGGATTTGGATATGCTGATGATAAACTATAATCTTCAGGTAAATATAATTTTTCTCTTAAACTATCTATTATATAATTATTCTGGTTACTCCACGCTGGAATATTTCCTTCCATATCAATTAATTCACCAGTTAATTGTTTATATACTTTAAACTCAACTTTATCACCTAATTCACAATATAATAAGTTCTCATCAAAACCATCATTACCCATTGTTGGAACATCTGTATAAGGGCCGAACCACTGTCTCGAACCTACGATTATATTATTATAGTATGCCACAATCCAATCTCCATGTGATATTGGTCCATCTTCTAAAATTATTTCTTTAAAGTAATAAAATGTTTGGTTTTGGGATTGGTTATAACTAAATCCATTAAAATCATTAATTATATTATAATCAGGTAAGTGATTATTAACAAATCTTGATAAATTTTCTTCATACTCAAAAGTGAAACTAAGATCTTCTGAAACTTTCACCCAATAACCTTTTAAATGTTGCCAACCAATATTAGCTAATGAGCCTACCCAGTCACCTTGCTCATTTCTAATTGCTGATATATTTTCACTCATAATATCTGTAAATAAAATTTCAACATCATCAGGAAGAGAAATATCTAAATCGGCATTATCATCTCCAATATAAGAAATTAGATTCCATCCTTCATGCAATGAATAGACTTGGTTTTGTGGAGTTTCATAAGTAGCGACACTATAATCAGCATCTTCATTTAATCTTAGCCAATAACCCTTAGTAGGATCAATATTGTTAACACTTCCAATCCAACTACCATCATCTAATTGAATAGATGCATAATTTTCTGTAATAATTTGAGAGATATTATTTGATAAAGGCAATAACATATTCTCAATACTATTATTTTCAAGCACTCCTAAATAACTAATTAAATTATTTCCTGAATGTAAAGTAAAATCTTGAGCAAGTCTTACGTCAATATAAAAAACCTGAGTTATAGAAAGAGGATTATCTTCATCTACATCAGTAACTATAATTGTTATTGGACCAAATAAGCCTGTATCATTAGGTAGCCAACTAATAAGATTATTATCTAGTACCATACCAACAGGAGCATCAAATATTTCAAATATAAATTGTTCATTATCTGGATCATAGACTTCAATTATATATTCAAACAGTTCATTTAATGCTATATTCTCATTTGGTATAGAAATAATCTCTGGTGGATCATTGATAGGTAAAACATCTAAAATAAATAAATCTGAATCTGTATAAATACCATCTGTAACACTTACTGTAACATAAATAGTTCCATTATAATTTAGTCCAGGATTAATAATTAAACTATTTTCAATTATACTATATATTGCATCATCACTTGATAAATTAATGGTATATTGGAGTATATCATCATCAATGTCAAAAAGCGGAATACCAATTTCATATTGACTATCTTCATCAATCGCAGTATCAAAAAATTGAGGTAACTCTGGAGGATCATTAATACCCTGAATATCATAAATAAGATAAGCTTCATTTGAATATAATTCTCCATCAAAAATATTATAAATTAATGTATCTAATCCAAAATAATTTTCATCTGGGATATATGTCAAGAAAGATGAATTTAAATTATATTCTCCAAAAGAAGGAGGATTAACAATATTGTAAACTAAGCTATAACTATCAATATCTTCTCCATTTAAAATAATAATTGATTCTGTATCTTCATCAATTACAATATTTTCATCAACGGCTAAAGGTGCATCATTAATTGATTCAATATTTAATATAAAACTTTGTGATGATTCTACAGATGAATCATTTACAGTGACTGTAATAATTGAAGTTCCGAACCAATTCTCACTTGGTAAAATATTTAAAAAATTATTAGTAAACCAAGTCGTTATATTATTATTTGTTGATGTTGATGAATATTCTAAAAGGTCACCATCAACATCTGTTGCAATAATTTCATATGAAAACTGTGTATCTTCATCAATTGTTAAATCTAATATTTCAACAATATTAGGAGCATCATTTACTCCCTCTATCGTAATTGTAATAATATTTTCTGAACTTAATTCTCCATCACTTACACTAAATATAAAACTATCAAAACCATTAAAATTATCTATAGGAGTATAAGTAACAATATTTTCTGCTAATGAAATATTTCCATTAATCGGGTTATCTACAATATCATAAAATAATAAATCATTGTCTATATCTATTGAAGATAATACTATAATTAAACTTTGATCCTCTTGTGTTATTAAGTCTTGAGCATATGCAATAGGAGCATCATTCACTGGATTAACTATTAATTGATATTCAATAATAGAATTAAGAGATCCATCTGTTAAATCAAAAAATATGTAACTGATACCCACATCATTATCTCCAGGCGTACCTGATAAAATAAAACCTTCTAAGTTAAGCCAATCAGGATTGTTTGACATTGATAATGATAAATCAGATAAATCATTATCAACATCATCAACTATCAATTCAAATATGTAGTCTGAATTTTCATCTACACTTAAAAGTGATTCTGTTAAAAATACAGGAGCATCATTTATAGCATTAATTGTTATAGTTACCTCTGCCTCATCAGATAAATCTCCATCACTTACACTAAAT
>MDTG01340774.1_pt1 | contig 12276 bp, 7 predicted proteins | sample 811421 | NCBI WGS metagenome assembly MDTG01 (sample SAMN05326645, study PRJNA326480) | marine metagenome | isolation source: seawater | place: Pacific Ocean: South East | collected 2011
AGAGGTACAGTACCAATTTACACCTCTTATAATAATCAAAATTCTCCAATTGGTAATTTTAGACACACTAGTATTCAAGCATTAGATTCTACAGGATCTGGAACTCAAAAACTCTTAATGACTGCAGCAGGTGCTGTTGATGGAGTTTATAATATTACAACTGCAGATAATGATGGTAAAACTTATACATTAAATGCTAATACAGTAGTTCCACTTCGACAAATTGAAGTAGTTGGTCATACAGATGTTAATACAAGAGATAATATTATCAGAAAAGTAACCCATGGTTTAAGTACTGGAGCTCCTCTCACGTATACACACAATGCTATACCTTTAGGAGGACTAACTTCTGGTACAACCTATTATGCAATTAATAGTGGTAAAGATAATTTTAAACTTGCAGCTACTCAAGAGGATGCTCTCAACAATGTAATTTTAAGTATTGATTCAGCTGGAGCTAATTATGGAGCTAATCCTACAACTCATACATTTACTACTAACACTGTATCGGGTGAAATAGTAGGTAACGGAACTATTACTCAAACTGGTAATAGTAAACTTCTTGTTGGATCAGGAACTCAGTTTACATCTAAGTTTTCTCCAGGTGATCAGATAAAAGTTTGTGTTGATGACAGTTCTCATTTATGCCCAATAACATTTGATTCTATAGGTAATACTGTTACTAATGATCATAGAGATTGGACAGTTGGAGAGCCTAGAACTTTTGCTTCTAGTACTGGAAACTTACCAACAGGTCTTTTACCTGATATGTTGTATTATGTTGGTGAGTTAACCAACGCTAATAGAACTGCATTAATATATGATAATTATGCTAAAGCTGTTGCTGGAGGTACCGCTACTAATAGAAGCATAACTGGTGGATCTGGAACTATGACATCTCAAGCTCCTTATGATACAATACAGTCTTATGATGTTCACCAAGCAAAGTTTGTTAATAATAATACTAGTATTGAGTTATTAACAGAAGCAGATTCAAATAGAGTTAATGCTAATTATATGGTTAGTTCTTCTTTCTTAATGAGAGCTGATGGGTTTGCTTTACACAGACCTTATGATGGAGGAGTAGAACTCATACCTTCAACTAATCCAGATGCTCAAATGATCAGACAAACTAGAAAATATTTTAGATATCAGTCTGGTAAAGGTATACAAAATTCACTAGCTATTAGTTTTAAACCAGCTGTTGACATTGATACATTTTCAGCGGATAGTACTGTTGGGACTGTTACTACTAGAGAAAATCATAGATTGTCAACTGGTTTAAATGTAACATTTAATGGTGCTACTGTATCAGCCGGTACAAATTTATACAACAGAAGTTATACTGTTCAATCTGTTCCTACTGATAGAACTTTTACGATTAAGTTTGATCAGGTACTTACCTTAGATAGTAACCACACAGGTCTTTTAGCAGGAGAAACTATTACTCAAGCTACTTCAGGTGCTACTGGTGTAGTTAGGGCGTTTGCTACCGATAGTAACGGTGTACCAGCAGGTAATACAATAACATTGGCAAATGCTACAGGAGTATTTACTACTAACTCTGCACACACATTATCTGGTAGCTCATCTGGAACATTATATCAATATCCAACTTCAATATTAAAAACTCCTGGATCTACTCCAGCTGGAGGAATAGTTAGATATCATGTTGACGCATGGTCTAACAGTAGCACTAGAGCAGGATTGTTTGATGATCAAAATGGATTGTTCTGGGAATTTGATGGTCAAACTCTAAGTTGTGTTGTTAGATCTTCTACTCAACAGATATCAGGAACAAGTTCTGTTACATTTAATAGTGCTGTTGTTACTGGTATTAATACTAAATATCAAAGTCAATTATCAGAAGGTAGTAAAGTTGTATTAAAAGGTCAAACTTATCGTGTTGTAGATATTGCCTCTGATACTGAAATGACAATATTACCATCCTATAGAGGAGTAACTAATAATAGAATAATTGTTACCAAAACAATTGATAATAAAGTTTCTCAAAATTCATGGAACATTGATAAAGCTGATGGTAAAGGTCCAACTGGATATAACTTAGATCTAACAAAAATACAAATGGCCTACATTGACTATTCATGGTATGGTGCTGGTAAAGTTAGATTTGGATTTAAAGATCAAAACGGTGATGTAAAATATGTACATCAATTCATACACAATAATGCATTTACTGAAGCATATATGAGATCTGGTAACGTCCCAGGTAGATATGAAATAGAAAATACAGGTACACCATCTTATGTTCCAGCGTTAGCACACTGGGGTACATCTGTTATAATGGATGGTACGTTTGATGATGATAAGGCTTATATCTTTACAGCTTCTGGTAACACCATTACACAAACAGGTCAAGGTGCATTAGCAGCTATTAACATGAGAGCTTCACATAGTGGTTTTTATTACTTTGATCCATATAATTATGGTTATACAAGACAATTACCAAGAGCTCTTGAAGTAGAAACTCCAAATGTACTTTTAAATTCTATTCAACCAGGCGATACAATTACTGGTGCTGATTTACCAGGTGGTTCATCTGAAGCTAGAAGATCAGATTATTATACCAATTGGATTGATAATTTCCTTCCTAATGGTAATTCTCCTTATCAACCTGCTATTACTACTTTTACTAGTAGTGGTGGCGCTAATAAAGCAAGTAGGAATTTATTATTCATAAATGAAACTCCTTCTGGAACAACAAATACCTATAGTGGATATACTACATCATTATCACAAGCAGAAGCTGTACCAATTACTTCATCTTATCCTCTAGTGTCTATTAGACTTGCACCAAGTGTGGATACTAATACTCCTGGATTGTTAGGTGAAAAGGAAATTATTAATAGAATGCAATTAGCTCTTAAATCAGTTGGTATTCTAACTACTCACGCTGTGGAAGTTGAACTGAGATTGAATTCATCTTTAGATAATAACAATTGGCAACGTGTGACTGTTCCATCATTATCACAACTTGTGTATCATGGACAAACGGATCAGATTACAGGTGGTAATACAATCTTCTCATTTAGAGCTGCTGGTGGATCTGGTTCAACAAATCGTACACCAATTCTTACTGAACAAGATCTAAGTGGTATTTCAGATATGGGTAATTCAATACTTGGTGGAGATAATGTGTTCCCAGATGGTCCAGATATTATTACAGTTGTTGCAACGTTGACAGAAGATCCTGGAACAATAGGTAGTACTAACCCATGGCAAATGTCAGGAAGGATTTCATGGGCTGAATCACAAGCATAATCTGTGGATAGGGAAACAGAACAATGGGACAAAAATCTAAATTTCTTGTCAAACATGGTTTGGCAGTTAACACTCAGAGTGGAACAACCACTACTCTAAATTATCCAACAGCGGATGGAGCTAACCAGCAGTATTTAAGAACTGATGGTCAAGGTAACCTGCAGTTTGATTCTCCTGGCGGTGGAGGTGGTGGAGGTACTTTTCTATCTTTAGGAGATACACCAGCTACATATGCAGGAGCTCCAGGAAGAGTTTTAGTTGTTAATGATTCTGGTAATGGTTTAACATTATCTGCTAGTCCCTTAAACAATAGCCAAAGTAGATTTGAATTTACAGGAGATGGTACTACTGTAAACTTTGTAACTGGTACCACTCAATTTACAACAGTTGATCATATATTAGTATATGTTGATGGTGTTATCCAGGCTCCTACTTCTAACTTTACATTAGACTCAACAGTTATAACTTTTACTTCACCACCAGCTAATAATGCAGACATTTTAGTATTTGGTACTGTTACTGCATCTGGATTTCCTCAAGGACTTATAGACTCTGATGCTCTTACTAATCCACTTGGATTAAGAGGTAGATTAAATGCAGGTGGACATATTGTTCCTAAAGTTGATTCTGCATATGATTTAGGAGATAGTGCTCTTAAATGGCGTGATTTGTATATGGCTGGTAGTACTATTCATATTGGTGGGGTAACAATAAAATCAGATGGTGAAGGTGTTATTCTTCCTGCTAATTCTAAAATAGGTAATAGACGATTTAGAGGATCAGCAGCTGATTCTGCAGAAAAAGGATTTGATAGTGATTTAAAAGGAACATATGGATCTGCAACATCTGTTCCAATATTAAAAATAGACTCAGCTGGATTTATTGATAGTATAGGTACAGCATCTATTTCAGGAGGTGATTTAGTAGATGATACATCTCCACAACTAGGTGGTCAACTAGACTTAAATGGTCAAACTATTACTGGAACTCTATCAATAGATTCTGATACTGATGCTAGGGCTACAATAGGTAGAGCAGGAATAGGTTGGGGCGGTCAAAATGATGTTGCTTTGTTTGGCCATGTTGATCACATGAATGTCAACACTTTTCAACTTTTTTGTCATCCTAGCGAAACAATTTTAAGTTCTCCTGGAGTTTTAAGATTCAATTCCAATAGCATGCCCAACGGTGGTGGAGGAACCGAGGTAATGCATATGGATGATAGTGATGGGTTAACTATTAAAACAGGGTTACCTAATATTTTAAGTTATAGTACATCTGGTGGGAGAGGTTTGTGCTTTAGTGCTGTTAATAATAAAGAAGTACATTTAAAGTTAGATAGCACTCCAAGTGCTAATAGATTAATCAAATTACCTGACTCAGATGGTACTGCAGTACTTAAAAACGACAATGGAAGAATGAATACTTTATGGAGTGCACCTTTTGGTAATGGTGTAGGTTTAGATATTGGTGCTTTTGGTAAAAATACTGTTGCACCAGATGCTATGAATAAATCTTCTGTAAGATCCACATATGAGGAAGACAATGGAATAGATAGAGCTGTTCTTGAATTAGATGGTGGTGGTGGCTATAAAATTAGACTAAAATCAGATCTTTATACACGTCAAAACCAGTCTATAGTGTTTGAAGGTTCAACTATGGATAGTTTTGAAACGAAACTAACAGCAATTGATCCAACATCAGATAATATAATTTCAATACCAGATGAAACAGGAACTTTTGTAACAAAAAGTGTGCAAACTGGAGGGTCAGGTCTTACTGAAAAAATTACATTAACTGGTACAAATAATCTTGGTACTTCTCAATTAGTCATTGGTGCACAAGGAGCCACTTATCTAAATCCTAGTGTTACGCAAGCTCAAATATATTCTAACCCTGTTCATGTACCTCCTGGTGGAACCCTTGATAGGGCTGACTTGCATCTTAAAACAGGAAATATATTATATTTAGAACCAGGAACGTCTGTTCATAGTAATGCAAACCTTCAGATGGGTGCTGGTAAATCTATAAGGTTTGAAGGTGCTACTGATGATAGTTGGGAAACATCTTTAACAGTTGCAGACCCAACAGCAGATAGAACTATAACTTTTCCAGATTCAAGTGGTACAGTAGCACTACGATCATCACTTTTACCATTTGAGACTGGTGATGTACAAATTGGTACTTCTGCAGACTCTTCGCTTTCCTTGGATTACAACAATGCATCAGCTTCGATAACACATAACGGAGTAGGTCACCTTTATATACAAAATGGTATAAACAATGTACAATCTAATCAATTGACTAACATTTATATAAGAGCAAAAGCTAATGAATCTTCCATAGTTTGTCAAGGAAACCAATCTGTTTTATTATATTATGATAACAATGTTAAACTTACCACCAAAACTAATGGAGTTGATATTACTGGAAGATTGAAAACTACCACTGGTATTGAATTTAATGATGGTACAACACAAACAACAGCAGCTTCTGGTGGTGGAGTTAGTACCGGTAAAGCTATCGCAATGGCAATGATATTTGGATAAAGAAAGGACTAAACTATGGCAGCCCCAAATATAGTAGGTGTATCAAGTATATATGGAGAGACAAAAGGATTCGCGTTGACTACAACAACATCCACCGCTCTAATTACTTGTCCCTCAGATAAAGTAGTAAAAGTAAATTCAATAGTTGTATCTAATGTTGATGGATCAAATGCAGCTGATGCTCAAATATATTTTTATGATAATTCTCAAGCTACAGCATATGCATTAGCATATAATATAACTGTCCCAGCTAAATCAACACTAGTTGTACTATCTAAAGATGCTGGTATCTATCTTGAAGAATCTGATCAGATAAGAGGTGGAGCAAGTGCAAATAGTGATTTACATTGTGTAATATCATGGGATGTATTAGACGACGCGTAAGGACACGTTAATGACTTTTAATTACCATAGATATGGAAGCTATGTTGGATCTAATACTAGCATAGGAGCACAGTCTCAAAAAGGTGTTCATAATCTACCCTCAGCTAAACTTACCAGGCCAAGTTTTGAAGGATTTGTAGCAAACAATAAAGATGCACACACCTTTACGATCAGAGGTGGAACCTATAAAATATTTTTAATGGGAGCTGGTGGTGGTGGAGGATATAATTATAGTAGTCGTTATGGAGGGAATGGTGGTTTCTTTTCATTTGTAGCTACATTACCAGCTGGTGAATATGAATGTGGAGTAGGAGAAGGAGGAAAGTATACAAATGCAAATGCTGTAAATCCACCTAATAATACTGCGGGCTATGCTATGCGGGCTGGTCAAGGTTCATATGGTGATGGTACTGGTAGTGGTTCTGGAGGTGGTGGTTCATATCTAAAAGCTAATTTTACATTACCAGCAACCGTACCAAATTGGGCTAATTATATTGCAATAGCTGGTGGTGGTGGCGGTTGTGCTACACACAATTTTAATGCCAACTTTGGTGGTCATGGTTTTGGTGTAGGAGGAGCTGCTTGGTCTACCAGGTGGCCAAACTCTGATAGTGTAGCTGGTAAAAATGGATTTGATGGAAGTGGTGGAGGTGGAGGTACCTATCAATCTAGTGGTGATACTGACCAAAATGGTGGTAGCGCTTCTGTTCAAAATCAACTTACAGGTGGCAATGCTTATCCTAACTCTGGCTGTCATAATGGTGGCGGTGGCGGCGGAGGAGCCGGTGGTGGCTCAGCAGGAGGTGGTGGAGGAAATTCAAGAGTTTTTGCAAATAGATCAGAGAACGGTGGTTATATTTCCACAAGTTCCTCAATAAATGGATTTACTACTGAGATAATTCCTATGGGAGGAGGAGGTGGTGGTGGCCACGGAAACGATTGTGGTGCAGCTGGAGCAGGTGGTGGATCTCTTATATTTTCTGATTATACTAATTCTTGGAATGGAAGTACTGAAGGTAATGGTTATCCATATTGGAATAGCAGCAGAGCTAATTATAATCCATTACAGTTGATGCAAGACTATGGTGCGTTTAGTGAATTTGAGAATTATTTTTATAATCTTGGGTCAGGCTATTGTACGGGTGGATATTCTGCATATACATTTGAAATGGCTAATTCCAACAGTACCTATTATGGTAGAGGATGGGGTGGGCAAACTAATGGACAAGGTGGTAGAGGATTGTTTGTAATGGTTTCAAATGAAACATATTTTAATTGGACAGATATGACATTCTTTTAAGGAAAAAAAATGAGAAGAAACGGTGGAATTATAGGACCTTTACAAGAACCTTCAGGATTTAAACCTGAAGAAGTAAAAGTATTTGATAATCACGATCGGCATATTCGTGGTAGTGATAGTTGGCCAGATGTACCAGCTGTAACAGGTATTAGTCAAACAGCTCCTAATAATGGTAGTACTAATGTTTTGCAAAATGATGTTACAACATTTACAGTTACTGGAACGGGTCACGAAGGAGGTGCTGTAACATATGGTTGGAATCTTAATCTTAGCGGTAGTGGAATGAACGAAGGTGCTTTTGATAGTGTTACTGGTACATTTACTATGGGTACTGATAATACTGGTACATTTACTATAGAAACTGAATTTACTGCAGATCCATATTTTGTAACTGCTGCGTTTCCTAAAACTTTTACTATTGAAATAAAAAAAACTGTTGATAGTGTTCTTCTTACATCTAGTACATATTCAATTGTAAATTTTACTATTCCTTCTACATTTGAGGGGTTTAAGGAAGCCGCTTTAGATGAAGGTGCAGGTAATGATGGAACTTTACCTAATAGTCCATATATGCAGTTTAAAATGCAAAATGTGGGTTCTGCTGGTAGTTCTGCTGGAGCAATAAGATTTTTCTATCCAAATTTTCTTGAATTTACAAGCAGTGCTGGTATCCAATTGTGTGGTGGTTATGGTGGTTCTGGTTCTACTGAAAGATATCAAGCTGAATCTACTAATTCAACTGCAGGCTCTACTGGTGAAATGATATTTACTGTTCGTGGTGTTCCTAGTATGAGTGTTTGGTATCAATTTAACGGTAATGATAATGCTAGTAGTCAAGCTAGACTTTACACATCTGCAGCTGGTGGTGGATCATGGTCTCAAGAAGCCACATCCAACAGCACAACCTCTGTAACGGGAGCATTGTATGGCTTGCATGACGGGGATAGAATAAAGTTTGAATTTTATAATGATGGTGGAGGATTTAGTGATGGTAGAGGTGAAATAACTGGACTGTATGGGTATGCCTATTCTAGTTCTGTATATGGTTCTGGAGTTGCTACTATGAGTACTAATAATTCTCCAGGTGTAGCTGATGTATACAAAATATCGGTAAACAATGCATCAACTTATAATTACGCATCTGTGTTCAATGGATCTGGCTATTCAGATCTCATAGCTGTTGATCCTGATTATTCTACTGAAGGGGTACAATACGCCCGTGTACAGATAGCTATGTATGGAAAATGTAAAGCTAGAGAGGGAGCAGGTGCGGATGGAAGACTCTGTTGGACTCAAGTATCTGCAGATCAAGCTACAATTAATGATACTTCAAAAACTGCTAATATATCGTCTAATACACCTTTTAATGTAACTGAAGGGCAAACAACTGGTCAACTACAAATTACTAACACTGGACAATCAACACCTGGTACATTATTTTACACTTGTACTGGTACGGGTGTAACTAATGCTGATTTTAGTACTTTTCAAACATCAGGATCTCTTACTATGAACACACAGTTTGGAACCCAGCAATTTGGAACAGTTACTATAGATCCAATTGCAGAAGGTGGAACTGCTGAAAATGAATCTTTCCAAGTACAAATTAGAAAATCTAATACATCAGGTACTATTCTTCATACAACAAATAGTATTACTATAACAGATACAACGCCTACTACTAAAAATCTTATATTAGGTTGGGCAGAACACAGACTTGGAAGCTATATAGGAAACTTGCGAGTATACTTGGTAGATGCTGCTACAGGTGGACAAAACTTTATGACCTCTGCTCTATATAATTCTTCAGGGGCAACAGGTTCTAGTTGGCAAATAGGACAAACTAGTACTTATGCAGACATTGCAGGGCAAAGCCGTAGATATTTATTTTATTATGTTAGTGGAAATTCTTGGGCTGGAGATTGGGCTATAGATAATGTAAATGTGACTAAAGATGGAGTTCAACAATGGTTTGATGGTTTTGAAAGCACTCCTACAGATTGGTACACAGGACCATCTGGACAAAGTAACTCTACTACCGTCGCGCAAGCCTGGAATGATAAAATTGTGTTAAATGGCTCAGTAGCTTATTACACGGGTAGGTGGTATAGACATACTGGTTCTACTGGTTCTAGTGGTACCGGACCAAGTAGTGCATATTCAGGAAGTTATTATGCTTATGCAGAAGTAACAGGAAGTACTTGGCCTAGACGTTTTTATTTATGGACTCCAGCATTTACAGTTTAGAAAGGGAAAAATATGTCTGTATTATATTCATTTAAACATCAAAAACCTGCTGCACTTCCAACAGATAGGATAATATTATCAACAGGTCAATCAAGAACAGATCCAAGTACTTGGACTGCAGAAGAAATATTAGATGCTGGATATGTTGTAGCAGATAGTGCACCTGATTACAACAGTGCAACACACAAACTTTCATGGAGTACGACTGGTGATAGCTCAGGTTGGTTGGTAACTGCAATAGATTCAGCTGAACTTAATCGAATGGAAGCTAATGCATGGTCTGCAATTAGAATGGAAAGAAATGAACTACTTGCTTCAACTGATGTAAGAGTTATAAGACATCTTGAACTTTCTCCAGGACAAATGGATTCAGATTTAAAAGTTTACAGAAAATCTTTAAGAGATTTACCTCAAACCTATAGTGCTTCTTCAGATGTTGTATTTCCTACACCACCATGGGAAAATGATAGTTCTGGTGGTTAATAATAAAATACATATAAATACAAGAAAATAGATTAGAGGGTATCATGGCAGCACCAAATAGCAGAGCTACATTAATAGAGCATTGCAAGCGAAGGCTTGGAGCTCCAGTTATAGAAATTAACATTGATCCTGACCAAGAAGAAGATCGTGTTGATGATGCATTACAATTGTATCAAGAATATCATTCAGATGCAACAATAAAAACTTATTTAAAACATCAAGTAACTGCTAGTGATATTTCTAATAAATATATTCCTATTTCATCTGATGTATTGTTTATATCAAGATTATTTCCTATAGCAAATCAATTTGGAGCTTCAAGAAACTTTTTTGATATTAAGTATCAAATGATGTTAAACGATATTGCAGATCTTCAAAACTTTGCAGGAGATTTGGCATATTATGAACAAATGCAGCAATATCTTTCATTACTACAAAATAAACTAAATGGAATGCCTTTAACTAATTTTTCAAGAATGCAAAATAGATTATATATTCATGGTGATTTTGAAGATGGCGATATTAAAGAAAATGAATATTTAATTGCAGAAGTTTATCAAATAGTAGATCCTGATTCACACGGTAGTGTTTTTAATGATATGTTTGTAAAAGATTACACAACTGCATTGTTTAAACAACAATGGGGTTCTAACTTAATTAAGTTTGAAGGTATGCAATTACCTGGTGGAGTTCAATTGAACGGAAGACAAATATTTGAAGACGGTACAACAGAGATGGAGAGGTTAAGAGAAGCACTTAGAATAGAAAAAGAATTACCACCAGACTTTTTTGTAGGTTAACATGGCACGAAATGTATACTTTTCAGAGGCTGTTCGATCAGAACAAAAGCTATATGAAAATATAATAATAGAATCATTAAAAATGTATGGGCAAGACGTCTATTACTTGCCTAGAACTATTATTAATGAAGATCGTATACTTGGAGAAGATGTTCCTTCAAGATTTAATAATGGTTATAAGATTGAAATGTATATTGAAAATGTGGAGGGATTTGATGGAGAAGGAGACTTATTCACTAAGTTCGGTGTTGAGATACGAGATGAAGCTACTTTTGTTGTTGCTCGCAAGCGTTGGAATACTACGGTTGGAAAAAACGATAACCAGATTACTGGAGAACGACCAAGAGAAGGAGATCTATTATATCTCCCAATGTCAAATAAACTCTTTGAAGTAATGCATGTAGAACATGAACAACCTTTTTATCAATTAGCTAATCTTCCTACATTTAAGTTAAGAGCACAACTCTTCGAGTATACTGGAGAAGATTTGGATACTGGTATAGACACTATTGATGATATAGAAAAACGACATGCATACAAATATATTCTTACTATTGATCAAGGTCAAACGGCCACAGCTACGGTGAATATAGATTAATGACAGGTATATCAAACATAACTTTGACAAGTAACGGAACACAGTACACCTCTGCTCCTACTGTTACAATATCTGCACCAACAGGAATTCCTGCAGGTGATTCCGCAAGAGCATCTGGTACACTTACAGTTGTAAATGGTCAAGTAACAGCTCTTAGTGTAACTGACAGTGGTGCTTATTATCTTTCAGCACCTACAGTAGAATTTCAAAATGTTTTTAATTTAACTAATTTATCCACTATTTCAAAATGGGATTCATTTTCATATCAGTTTGGTAAAGATACTACTACTGATTCTGACTATGGACAATACACTAATGTTTTTACTTTTGATAGTTCAGAAGTAGCTTATGGAACCTTATTAAAAACTCACCCTGATCCAGGTACAAGACCAGATAATATTCTTTTCAATCCCACCGGAACAAGAGTACACTTTTTTTATTTCCAAGGTGGAGGTATGGGTTACTCAATATTAGATTCTAATAAGCCATATGATATTAGTGATTTTTTAAAAAATAACGGTTCTGGTGTTAGCATGGCAACATCAGGTTTTGAAAGGGTTGAAATAGCTGGACACAATGACCCTGATTCAGCTGGTTATTCCAGAGGTCTTGTTTCTGGATCAAGTAGAGATA
>MDTG01444176.1_pt1 | contig 12276 bp, 8 predicted proteins | sample 811421 | NCBI WGS metagenome assembly MDTG01 (sample SAMN05326645, study PRJNA326480) | marine metagenome | isolation source: seawater | place: Pacific Ocean: South East | collected 2011
GGCTCAATTAGCTGGAATGCAACCTTATGTTTTTTCAAAGCAAGATGAAGAAAGAGAAAAAAAATGGAAAGAGTATCTATCAATTTATAGCCAGTATGTTGATTTTTATCATAACGAGTTGTTAAAAAATGAGTCTTATGTTTATGCAAGGGATTATTTAAAGAATAGATTTTTAGGCAGGGAAGAAGTTAAGAAATTCAAAATTGGATACATAGAGAGAAACGCTAAATTCTATGACAAATTAAAAGATGAATTTAGTGAACAAGCTCTGGTTGACAGTGGTCTATTTTATTTAGATGAAAAAAAAAGAGCATATGTTGAGAGGTTTAGAGGCAGATTAATATTTCCAATAAATAATATTTCTGGTCAACCAATTGCCTTAGGAGGAAGAATAATTGAAGATCTAGATTACCTCGCAAAATATATTAACTCTCCAGAGACAAATTTTTTCAAAAAAGGTTCAAATTTATATAATCTAGATCTTGCAAGAAAATTGTCTAACCAATTAAATAATATTTATTTAGTTGAAGGGTATATGGATGTTGTTGGGTTAAGTAAAAATGGAATTGAAAATGTTGTTGCAAATCTTGGAACATCTTTGACAGATAAACAAATTTCGTCTTTAAATCAGTTTTTTGATGACATAATAATTTGTTTTGACGGTGATGAAAGTGGGTATAAAGCTGCTTTAAGAGCTGCTGAAAACTCTATTAAAGAATTGAGACCTGAAAAACAAATATCTTTTTTATTTTTACCTAGTAAAGAAGACCCAGATAGCTTTGTAAATAAAAAGGGTAAAAATTTCTTTTTAGACTTTACTAAAAAAAATAAATTACCAATTCATCAATTTATTTTTAGTCACTATAAAAAACAAACTAGAAGCGACCCTTCCTCAATGGCAATATTTGAAAAGAAACTTAGATCTATAGGCAACACTATTAAAGATGAATTCATAAAAAAGTACGTTTTTGAGTATTTTTTTGAAAAAATTTCTGAATTAACTCCACATTCCAATTTGAATAAAAAAAAGCTTTTTGTAAAAAAAATAAAATCATTAGAAACCACAAAAAAATATTTTAAAGATAGTCAATTATTAACGGGAGTAGAGCTCAAGGAGTACTCTTTAATTTACATGATTATGAATAATTTGCCACTAATTCAAGCAAATATTCATTTAATTCAAAATGTTAAATTTTTTACCGAGATAAATAAAAAAATAATGAGCGCAATTATTTCAAAATTAAAATCTAAAGAAAAAATAACTCTTGAACTATTAGATTTAGATGAGCAGCTAGTAGATAAGATAAATAAATTTGCTCCAATTAAACATATTCTTAAAAATAAATCTGGCAAAGACCATCAAATAATTGAGTTATTAGAAGATATTAAAAGAGATCTGGTCAACTATGATTTAGAGTTTAGAATACAAGAATTAGAATCAAAGTTTTCTAAAGATATGAGTGAAGCAACATTTAAAGAGCTAAAAGAGCTAAAAAAAGAGAAAAATGTCAACTAATTTCCTTAAAATAAACAATGGATTTTTATAGATTTAATATTATATAAGACTTCCTAATTTATATTGCTGTGGAAAGAATAATTACTAAATCATTCGCTAGATTAATGGGTCGTGGAACCCATAGAGGTTTTATTACTTATGAAGAGTTAAGTAAATCTCTTGGAAAAAGGAACCTATCTGATGAAAATTTAGCTCAAGCTTTTATTCATATTTTAGACGAAAAAGTAACATTGGTTGAAAAAAAATCTGATTTTAAGACTTTAAGGAAAAAAGAAAATTCTTCAAAAGAAGAAGGCAAAACAATCGATAAAAGTGATGATCCTATCAGAATGTATTTGAGAGAGATGGGTGGTGTTGAATTATTATCACGAGAAGGCGAGATTGCAATTGCTAAAAGAATTGAAGCTGGAAAAGATGTTATGTTAATAGCATTATCTCAAAGCCCAATAACAGCTCAACAATTTTTCGAGTGGAATGACAAATTACAAAAAGATGAAATTTTAGTGAGAGAAATAATTGATATTGATACTAATTATATGGAGGATGATTCTACTGGACAAAGTGCAAAACAAAAAAATTCGTCTGATGAAGAGAATACTAGCGAAGAAGTTGACGAAGATTTTAATCCCACTCTTGCAGCGATGGAAACAGAAATTAAGCCTAAAGTTCTTAAAACTGTGAACACACTCACAAAAGAATATAATAAGTTAATAAAATATCAAAAAGAGAAACTAGAGTGTTTGTTAAATTCTAAAATATTTTCTCAATCAAAAGAAAAGACTTATGAGAAAACTATAAATGACATATTGAATAATATTAAATCTCTTCAGCTTTCTCCCTCTGTTTTAGAGGATCTTGTACAAAAACATTATTTAGAAAATAAAAAGATTATTTCTTTGGAGGGAAATTTATTGAGATTGGCAATGGATCAGAAAATCTCGAGAAATGAGTTTATCAAGTTTTATATAGGCAATGAAATAAATCCAAATTTAAAAAAATTTTTAGATACGAGTCAGGAATGGAAGAAATTTTTTGCAAAAAATAAAGATGAGTTTAAAAATATTAGAGAAAGATTAGTAGAGATAAGCCATAAACTTGGTATTTCTGTAACAGATTATAAAAAACTGGTAAGCAGAATACAAAAAGGCGAAAAAGAGTCACGTATAGCAAAAAAAGAAATGGTAGAAGCAAATTTAAGGTTGGTCATTTCTATAGCAAAAAAATATACTAATAGGGGTTTACAATTTTTAGACTTAATACAGGAGGGCAATATTGGTTTAATGAAAGCCGTTGATAAGTTCGAATACCGTAGAGGATATAAATTTTCTACTTATGCAACTTGGTGGATAAGACAAGCAATAACTAGATCAATAGCAGATCAGGCAAGAACTATTCGAATTCCTGTGCACATGATCGAAACGATAAATAAGATTGTTAGAACACAAAGATTAATTTTAAGTGAATTCGGAAGAGAAGCCACACCAGAAGAATTAGCAAAAAAACTTAGAATGCCTCTTGATAAGGTCAGAAAAGTTCTGAAAATATCAAAAGAACCAGTTTCATTAGAAAAACCAGTAGGTGATGAAGAAGATAGTAGCCTAGGAGATTTTATTGAAGATACTAAAGCGTTAGCTCCTTTAGAGCAAGCAATCAAATCAAATCTTGGAGAAGCTACAACAAAAATTTTATCAACACTTACACCGAGAGAGGAAAGAGTTTTAAGAATGAGATTTGGTGTTGGTATGAATACCGATCATACATTAGAGGAAGTAGGACTTCAGTTTTCAGTAACTAGAGAACGTATAAGACAAATAGAAGCAAAGGCTCTAAGAAAATTAAAACATCCAAGCAGATCAAAGCAGCTAAAAAGCTTTTTAGAGAGTTGATGCTTTTTAAATGAACATAGTAATTAGGAAAAATTTTTTCTTTTTATTATTTTTGTTTTTACCAGTCTCAATAATTTTAGGGTCTACTGTTTCACTGATCAATATAATAATTTTAAACTTATCTTTTCTAATATTTTTAATATTTCAAAAAAAATTTGAATTTATTAACCATATTTCTATAAAATTAATGTTGATCTTGTATTTATATTTAATTTTTAACTCATTAATTTCACTAAATTATGAGGCTGGTTTATCAAGAAATATTGGATTTATAAGATTAATTATTCTTTTTGTATTTATAAACTATTTTTTTTTCTATCACAAAAATGAAAAAAAAATTTTTGATGCTTGGAGTTTGATTTTATCAATTTTAATTATAGATGTTTTTATAGAGTATATTTTTGGTAAAAATTTAATTGGCTGGGGTGATTATAGTCAATTATATGGAGATAGAGTAACAAGTTTTTTTAAAGATGAACCTATCGTTGGAGCCTATTTGGCTGGATTTATTTTCTTAATATTTGGACATCTATTAAATAGATATAATGACAAAAAATTTGGGTTTATATTTCTTTTATTTGCTTTTTTGGCTTTGATTTTCACTGGAGAAAGATCAAACACAATCAAAGTATTTATAGGAATTATAATCAGTCTCTTTTTTTTTGATTTTTTAAAAACCAAGGTAAAATTTATCATTATTGTATTATTTTTTGCAACTTTTGGTGTAATTTTGAGTCAGTCAGAATACTTAAAAACACGATATATTGGTCAATTTTATAATTTGCTTATTGATAAAAAAAATTATGAAAAGTTTAAAAATAATAGTCAATATATAAGATTATACAAATCTGGATATTCCGTTTTTAAAAATTATCCTTTTTTTGGAGTTGGTAATAAAAATTATAGAGTTGAAACATGTAGAAGTAAGTTTGATCAACAAAAATTTGACTATGTATGTTTAACTCACCCTCATCAACTTTATTTCGAGCTTTTATCTGAACATGGATTATTTGGGTCTACGATAATATTGAGCATTTTTTTCTATTTAATGTTTAAAATATTTAAGTCGATTTTATTATCTAGAAACTATTTACAAATTGGAGCTTTTATTTTTGTTCTAATTAATTTTACACCAATATTACCTAGTGGCTCCTTTTTTAGTGATTTTAATATTACTTTGTTTTGGATAAATTTTTCTATAATGTTTGCTTGTAATAAAAAAACAAATATTTTTGCAAAAGATAAAGTTTAAATATATAATTAAATCACTTCTTTTAGGGCCGTTAGCTCAATAGTAGAGTACTGCATTGACATTGCAGGGGTAGTTGGAGCGTAACCAACACGGCCCACCAATTGATTTATTACTAAACTTGTAAGAATTTTAGTTTAAATTTTATAATATTCCTCTGTATCTTTAATCTTAATTATTTTGTGTTATTTAAATTTATAAGATGGATATCTATCTATGGGTATCGAGTAAATTTTTTCAGATAGACTATAATTTTTATAAATTTCTCTATTTGCAATTTTCAAAATGAATTGAATATCTTTTGAAATTTTAGATTTTAGAGTATTAAGATCTTTTTTTTCAATCTTTTTAATTTTCTCTAAATCTAGACTTATAATATTTTCTTCAACAATTTTAGATGCAAATTCATGACCCTTTCTTGATAAATGTATTTCATCAATAAAATAGTCTAATCTTTTATTTCCATCAATTTTTTTAAACTCAGAATTGATATCAATGATAGGTAAATTAAAGAAACTAGCGATATTATTATTTACTATTGTGTTTATTTCTAAACACAATGACTGATATAAATGATATTTTATATTCAATCTGGAATTTTCAATAATATAATCAATCGTATTTGAATTATCTGATAAATGGGCGAGCCCTGGATTGTTTATAATGATTACTTTTTTTTTAATAATTAATTTTAATATTTTCTCTAAATTTTTTAGCCAATAATTAATATAATTATTATTTATAAAATTTGACCATCTTTCAGTGCCATAAAAATTCATTAATTTTGCAAATCGTTTATTGGTAAATTTTTTTATTACTTTAGCAAAATAATTGTTTTTACATAAGTTAGATAAGATAATATTTTTTTGATAAATAAAGTTGGTTTCTATGCAATTCAGTGGTCTATGGTTTTTAATTGAAAAAGGATATGCAGATATTATGAATTCTTCATTCCAACCATTATTAAATATAAAAATACTCTCCGAATTTTCATAGGAAGTCACAGCAAAATTCTTTAATTTATGATAATCGTGTAATAAATTATGCCCAGGCATTGAATAATTCTTATAATAAATATTTTTAAGATCAGATATTTTAAACAAACTTTTTTCAAAAAAAGCATCTTCTTGATTTACCTCTGTGCAAAAAGAAGTTGATCCACCAAATATTTTTAGCACATATTTTTGATTGTTATATTCCAGCAATGGCTTTAAAAAATAATCATTATCTACATTATAATCTATTAGTTCGTTTGTTTCCTTATTAACAAAAGGTTTATCAATATTTTTTTTTGATTTTTTTACATTTAAGTCATAGCCAAAAATTTTATTATCTTTTAAATTTGAATACATTAGTTTTTTTTAGATAAAATTAAATTATCAATAACTAAATAATCTATGTTAGTATTGATAAAAGTTTTAATTGCATCAAAAGGCATTTCCACTATTGGTTCATTGTTCACGTTGAAAGATGTATTCACAAGCATTGGACAACCAGTAACTTCATAAAATTTAGCTAATAGCTTGTAAATAGGTAATTCTTTCTCTGATATAGTTTGAACTCTGGCTGAATTATCAACATGTGTAATAGCAGGGAATAAAGATCTTTTTTGATTAATTTTTTGAAAAATATCTTTTAACTTTAAATTATTAGTATCTATGAGTTTATCACTTTTTAGGTAATAGGTTTTTTGCATGAAAGAACTTTCTGTACAACCTTCAAAATACTCATTAGCAAATTCGCCCAAAACTATAGGAGCAAAAGGTCTAAACGACTCTCTAAATTTAATTTTAAGGTTTATTATTTTTTGGGCATCTGGGTTTCTAGGATCAGCTATAATAGATCTATTTCCTAAAGATCTAGGCCCAAACTCTGATCTACCATTAAAAAAACCAATTATTTTTTTATTTACCAATAATTTTACAATATCTTTATAATCGATAAATTTATAATAATTTAAACTAAAAATTTTACATAAAGAAATGATGTCATCATTATTTTTATCATAACTTGATCCTAAAAAAGCATTTTTAATTTTTGATCTTTCTAAATTTTTATTTTCCTCTGAAGAAAATGTTGCATATGCAGCACATCCATAAGCATTACCTGAATCACCAGGAGATGGAAAAATATGTAAATTTTTGTTAAATAATTTTTCAATTTTACCGTTTGCCACACAATTGAGCGCTACTCCACCTCCTAAAACAATATTGCTAGTATCATATTTTTTAATTTCAAATTTTATTATTTTAAAAATTATTTTTTCAATTACAGATTGAATTGATGCTGCGAGATTACAATGGACATCTAAAATTCTATCTTCTTTTTTTCTCTTTTTTATTAAAAAAAAATTTTCGAGTTCTTTTGTAATAATTTCCTTATCTCCGAAAAAATTAAAATATTTATTGTTGATTTCAAAACTTCCATCTTCAAACACTTTAACCAGCTCACTAAGAATTTTATCTTCGTATATATTTTTTCCAAATGGTGATAATCCCATCATCTTGTATTCTCCACTATTCACATCAAATCCTAAAAAATAAGTAAATGCCGAATATAACAAACCTAAAGAATTAGGTTCATGTATTTTTTTTATATTTTTTAAATTATTATTTTTTCCATAAAATACACTTGTTGAAACTGACTCACCCATTGCATCAAAGGTAAAGATAAGAGCGTCCTTAAAATTTGAAGAGTAGTAGCCTGCAGCTGCATGACTGTAGTGATGGTCCAAAAAATAAATATTTGGGTCCTTAATATCAATAAATGATAAATCTGATATTAATCTATTTTTTATTTTTTTTTCTTTCCTCTTTTTTTATACAATTTAGGCTTTCATGAAAAATTATATTTTTAATTTTATTTTTGTCTAAATCTAAATAATTCAAACCATTTAATAATGCCAAAAAAGGGAAGCTATTATCATTTTTAATTCTTGTATGTCTTTCCTCTTGAGATGCATAAATAATTTTCCCATTTCGTAAAAGACAAATTGAGCTGTCGTGTAAATAAGATGAAATACCTAAAATTATATCATCCTTTTTTATATTATATTGATAAGACAATTCATGTCCATTTACAAAACTACTTTTCATAATTAATTAAGTCTTCTAAATCCTGAATGACTAACAGGACCATCAAGAAAGTTTGATATTTTTTTTTTGCTATGTATAATTTTATAAATTGAGAAGAATATATCGTTTAATTTTTCCTCATAATTTTTAATAACTTTATCATTATGGCTCACAGAAACATAAGTTGTATTAGCACCCAAAATATTTTGCTTTAAAAGTTCTTGTGTAATAAAAGTTTTATATTCTAACCATTTTTTTGAATTTATTATTGAATAACTTGGAGAGGAATCAAGGCCGGATATTTCTAAATTTAAACCATTTCTTTTTGCTACATTATTAAGCATTTTTTTAATTTTCTTTCCTTGATCAGATATTATTTTCCACGATTTTATTTTTTCCATTCCCTCTAAGGTTTTCAAACCTGCCACAAAACCAGATCTTTCCGTCCAAAAAGTGCTACTAATAAAACTAGATTGAGCGTTTTCCATAACTTCTTTTCTACCTAAAATTGCTGTAATAGGAAAACCATTCCCCAAAGCCTTACCTAAAATACACATATCAGGAAAGATATTATACTTTAGATGCAATCCACCAAAACTTTCTCTAAAACCACTAGTACATTCATCAAAAATTAAAACTATTCCTTTTTTTGAAGCTAATTCTCTTACGTTGCTTAAAAAGTTTTTTGACGGTGGAAAGTTTCTAAAAATCTCCATTTTAATCGCTCCAATCTTATTTTGAGAACAAATTTTTTCTAAAGTTCTGAAATCATTAAATTTAAATGGATATACAGTATTCTTTAAATTTTTAGGAACACCTGTGGTCGATAATCCAGGGAGTAAATGGTCTTTTAAAACTCCATTAGTTTCTTTGTTATTTAAATTAGCAGATAAATACCAGTCATGCCAACCGTGATATCCGCATATTGCAATTTTATCCCTACCTGTGGCTGCTCTAGCAATTCTAATAGCAATTGCGTTAGCTTCTCCGCCAGTTCTTGCATACCTAACCATGTCAAAATGTTTATGCATATCTATTAGTTTTTCACTCAAATAAACTTCTTCTGCACAATTTAATGAGGACATGTTACTTTGTTTTATAGATTTAATAACAGCACTATTAATAGTGTTATTGCTATAGCCTAAAATATTTGTTCCAACACTCATTAAAGACATGTCTAAAAATTTTTTATTATCTAAATCCCAAACAAAACATCCTTTAGCTTTTTTGTAGTAAGTTGGCCATTGATTTGGTGCAAACATTTCAGGTCTTTTAGAGAGCATCATGTTTCCACCAGGAATATACATTTTAGCTCTTCTCCACATTTTTTGTCCTGTATTTAATTTACTACCTTCATTTCTTGAGATTGAGGCGTTAATAGAAAATATTTTTTTATTTTTATTTAATAGTTTGAATATATCTTCAATTCCAAAATTAATTGGATTTTTGAAATGATAATAAACTTTTTCCATCTGTTTTAAATCAATCTTTTCATCAACAGTTAATCTAATTTTAGATAAATTTTTTTTAAATTTTAAGTTATATTTTTTAAATTTAGAATTATTAATAATAAAAGGAGTTACATGTTCTCTATCATATTTTGATTTTGCATTTTTCCAAGCTTTTTTAAGTGTAAAAAATCTAAATGCCTCGACATCTAGTCCATCTGGAAAAGTTGGTTCAATTGTATTTGATACATAATCTAGTTTGTTTCTTTTTAGTTTTGAAATAATTTTGTCAACTACCCTTGGATCAACAAACGGGGAATCACCGCAAATTCTAACAATATTTGTTGCTCTAAATTTTTTTGCAGCTTTATAAAATCTATCCAAAACATCGTTTTCATTACCAAGAAAAAGCTTAACATTTTGGACATATTTTTTTATTAGTCTATTTTTTTTATTTTTAGGTACTGCCAAGATTATTTCATCTATTTCTTTAGATTTCTTAAGTCTTTTTATTAATAATTCTATAAGAGAAAACTTACCAATTCTTCCAAGTATTTTATTTGGAAATCTACTCGAAGTTAATCTAGCTTGTATTATTGCTATTGTTTTATTTTCCATAAATTAGGATTTATAATTTGGTTATTATTTAAATTAATTTTCTTTAGTTGTAAAAGAGACTTTTTAGAAATTTGTTTTTTTAATGTTAATAGATTATGTCTTAAATGCTCAAAAGAGTCTATTCCAACAATTATATTATCAATTTGTTTAAGATTAAATGCCCATATTAATGATAATTCGCCTAAAGAAACTTTTTCATATTTTGCAATTTTTAATATTTGTAAATATTTTTTTTTAATATTTTTAAAATTAACAAATAAAAAATTGCCATCTTTGAATAACAATCCTTGAAGGAATATGGATCTTGCGAAGATTTTTATAGATTTATTTTTAAGTAACTTAAGTATTTTTTTTTCAAGAAATCTCTTATCAAATATATTTAAAGGTATCTGTACAATGTCAGGTCTTTTAAATTTTAGTACTTTATAAATTTCATTAACATTATAAATTGAAACACCTATTTTTTTAATAGAATACCTTTTTTTTAATATTTTAATTTCTTCATGAAATTGGTCACTTAAATAATCTTTATAGCTGTGTGCCAATATTATGCTTGGTGTATAATTGAGATCATTACAAGTTTTTTCAAACTGATCGATTATGCTTTCATTATTTTTAAAAGAATATTTTGTAATTATATTAAATTTTTTTTTTGTTTTAAGAAAATACTTTCCTATTTCAGACTCACTTAATTCATAGGCTCTGGCAGTATCTAGATAATTAACATTATTATTTTTTAAAAAATTTAATATTTTATGGATTTCATTATATTTAATTTTGCCTTTTTTATTTGCGACCCCATATCTCATTCCAAATTGAGCAGTTCCAAGAATTATTTTACTATAACTTTTTTTCATTTTTAAAATAATTAATTTTATAAATTCTATCAGATGTTCTTGCTCATCAAATAGAATTGTTGTAGAACGTAATTTATTCATAAGGGCCTGTAGCTCAGTTGGTTAGAGCAGTACACTCATAATGTATTGGTCCCAGGTTCGAGTCCTGGCGGGCCCACCATAATTAAAGATTTTTCACTTTTTTGAAAAATTTCTTAAGCTTGAAAAAAGTACCTCTACATCTCCATCAGCACCTTGAATGATTGAATTAAATTCCTCTTTTTGGGTTCTTGCAAGACTTAAACCTTCTATGATTAAATCCCGTATTAAGGGTTTATCAGGATTTTTTGTATAAATTCTCCAATCAATTTTTATAGCTGGCCTTTTATCAGTTGCTGCTAACGTGCTAGAAACTATAGTATAATTATCATTAATCTGATCTTTAGAATTCACTTCTATTACCGGGTTTGAGTACTCTGCGAGCCTGCTTGAAAAACTATTTAGAAAATAATCTTTAAAAACTTTTGAGTACTCTTTTTTTTTATCATTTGTTAAATTTTTTCTATGTTTTCCTAAAGAGTAAAATCCTATGCCTTTTATATCAACGGTATCCAGGGCTATCTGTTTCAATTCTTCAATTCTCTCCTCTTTTGTTTTATTACCAGTCAGTGTATCAGATGCTCTATTTACTGTAGATTGAACAAAAACATCAGGCTCTATTGAACGTACTGTATTTAAGGATATAAAAAAGAGAATTAAATTTAAAACAATTAATTTTTTAAACATTTTGAAAAAATTATTTGTCCTCAATTTCTTCCCAATCCGAGTCATCCATTGTATCAACAACTCCTTTTGCGTTTAAAATTTTTTGTTTTCTATCTTGTAAATATAAGCTCTTTACGGAAGCATAAAAATCAATAGCATTTTCCTCTAAATTATCAAAAGTCTCAATATTTTTTGCTCTAAAATTAATGCCATCAGTGCCTCTACTTACATAATAGTCTTTTTCATTAAAATATCTTGTGTCATTTTTTACACTAACATTGTACCACGGGTCTCCGCCAAAAATGTTCATTACCGAACCTGTAGTATCTCTAACTGTAGATGGACCTAGAACTGGTAAAACCAAATAGCATCCAGGACCAACTCCAGCTGCACCTAAAGTTTGCCCATAATCTTCCTTTACATATTTTGAAAAACCCAGTTGTGTTGCAACATCAAAGACTCCTAAGATTCCCACTGTTGTATTGATTACAAATCTTCCAGTGTTTATGCCAGCTAGTTTGAAATCTCCTTGAAGAATATTATTAGGTATAGTCACTAGATGAGATAAATTGTTTAAGCTATTACCAACTCCTTTTCTGACTGGTGAAGGTAGAATTCGATACGCCTTAGCAACTGGTTCAAATAAAATCCCATCTAATGCCTGGTTAAAAGCAAACGTTGCTCTATTAAATCCCTCAAAACAATCTTTTATATTCGATGGATCATTCTTTTTTAATAAAAGTTCACCATCTGAACCTGCGTTGGTATTTACAGTTAACGCCAAAGTTGTAATTAAAATTATAGCTAACTTTTTTATCATTTTAGTTCTTATAATGTATAAATTATTAAAGTAAATTAACTATTTATCAGAAATGAGATCAAAA
>MDTG01058034.1_pt1 | contig 12275 bp, 11 predicted proteins | sample 811421 | NCBI WGS metagenome assembly MDTG01 (sample SAMN05326645, study PRJNA326480) | marine metagenome | isolation source: seawater | place: Pacific Ocean: South East | collected 2011
AAGTGTGTACGACAAATTTTGGTAACCTTAACCGTCCACACTTCTCTTCTTAAATATTTACGTTTTTTATAGCTAATTGAGCAAAAAAGGCTCAATAATTTCTGTTAATTTATTGTTAAACAATAATTTAATGAGAAAGTTTGTTGCTTATAGGCTAAAATTTTAGGAAATCAAGCATATTAGATTAAAAAAATGTTAAAAAAGCCCCTATTTTAAAGGATTTTTTTGATTTTTTCTCAATGATAAATTATTAATTAAAAATTCAAAATTATTAATGCTAAAAAAAATTAAGTTTAAAATAGGAATAAGAAAAGAGATTATTTCTCTCATACTTTTGATCATTATTACTGGTATTTCGACTGCATACTATAATTTTACCAAAAATCAAATTAACAACCAATACAAAGAAATTTTGGGAAATGTTTATTTTAAAAAAACTTTTAATCATTTTATAGATGAATTGGAGCCAAGATTTAAAAAGATTTCTCACAAAGTTCAAGCGGGAGAAACATTTGATAACATACTTGAGCAATATTCAATTAAACAAAAAGATATTTTTACAATAAAAAATACTCTTTCTAAAAAAATTAACTTAAATAAACTTAACACAGATCAAAAAATTTATTTAACAATTGACCAAACTGATAACACAATTATCAAGTTTTTGTTTCAAATATCAAATAAAGAAAGAATTATTTTAACTCAGGACTTACAAAAAAAATCTTTTGATCAAAAAATAGTATTAACAAAACTTAAAAAAGAAATAGTTTATAAAGAAAATACAATTTTTCAAAGTTTATATAAATCAGCCATTAATAAAAAAATTCCAGCAAATATAATTACAGAATTTGCGAAGGTATATGGATTTCAAGTCGATTTTCAAAGAGATATTAAAAAAAAAGATAAATTTCAAATTATGTATGAGATTTTTACTGACGAAAAAAAAAGATTAATAGAATCTGGAAATATTTTATATGCGAACCTTATTATGAGTGGTGAAAATAACTCATTATATTATTTCGATGAAAAAGGTGCTGAAGGACATTATGATAAAAATGGTAAGAGTGTTAAAAAAGCCTTGATGAAAACACCAATAAATGGTGCAAGACTTTCTTCACCCTATGGAATGAGGAAACACCCAATAGATGGATTTAATAAAATGCATCAAGGCACTGACTTTGCTGCTCCAATAGGTACACCTATAATGGCTTCTGGATCAGGAATTATAAGGAAAGCAGGTTGGTGTGGAGGTGGTGGAAATTGTATAGTAATTAAACACAATTCAACTTACAAAACAATTTATGCACATCTGTCTAAATTTGCAAAAGGTATTAGAAGTGGTGTTAGAGTTAATCAAGGTCAAATTATAGGATATGTGGGTTCAACTGGAAAATCCACTGGACCACACCTTCATTATGAAGTTTTGATAAACGGAAAAAGAGTAAATTCTCAAACACTTAAATTACCATCAGGGAAAATTTTAAAAGCCAACGAAAGGAGGTTGTTCGAGACTAAAAGAATTAAACTTGATGTTCTAAAATCAGAAATTATTATAGGCTTGAATTAATTTTTTTTAAAACAACATTTATGACTTAAGAAAACTATTTTTTTTCTTGGAAACTAATCTTTTCTTTATCAACTTTGATAACATTATCATCGGAGTCATCAGCTTGATTATTAATTAAATTATTTTTTTTTTGAGTATCTTGATCCTTTAAAATTCTTGTAAAATGGTCTGCATGTTGAAAGTAATTCTCAGATAAAATTTTATCACCACTTGATAATGCCTCCCTTGCAAGATTGTTGTATTTATCAATCAATTTTGAAGCATTATGATTGTTTCTACCTGGAATTTTTCTTTGAAAATTTTCGTTATTTGAAAAATTTGTTCCAAATTTTCCTCTACCGTTATTAGATTTGAAATTTCTGTCGCCTCTTCTAAAGTTGTTTCTTCTGCTATTATTATTTCTAAATGTTACCATTTTATTTACCTTAAATTTTTGTGCTCACAATACATCTGTCGTTATTGGCTAAATCTCTTAAAATTTGATTGATGTAAAAACCATTATCCTTCAATATTTTTCCTACATTTCTTTTTTGATCACATGCAATTTCTAATATTAGTCTACCGTGGTTTTTTATCAGCTCAGACGATTTTTTTATTAATTTTCTGTAACATGATAAACCCTCTAATCCACCATCTAGAGCCAGTCGCGGCTCAAAATTCACAACATCCTTATTTAGGTTTCTAAAATCTAATTGTTTTAGATAAGGAGGATTAGATATTATTAAATCATATTTGCCTAAATTAAAATTGTCAATATCTGATTTAAATAATTTAACTCTATTCTGAATTTTCAACTTTTTGGCATTAATTCTTGATATTTTGATAGAATGATTACTAATATCGATCCCTGTGCCAGAAAACAAGTTTTTTTCTTTTAAAATTGACAATATCAAACAACCTGAGCCAACTCCAACCTCTAAGAAATTTATTTTACTTTTATTTTTATAAATTTTTAATACTTGCTCTACTATCATTTCACTGTCTGGCCTCGGTATTAAGACTTTATCGTTAATATAAAAATCATAATTCCAAAATGATTTAAATCCAGTGAGATAAGCAACTGGCTTACCTTTTAGACGGTAATATATAAGTTTTTTAAAACATTTATAATCATAGTCTTTAAGCTCTATATCTGAGTTTAAAATAATAAATTTTTGATCTCTCTGAATTATTTTTGACATTAATAATTGACTGTCTAACATTGCCGACTCTATATTATTTTTCTTTAGTAGTTGAAAACCTTCTTTTATCGCATTTTCAATTTTCATTTAATTTAAAGTGTTAAGAGTTTCCTCTTGTGCTTGTAAAATTAATGCCTCAATCATTTCATCAAAAATTTCACCCTCGAGAAACTCTTCTAACTTATGCAATGTCAAATTAATTCTATGATCTGTAACTCTTCCTTGTGGAAAATTATAGGTTCTTATCCTTTCAGATCTATCACCTGTTCCAATTTTACTTTTTCTATCTTTAGATCTTTCTTTTTCAATTCTTAATCTCTCTAACTCATATAATCTTGATCTCAATATTTTCATTCCTTTTGACTTATTCTTGTGTTGAGATTTTTCATCTTGCTGGGAAACTGATATTCCTGTTGGTATATGAGTTATTCTAACCGCGCTATCAGTAGTATTGACTGATTGTCCTCCAGGTCCTCCAGCTCTAAAAACATCTATTCTTAAGTCAGTTTCATTTATTTTTAAGTCAACTTCTTCTACTTCGGGCAAAACAGCAACTGTGGCTGCTGAAGTATGCACCCTGCCCTGTGTCTCAGTATCAGGAACCCTTTGTACTCTATGTACACCACTCTCATACTTTAAAGTTGAATAAATATTATTTCCTTTAATTGATGCAATCACTTCTTTCAACCCTCCTGCCTCACTTTTAGATATAGAGATAAGTTCGATAGTCCATTTTTTTTTATTACTTATTTTTTCATACATCTTAAATAAGTCTGATGCAAATAAACTTGCCTCTAACCCACCTGTTCCTGCTCTAATTTCTATTATAGCATTTTTCTTATCAGCCTCATCTTTTGGTAAAAGAAATAATCTAAGTTTTTTTTCACTTCTTTCATTTTCTAATTTGAGACTATTTAATTCAATTTCAGCCATTTTAATTAATTCAGTGTCTGTACCTTTATCATCTAAAATTTTCTGGAGTTCCAATCTATCTTTTTCATAAGATATATATTTTTTTGCATCCTGGATTATTTCATTTAAATCTGCATATTCTTTAGATTTTTCAGCAAAAAGTTTTTTATCTATTTTATTTGATGAGAGATCTTTCTCTAAAAATGAGTGTTTACTAATTAAATCTTCAATTGTTTTAAGCGGTATCATTTTTATTATTTTCTAGCTCAGCAGCTTTTTTTTCTACCTCTAACACAATTTTTTCTATCATTTCACTGGTCGAAACTTTTTCTAACTGCACACCCGACAAATAAAGCATATTATTTCCTTTTTTACCTCCAGTAATCCCCACGTCTGTTAAAGCAGCTTCCCCAGGACCATTTACAACACACCCTATCACAGACAAAGTAATAGGAGTTTTTATATGAGACAGTTTTTCTTCTAAGACCTTAACAGTCTCGATTACTTCAAATCCCTGTCTTGCACATGAGGGACAAGAAATTATTTTTACACCTCTTTCTCTCAAATTTAGAGATTTTAATATCTCATTTCCAATTTTGACCTCCTCAACTGGATTATCTGATAGAGAAATTCTAATTGTATCGCCTATACCATCTAAAAGTAAAGTGCCTAAACCAATAGATGACTTTATGCTGCCAGGTATAAAACCTCCTGCTTCAGTAATTCCTAGATGTAAAGGATAATCAGTTACTTTTGAAAGCTGACGATAAGCTGCTATAGATAAAAAAACATCCGATGATTTCACACTTATTTTCATATTATCAAAATTCTCTTCCTCTAAAATTTTAATATTTCTCTGAGCGCTTTCAACTAGAGCTTCTGGACAAGGTTCTTTATATTTTTCTAGAATATCTTTTTCTAAAGATCCAGCGTTAACACCCACTCTTATTGAACAATTATTATTCCTTGCAGCTTTTATAACTTCCCTAATTTTATATAGATTACCAATATTCCCAGGGTTAATTCTTAAACAACTTGCTCCACTTTCTGCGGCCTCGATTGCTCTTTTATAATGAAAATGAATATCAGCAACGATTGGTACATTAACATGTTTTATAATTTCTTTCAAAGCTCTAGATGATGTTTCATCTGGGCAAGAAACCCTTACAATGTCTGCTCCTTCACTTTGAATTTCATGAATTTGTTTAATAGTGGCTTTAATGTTTGTTGTAAGAGTATTGGTCATTGATTGGACTGATATCGGGTTATCTCCTCCTACTTTAACATTTCCAACACTTATCTCTTTTGTTTTTTTTCTTTTGATATCTCTAAATGGTCTTATGCTCATTTTAATTAGTCTAATTTAAATTCTTTGTGTAATGCAAGTAATGCATTTTTCGTATTCTTTTTATCAATTAAAACTGAAATTTTTATTTCAGAAGTTGAAATAACTTTAATATTTATTTTTTTATTTGCCAATGTTTGAAACATTCTAAAAGTAACGCCTGGTGTTGTGATCATGCCTACTCCTATTATTGATATTTTTGAAACGCCTTTTTCAAAAATTAGCTTTCTGTAATTTATAGTTTTGTTTTCCTCAAGTATTTTTTTTGTTTTATTCAAATCTTCAGTTTTGATAGTAAATGTTAAATCAGTTTCTTTACCGTTAGGAGAAATATTTTGAACAACCATGTCAACATTTATTAAATTTTTTGAAAGTGGTTTAAATATTGCTGCTGCAACACCAGGTCTATCTTTCACTCCAATAAGTGAGACTTTTGAGTCATTTTGAGTAGAGGAAATTCCTGTAACAATTTTTTTTTTTGATTATATTGGACCTTTTTGTAATTAATGTTCCAGATTTTTTTTTAAAAGATGATTTTACCTCAATATTTACTCGATTAAGTCTTGCATCTTGAATAGAAACCGGTTGCATAACTTTAGCACCGAGTGAAGCCATTTCTAACATCTCCTCATAAGAGATCACCTTAATTTTTTTTGCTTTTTTTAATTTATTTGGATCAGTTGTGTAAACACCTTCAACATCAGTATAGATTATACATTTTTCAGCTTTGAAAAATTTTGCTAACATAATTGCACTAGCATCTGAGCCGCCTCTACCAATAGTAGTAATTCTGTTTTCATTGTTAATTCCTTGAAACCCAGTTATAATTGGTATACCCCCATCTTTAAGATATTCTAAAATTCTTTTTTTGTTTATTTGATTGATTCTTGCATTCTTATGTGCACCAACTGTAATAATTGGAACCTGCCAAGATGTCCAAGATCTTGATTTAAATCTTTTGTGAATAAGTCTTCCAGCTATTAAAGAACAAGCTATCTGTTCCCCTGAAGATACTAAAACATCATGTTCTGAATCCGAAAAATCTCTACTTATTTCGTAAGATTTTTTTATCAACTCATTTGTCACACCACTCATTGCTGACGAAACAACGATTACTTTATATTTTTTACGTTTATAGTTAGCAATTATTTCAGTGACCCTTTTTATTTTTTTTATTGTGCCAACTGAAGTGCCTCCAAATTTTAAAACTACAATTTTCATGATAAAGTATTCTCTTAAATTTAAAAAATGTTGAATAAATACATGTTGGATATAAAGTCAACTTACCAATGAAAAATATCACAATTAATAAAAAAGAAATAGAAAAATTTTCTAAAATTGCAAAAGAATGGTGGAATCCTGAAGGTAAATTTAAACCACTTCATAAATTTAACCCTATAAGAATTTCATACATTAAAAAAAACATAATGAAAACATTCAAATTAGAGGATGAAAAAACACCACTTAAAAACATAAAAATCTTAGATATAGGATGTGGTGGAGGTTTGTTATCAGAGCCCATGTGTAGATTGGGTGCTGAAGTAACCGGAATAGATGCATCCGAAAAAAATATTAACGTAGCGAAACTTCATTCCAAAAAAAATAACCTTGAAATAGATTACTTTTGCTCTTCACCTGAAAAATTTAAGGCTAAAGATAAATTTGATGTAATACTGAACATGGAAATCGTAGAACATGTTGAAGATGTAAATTTTTTTTTAAAATCTTGCAGTAAACTTTTAAAAAAAAATGGAATAATGTTTGTTGCCACTTTGAATAAAACCTTAAAATCTTATGTATTTGCAATTATAGGTGCCGAATATATATTACGCTGGCTGCCTATAGGAACTCATGAATGGACTAAATTTTTAAAACCTGAACAATTAATATCAATGCTTGAGAAAAATAATTTTAAATTAGAGAGAGTTGATGGTATGAAGTTTAATATATTAACTGACAGTTGGAATATTAGCGATGATAAGTCAATTAACTATATCACTAAATTTATTAAAAATTAATTATTCTCGTTTTTAACCCACGGTATTATTTGGGTGTCAATGCCTTCATCTTTAAGTTCGCTAATATCTTTTTTTGATGCTATTCCGTAAATACCCTTATTTCTTTTTTTACTATTGTAATGAATTGATCGTGCCTCATAAGCGAAATTTTCACCAACATATTCAAAGTTATTTTTAATAAATTTTTGATATTCGTGAATTTTTTTTTTTATTTTTTGATATTTAAGCAGTTCTTTATTTTCGTTTTTTTGTATCAAAGTTTTAGTAATTAATTTTGGAGCCATTAAATTTTTTTCAACATTCAATGATCCGCAATTATGGCAATTGATTAAATCTTTTTTTTTTAATTTGTCATATTCTTTAGAAGATGAAAACCAACTATCAAAATTAAGATTACAATTTTTACATAATAAATTATATTTAATCATTATACTTAACTAATATTTGTTCTCAAAATTTCAACCTGATTAGCTTCTATAATCAGAATTAATATTTACATATTCTTTCGTAAAATCCATAGTATAAACAGTAAATTTTTTTTTACCATTTCCAATATCGACACTAAAAATTATGTCTGATCTTTTCATATACTTGGCAGCTTCGGTTTCATTGTACTGATTATAAATCTTTCCTTTATTTACAATTATAATTTCTCCAAATTTTATAGACAGTTTATTTAAGTTAATATCTACCCCAGATTTTCCTATTGCCATAATTATTCTTCCCCAATTGGGGTCTTCTCCAGCTAAAGCAGTTTTTACTAGAGGAGAGTTAGCAATTGAAAAGCCAATTTTTTTTGCATCTTGTTCTGTCTTAGAATTGAAAACATTTATTGTAACAAATTTTGAAGCTCCTTCGCCATCCGCTACTACTCTTTTTGCTAAGTTTAATAAAACATTTTTTAAAGATTCATCGAAAAGTTTTACCTTTTTATCATTAATGCTTTTAATCAATGAATTTTTTGCTTTTCCAGTAGAAAAAATTGAAATCATGTCATTCGTACTAGTGTCTCCATCACATGAAATAGCATTAAATGAACCCTCGATATTTTTTTTCAATAATTTTTTTAATACATCATTTGTAATATCTGCATCAGTAAAAATGTAACCTAAGGTCGTTGCCATATTAGGTTGTATCATACCTGATCCCTTCGCTATTCCATAGATCTTTACAATTGTATTTCCAATTTTACACTCCTCCATTGCTATTTTCGGTTGAGTGTCAGTTGTCATAATTGCTAAGGCTGCCTTCATCCAAATATATTTATTTTGAGTGTATTTGATATTTTTTATAAGATCAGGTATCTTAAGCATTATTTTTTCTTCGGGAAATTTTTCTCCAATTGTGCCTGTGCACCCAAAAATAATATTTTTTGATTTTATTATTTTTGGATCATTTTCATCTATTTTTTGTTTTTCTGATAGTTGTTTTGATACTGACTCAGCAATATGCTGCAAACTTTTGTAACCTTGTTCACCAGTAAAAGAATTGGCATTTCTTGTATTGACCAAAAGTGAAAAAATTTTTTGAGTTTTCTGGTTTAAGTTCCATTTAATATTCTCAGATAATATTTTAGATTGAGTATATACTGAGGCGAAATTTGCTCCATCACGAAAATAAAACATTGTCAAATCATCTCTTTTAGAATTATATAAATTAGCACTAACTGCAGAGACTGATAAACCATCAATGTGATCAAGATCTTGAAATTGCCCCATTTTTCGTTTTTGAGATTTTGAAGCTAAAAAATTTAATAAATTAATTCCCATGATATTTAAAATTTTAATTAAATAACTATATTAAAAATTGTAATTAAAATGTATATCAAAAACTAATGTTTAATCCTTTGAACTTTATTTCCAAATTTATCAAGTCTAGTAACCAAAAAGAACTAGATAGAATTGGTAGCATTGTAAAACAAGTCAATCTTTTAGAAGAAAACACAAAAATGCTTAAAGATGAGGAATTTCCCAATAAAACCAATGAATTAAAAAATAAGATACGTGAAGGATTATCACATGACCAGATTCTTCCACAGGCCTTTGCTCTTGTGAGAGAAGCATCATTTAGAACAAGAGGTGAAAGGCATTTTGATGTTCAAATAATTGGAGGTATTGTTTTATACGAAAATAAAATAGCAGAAATGAGAACAGGTGAGGGAAAAACTATCACTATAGCTTTAGCTGCATATTTGAATGCCTTGGAAGGCAAAGGAGTTCATGTTGTAACAGTTAATGATTATTTGGCAAAAAGAGACTCTATTGAGATAGGTAAAATTTTTAATTTTTTAGGTTTGAATTCAGGTTTCATAAATAATGATCAAAATGATGTCGAAAGAAAAAAAAATTATGACTGTGATGTAACATATGCAACAAATAGTGAACTAGGTTTTGATTATTTGAGAGACAATATGAAATTCTCAAAAGATGAGATGGTACAAAGGGGACACCACTTTGCAATTGTAGATGAAATAGACTCTTGTTTAATTGATGAGGCTAGAACTCCATTGATAATTTCAGGAGCAGCAGAGGATAAGACAAACCAATATATTGCTGTTAATAAAATTGTGAAAATTTTAGATAAGAAAGATTACGAGGTTGACGAAAAAGATAGAAATATTCTTTTAACTAATGAAGGCATAAACCATATTGAAAGTCTATTTTCTAATGCAGGCATACTTAAAAACAACAATTTTTATGATCCAGAAAATTTAGATCTTGTACACTTTGTAAATCAAGCTCTAAGAGCAAACTATCTTTTTAAAAAAGATAAAGATTATTTAGTAAAAGATAATAGTATAAAAATTGTTGATGAACTTACTGGTAGAATTTTAGAAGGTAGAAGGTATGGAGATGGTTTACATCAAGCGATAGAGGCAAAAGAAGGAATTGAAATACAATCTGAAAATCAAACATTAGCAGCAATTACTTACCAAAATTATTTTAAACTTTATAAAAAAATATCAGGGTGTACGGGTACTGCAGCAACTGAGGCAGAAGAATTTTTTGAAATCTATAATTTACCTGTAGTTGTAATTCCAACTAACAAAGCAATGATTAGAAAAGATTATAATGATCAAATTTTTCGAACAGAAAAAGAAAAAAATTTAGCTGTAATAAAAAAAATTAAAGAATGCCATAAAAATGAACAACCTATTCTAATTTTTACATCAAGTGTTAATAAATCTGAAGTATATTCAAAATTACTTAATAGAGAAAATATCAAACACATAGTCTTAAATGCAAAAAATCATGAGAATGAAGCAGAAATTATTGCTAATGCTGGAAAAGCTAATTCAGTAATTATAACTACTAGTATTTCTGGAAGAGGAGTGGATATTCAATTAGGTGGAAAAAAAGGATCTATTGAAGCTAATGAGCTTGAAAAAAGTAAAAAACATATCAAGTCACTCGGTGGTTTATTTGTAATTGGAACAGAAAGAATGGAGTCCAGAAGAGTTGATAATCAAGCTAGAGGAAGATCTGGAAGGCAAGGAGACGAGGGAAGTTCGATTTTTTATGTAAGTCTAGAGGATGATTTAATGAGAATCTTTGGTTCTGAGTCTATGAATAATATTCTTCAAAAATTAGGACTTAAAGATGGTGAAAGTATTGATCACCCATGGATTAACAAAGCTCTTGAAAGAGCTCAACAAAAAGTTGAATCAAGGAATTTTGACATTAGAAAGACTCTTATCAAGTTTGACAATGTTTTAAATGATCAAAGACAAGTAATTTTTTCCCAAAGAAAAGATGCTATGGATAGTGATAAAATTTTTGATTATTCAAATAAATTTATTAATGAAATAATCGATGATTTAATTAGTTTAAAATTAAAAAAATTATCAAATCCAAATGATAATGAATTTAAAAATAAACTAATTACAATATTTGGAAAAAGCTTAAATGAAAGTGAGTATGCTGAATTATTATTACTTGAAGATAAAGATTTAAAAGAAAAAATTTTCGAAAAATTTAATTTGGCAAGAGATGCTAGAATACAAGTAATTGGAGATATACAATCTAAAGAAATAGAAAAGAGGATACTTCTACAATCTATTGATTTTAATTGGAAATCACATATTCAATATTTAGAACAATTAAGACAAGTTATAGGTCTAAGATCGTATGGTCAAAGGGACCCATTAATTGAATATAAGAAAGAAGCTTTTAACTTATTTTCAAATTTATTAGAAAAATTAAAATTTGATTACATAAAAATATTAATGAATTTAAAAGTATTTAATGAACCAACCGAAAAAATAAGTCAAAATATTTCAAAAGAGAATTTAAAAAAACTTGGAAAAAAGATGAATAGAAATGATCCTTGTTACTGTGGTTCAGGTAAAAAATTTAAAAGATGCTGTGGCGCATTATAAAATAATCATGACTAATGATAATAAAATTAGAGCAATAATTACCGATAAAATAGTTTTTTTAGATCTTATTAAATCTTGAATGTTAATAGTATTAGTTTGAACACCACTTAAACTTTCAGTGCTTGACACAAAACCTTTGTCTCTTCCAATTTTCAAAAATTTATTTTTCCTATGATTAAGAATCTCATCACTATTCATATTCTTAAAAAAATCTAAGTTTTTTGAAATTGTATTTTGGACATTTTTCAAAATTACATCTCTGTCTCGATGAGCTCCTCCTAAAGGTTCTGGGATTATTTCGTCAATAATATTTAATTCTAATAAGTTTTTCGCAGACAATTTCATCGCTTTAGCTGCATCTAGCATTTTTTTAGGATCTCTCCAAAGAATTGTTGCACAACCCTCCGGAGAAATTACAGAATATATTGCATTTTCTAACATCAAAACTCTATTTGATGAAGCTAAAGCTATTGCTCCACCAGAACCTCCTTCTCCAATAACAATTGATAGAGTTGGTACTCTTAGTTTCATGCAACATTCAATTGACCTTGCAATTGCTTCTGCCTGACCTCTCTCTTCTGCTCCAACACCTGGATAAGCACCCGGAGTGTCTATAAAAGATATAATAGGAATTTGAAATTTGTCTGCTAGTTCCATTAGCCTGATAGTTTTTCTATAACCCTCAGGACGCATCATTCCAAAATTTCTTTCAATTCTAGTTTCTAAGTTTTCACCTTTTTCTTGACCAATTACTAATACTGATTGACCCTCAAATTTTGCAAGACCTGTAATTACTGATTTATCTTCTCCATAATATCTGTCACCTTCTAATGAGATAAAATCATCAAACAAATTATCAATAAAAAACTTAGAT
>MDTG01096881.1_pt1 | contig 12275 bp, 12 predicted proteins | sample 811421 | NCBI WGS metagenome assembly MDTG01 (sample SAMN05326645, study PRJNA326480) | marine metagenome | isolation source: seawater | place: Pacific Ocean: South East | collected 2011
GAGCTCGGCATAGAAACAATAAATTTTTCAGAATTCATGAAAGTACAATATGAATATGAAGAAAAGAATATTTCTATTCAGTTTTTCATTGTTCGAAATTGGGACAAAGAACCACTTAGCATGGAAGGACAAGAATTAAGTTGGGTATCTATGAGCTCACTTGATGAGTATAAATTTTTGCCAGCTAATATATCTGTGGTGAAAGCTCTCAAGAATGAATTCTTATATTAAGATTAAAAAATCAACATATTGTAAGTTGAAATGGTACATCATCTGTTGTTTGTACAGCACGACTTTCAACAGTTGACCACTGCAAGAAACGCACTGTGAAACGGTGCTGACTTCCGCTTATCTCTGGAAATAAATTCAATTCTTCTTTCAATCTCAATCTCAATAAACGACAGTTGTTGCTTTTCTGCATATTATGTTGATACATACCTTTGATCGCCTTAACCTCGATTGGTTGCGCGCTTTCACGTATAAACCATAGAACTTCGTTTACCCCTTCACATAATATTTTGATTGGTTTTATCCATTTATTCAAATCTTCCAGTCTTCTTAACAGAGGTTGCTTTAACCAATAATTATACTCAGGTAAATCAAATTCACAGGTTCCACCTGGAATTGAGCTTCTATGCTTAATTAAATTTAAAAAAACATTATCTTTTAGAGGTCTTAAGTAACCAGGTCCAATATTTGATACCTTGTCGCGAGTGAAGGATAATTTTTTTATTACGTCATCCAATCTATTGCTATCAACATCTGAGCAGGTTTCAAATCTTTCAAAATTATATATATGCTGATCTAATTCGTTTAATAAATCGTTTCTAACATCACCTCTTGAGAGAATAGATTGAATTTCTAATAAAAAAGAGATTGATGTTCTTGTAGACCACTCATCATTTTTTTCAATGTTTTTTAACATTGGGTAATAGAGAAACTCAAGTCTTAAAAAGGTACGCATACGCTCAGAAACTGGTTGCTCAATACAACCAATAGAAGTGACATCCTCATGATCTATTTTTTCAGAAAAGCTAATCATTTAACTATTTTGCTTCAGATATTCAGTACTAGCAAATTGTTAAGCAAAAAAATTACTATTTTCATAGGAATTAATACTTTGATGCTAGGCGAATATATAATCTATGTAAGTTAGCAACTTTTTTTTCCAGCGAAATTTCTCCTTCTTCATTACTAATTATATCATCAGCGATCCTTAAACGATTTTTTCGGTCATCTTGAGCCATTATGATACTTTTCGCTTTTTCTAAGGATTCATTATCACGTTTCATTAATCTCTTAATTTGTGTTTTTTCAGAACAATCTATAACAAGAATTCTGTTAATAAACTCTTTTAGACCTGATTGAGTTAATAAAGGTATTATGATTATTTGGTATGCATTTTGAGCTTTGTCGGCTTGACTTAAAGTTTCTTTTTTTATTTTTGGATGTAAAATTTTTTCTAATTTTTTTCTAGCATTTTCATCAGAAAATATAATCGATCTCATAGCTTTTCTGTCTAAGCAGCCATTACTATCAAAAACTATATTTCCAAATTCTCTTTTAATTTCCTCAAGTGCCGGCTGACCTTTTTTTACCATTTCCCTGGCAATTAAATCTGTATCTATGATTGAAATATCATATTTTTTAAAATAACTTGATACAGTCGATTTGCCACAGGCTATACCACCAGTTATTCCTATGCGATAAAGTTTTTTAATTCTTTTATTAGCCACTTTAGAGAATCAAGTTGAAATAGTAATTTTTTATTTCTTCGCTCCAAATCATTGCTATCCATCCAGCAAAAGATAAATATGGCCCAAATGGAATTGGAGTTTTACTATTTTTTTTCATTAATATAATTAAGGCAAAATTAATTAATAAACCTGCAATTGCAGATAACATTATAATCAATAATATTTGCTGCCAGCCAAGCCACGCGCCAAGAGCTGCTAATAGTTTAAAATCACCATATCCCAAACCATCCTTTCCTGTACATAATTTATAGAACCAGAAAACACTCCATAAACTCAAATAACCGACAAGCGCTCCAATAATGGCATCAGATGGACTAATAAAGAGTTTAGAAGTGCCTGGTAAAGGGTGAAAGAGACTCATACTGAGACCTATCCAAAGTAAAGGGATTACTATTGAGTCCGGAATGATTTGAGTGTCTTTATCAATTAAAGAAATTACAATTAATTTAGCTGTCAAAATCGCTGCCATCAGCGCTTCTATTCCAAAATTAAAATGAATTGCAGTAATTGTTAACAAAAATGCAGTAAGTAATTCAACAGAAGGATATCTGAGGGATATTGATTTGTTGCAATTCGCACAACGCCCTTTTAAGAACAAGAAACTTATTACTGGAATGTTTTGGAGCATAGTAATCAATTCATTGCAGTGAACACAGTGTGATCGAGGTAGTAACAAATTGAAACGTTTTATATTTGAATCTTCATAAGGAACTGTTTGAGAGCGCCATTCACGTTCTAACATAATCGGAAGACGATATATAACAACATTTAAAAAGCTTCCAATTAGAAGCGCAACAAAAAAAATTACTATAATTAAAAATTGTGGAGATTCACTCAAAAAATTTGGCACTCAATTTCTCCATAAGTTTACTAAGCTAGTAATCTGGCATCACCTAAAAAATTAATTTTATACTATTGTTAATATTATTATCTTATAATCATAATTTAAGTAATGTTGACTATTTTAATCAAGTCTTTTTAGTTAATAGATGGTTAAGTTTGGTCATATTTTAAGGATATTTTCTACAATAAAAGTCTTTTTCATTGTCTTGGTGCCTTGTTATTTGAACAATTTGAGATGAAATTCGATTGAATATAGACATATGTCTATTAAACCTACAAAATACATAACAACTTTTTACAATTAAATTTACATTTTTAAAATAAATGAATCTCCACGAATATCAATCTAAAGCTCTATTTAGTGAATACGGCATTAAAGTCCCGAAAGGTGTTGCTGTTAAATCTTCTCTTGAAGCTTTAAAAGCAGCAGAGGGTATTGATGCAGATATATGGGTTGTCAAAGCTCAAGCGCATACAGGCGGACGTGGTAAAGCCGGTGGTGTAAAGCTAGCTCATTCGCTTGATGAAGTAAGTAAGTATGCTGATGAAATGTTAGGTATGACTTTGGTTACCTATCAGACAGGACCAGAAGGGCTTCCAGTAAATAAAGTTTATATCGAAGAGGCCTCTGAAATTGAACGCGAACTTTATTTAAGCATACTAGTAGATAGAGACAATGGTCGAATATCATTTGTTGCTTCAGCTGAAGGTGGAGTTGATATTGAGAGTGTTGCCGCAAAAACTCCGGAAAAGATATTTACGATATCAATTTGTCCAGATGTTGGATTGCAAAATTATCAGATAAGACAATTAGCTTTTAAATTAGGTTTTGATAAAGAACAAATTAAACAATTTTCTCTACTTTTGAATAATTTATATCAATTGTATTTAGAAAAAGATGCAAGTTTGATAGAAATTAATCCACTAATTATCAATAAATTAGGAAATTTAGTAGCATTAGATGGAAAAATTAATATTGACGGTAGTGCTTTATTTAGACAAAACGAGATTGCAAATCTAAGAGATTTAAGCCAAGAGAATGAGACTGAGAGAAAAGCATCAGAGCATGATTTAAATTATGTTTCACTCGATGGAAATATTGCGTGTATGGTAAATGGCGCCGGCCTTGCTATGGCAACTATGGATTTAATTAAGTTACATGGCGGAAATCCAGCAAATTTTTTAGATGTAGGTGGTAATACAACTGCCGAGCGTGTTTCTGTGGCTTTTAAGTTAATTCTTTCTAACAAAAATGTTAATGCGATTTTGGTCAATATTTTTGGTGGAATAGTTCGTTGTGAGCTTATTGCGCAAGGTATTATAAGTGCAGTTAAAGAAGTTGGTATAAACGTTCCGATAATAGTTAGACTTGAAGGCACAAATGCAAATGAAGGTCGTGAGCTTTTAACAAATAGCAAGCTTGACATTATTGCGGTTGATAATCTTACCGATGCAGCCTCAAAGGCTGTTACTGCGGCATCGACTTAGAGAAAAATAAAATGAGTATTTTGGTTAATAAAGAAAGTAAAATTCTTTGCCAAGGAATTACCGGTAAACAAGGATCATTTCATACAAAGCAATGTATAGATTATGGTACGAAGATTGTCGGAGGAGTGACGCCAGGTCGAGGAGGTACTGAGCATCTAGGAGTACCTGTTTACAATACTATGCAAGAAGCTGTAAAAGAAACTGGTGCTAATGTCAGTATGATTTACGTACCCCCATCCTTTGCAGCTGACGCAATTCTTGAAGCAGCAGATTCAGGTGTTTCATTGATAGTTTGTATAACTGAGGGCATTCCCATCAATGATATGGTCAAAGTAAAGTCATCATTGCGACATAATGATTGTTATTTGATTGGCCCAAATTGTCCCGGAATTATTACTCCAGAAGAATGCAAAATTGGAATTATGCCAGGATTTATACATAAAAAAGGTTGTGTTGGAGTTATATCTAGATCAGGCACTTTAACTTACGAAGCAGTTCATCAAACGACACTAAATGGCTTAGGTCAAAGTACGTGTATAGGCATAGGGGGTGACCCAGTCCGAGGCATGAACTTTATAGATTGTTTAAAGCTGTTTCAGAATGATCCAGAGACAGAGGGTATCATCATGGTAGGTGAAATAGGTGGTGTGGATGAGGAGGCTGCTGCCGAATTTATTAAAAATAATATAACCAAACCTGTAGTTACTTATATAGCTGGAGTTACAGCTCCAGCAGGAAAAAGAATGGGACATGCCGGAGCTATCATTGCTGGTGGCAAAGGAACAGCTGATGAGAAATACCAAGCCTTAGACGAGGCTGGTGTTGTAACAGTTAGGTCTCCAGCTGAACTTGGTGCAAAAATGATGGAAGTTATCAACTCATAAGCTTTGGTGATGCAGAACTAACTATGGATCATACTGTTAAAGTTGCTTTAGCTCAGGTTGAATTAGTGGTTGGCGATATTGCTGGCAATACTAAAAAGATTATTAATTATTCTCTAAAAGCTCGTGATGAATTTCATGCTGACTTAGTAATCTTTCCAGAACTAAGCATTTGTGGCTACCCTCCTGAAGATCTTTTATTTCATGGAAGTTTTCATAAGTTAATTGAAGATGCCTTAATTGAAATTCGCAAAAAAGTCTTTGGCATTAATATTATTGTTGGTTTTCCAGAATATAGTCAGAATCATATTTTTAATGCATGTGAAGTCATTAATGATGGCGAGACGATTACTCGTTATCGTAAGCAAATTCTACCCAACTATAATGTTTTTGATGAAGAGCGTTATTTTAAAAGTGGAAATAATTCTTCAGTCTTTAGTATAAATGGAATATCTATAGGGCTTAACATTTGTGAGGATGTTTGGGGTCCTGGACCTATGGAAGGAGCTCTGTCTGATGGTGCTGAATGCATAATTGCCATCAATGGATCGCCTTTTAAGAAAGATAGTCAAACTGCTCGTGAAAACCAGATTAAAAAACAAATTGCAAATATTAAGTTACCAGTTATTTATTTGAATATGGTCGGAGGACAAGATGAACTCGTATTTGATGGTGGATCATTTGCAATGTCAGCGGATAAAGAAATCAAATTTCGCGCACCTTTATTTGAAGAAGGTTTATTTATAGTTGATTTAGAATCAAAAAAATCAAAAGTAAAAATAAAAAAAAATACATCAGCAAAATTATTAGATGAAGATGCTAGTGCATACCAAGCACTTGTTATGGGTACCCGAGACTATATTAAAAAACACGGCTTTCCTGGTGTTGTAATTGGCTTGTCAGGAGGCATAGATTCGGCATTAGTAGCAACTATTGCTTGTGATGCCATTGGTGCAGATCGTGTTCATGCCGTAATGATGCCTTTTCTCTATACATCAGAAATAAGTAAGGAAGATGCTGCTCAACAAGCCAAAATATTAGGAATTCGTTATGACGTAATTTCTATAGAATCCATTTATGAGAAAATACTTACTCAGTTAAATCCAATATTTGAAGACTCTGAGAAAGATGTGACAGAAGAAAATATTCAATCTCGATGCCGAGGGTTATTATTAATGGCTATATCTAATAAGACTGGATTTATGCTATTGACTACTGGTAATAAAAGTGAAATGGCAGTTGGTTACTCAACATTATATGGCGATATGGCTGGTGGTTTTGCTCCAATAAAAGATTGTTCTAAATCACTAGTTTATCGATTGGCAAGGTATCGAAATTCATTAAATTTAGCCATTCCTGAGAGAGTTATTACTAGAGAGCCATCAGCTGAATTAAGGCCAAATCAGAAAGACAGTGATTCTTTGCCTGACTATACTGTTCTAGACTCTATACTTGAGGCTTTCATTGAAAAAGATCTTTCTGTGGATGAAATCACAAAATTGGGGTTCGAGCGCGATATAATTATTAAAGTTATAGACATGGTTAAACGTAATGAACATAAGCGTAGACAAGCACCTCCAGGTGTAAGAGTTACAGGTCGCGCATTTGGAAGAGATTGGCGTTATCCGATTACCTCAGGTTATGTATTGAAATAATTAAAACAGTATGTCTTCAGGATAATCACAATCAACTTCAGCAATTAATTCACCCAATATTGCTGTGCTATCGTCAAAAGTGGGAGCTATCTCACTTAGAGTCTCATCACTATATGGTAAATCTTTGAATGGCTCTAACATGGCCTCATAATGAGCTTTGTGAAATTCTTCTAGTGAATACCATTTTTTTACTTTTATAAATGATAATCCTAAAAAATCTAAACCTGGATTTTGCTGTAAAATTCTGAATTCATTGTCTGTACAATCCCATTCTGACCATCCATATATTTGAACAATAGTATTTGATCCTTTCGAATAATCGCAAGAAGCACTGAGAAATGAAAAAACTACCAATAAAAGAACATTTACACATTTTTTCAAAATCATTAATTTAAACATTTTATTATCACAAGCCATTGATTTAATTGTTTATATTATCTTAATTTAGTTTTTTTTAAAAGGAAGGCCGTTATTTATCCATTCTAAAAATCCCTTTTCTGATTCTTCATTCTTAGGTAAGCCATCATCCGGAAAGTTTTCTTTTAAAACTTGTTTAACATCATCTCGAAGCTCATTGAGACCAAGAGCATCATAAGCATCAATTAATATTCTAAGAGATTCAGCATTTCCGGAGGTTCCATTATATTTTTCCAAAGCAGATTTCGCTCGATTTATTGATGCTACATAAGCTCCACGTCTTAGATAGTAGTCTGCAACGTGATTTTCATAAAACGACATTCTTTCTTTAATGGCAATTATTCGTTGATGTGCATCAGCGGAATATTTACTATTTGGAAAGCGTTCAACTAATCGAAGAAATGATGAATAAGCTAAATCCATTTCACCCGTTGGTCGTTTTGTTAAATCACGCTTAAATTTTTCCTCTAAGAATTTAGTTTCATCTTCAAAGTAGGAGAGACCTTTTATATAAAGAGCATAATCTACACGCTCATGAATCGGATTTTCACGAATAAAATTATCGGCAGTTTCTACTGCTAATTCACGCTGATCACTTTTATAATAAGCATGTAAGAGCTCTAATTGGATTTGTCGAGATAGCTCACTGAATGGAAATCGAGCTTGAATGGCTTCAAAAATTCCAATTGCTTTTGGATAGTCGTAGTTTTCTATTGCTTCTTGAGCAGTTTCATAAGCCTCTACATAATTATCTATTTCTGAGCGTATTTCATCATTATTACCGCAACCAGCAGTGGAAATCAGAATTACCACAAGTACTAATGAACGAATTATTCTTATAAAAAACCAATTTATGTGAAAATTTAGTTGCATATTTACATCTATAAAGTTATTTAAATTTATCAGATTATCTATTAATTGACTTAAGTTAGCTAAGTATAACGTAAACTAGGCCATGTTCATGAATGTATCAAGACAAATAAATGTTATTCCTAATGACCTTGCGGGCTTAAGATTAGACCAAGCTTTGGCACATCTGTTCCCCCAGCATTCAAGAAGCCGCTTGAAAGAATGGCTTTTGAAGGATTTGATAATAGTTCAAGGTGGGCCTAAACGACCGAAGGATATTGTTTCTGGCGGTGAAACTGTAGAAATAAAATCTCAAACAAAAGAGGCTATTAAGGCACAGGCACAACCATTAATGCTCGATATAGCTTACGAAGATGAAGAGCTTATAGTTCTTAATAAGCCTGCAGGTTTAGTAGTACATCCAGGAGCTGGTAATCCTGATAAAACTCTAATGAATGGACTTTTATTCAAGTATCCCAAATTAAGAGAGGTACCTCGTGCTGGGATCATTCACCGTTTGGATAAGGACACTAGTGGATTAATTATAATAGCAAAAAATTTAATATCTCATACCGCATTACTTCGTACATTTGAACAAAGAAAAATATCTAGACATTATATAGCTGTATGTAAAGGCGTCTTAACTGGCGGTGGTATAATTAATTTACCAATTTCTCGACATCCTGTAGATCGAAAAAAAATGAGCGTACAGGACAAAGGTAGAGAGGCAATTACCCATTTTACAGTTAAGGAACGTTTTGCTTCTTTTACTTTTATAAATGTTAAGTTAGAAACAGGAAGAACTCACCAAATACGAGTACATTTTGCACACCGCAGAAATGCTTTAGTTGGTGATCAAACTTATGGAGGACGTTTAACAACACCAAGAGGCGCTTCAGAAGAGTTGATTCAAATATTGCGTCATTTTAAGAGGCAAGCATTACATGCAGAGAGACTTATTTTTAATCATCCATTTACAGATAAAATAATAGATATTAAAGTGTTACCTCCTAAAGATTTTATTGATTTGGTTGAGGCGATGAGACGAGATTTAATAAATGAATAATTGGATTGCTGCAAATTGGGACGCCCCAAATTCAATAATCGCTGGTACAACTACTCGATCAACAAATCATATTTCATTTCCATTTGCTGGTAAGCCCTGCTGGATGAATCAAATTCATGGCAATTCTGTAATCAGAGCCAATCATTACAATGAACCACCTGAAGCTGATGGCTGCATTAGTGAAAAATCAGAATATTTTTGTGTTGTTCAGACAGCAGACTGTCTCCCCGTATTGTTCTGTTCAAGTGACGGAAATAGTTATGCTGCCGCACATGCAGGTTGGCGCGGGTTAGCTGAGGGCATACTTGAAAATGTAGTCGCAAAATTTCTAGTTGATGCATCACAAATAATTGTATGGCTAGGTCCTGCAATTTCTCAATTATCATTTGAGGTTGGAAAGGATGTAAGGGATAAATTTATAGATCTTGACCCCGCTTACAAAATTTATTTTATTTTAAACAAAAAAAATCATTGGTTCTGTGATATTTATGGTTTGGCTCGTCATAAACTCAAAGCTTTAGGCATTTCTAAAATTTTTGGTGGAGATTATTGTACGTTCAATGATAAAAATCTCTTTTATTCTTATCGAAGAGATTTAAGCAGCAAAAGGATGATTAGTTTTGTTGGATTAAAATGCCCTTGAAAATCCTCTAGCAGAATAAACCTTAAGAGGTAATTTTGTGTCTGGAAATACTATTTAGATTAGTATTATTGATAATCAGTTAGAATTTTTACATGCAGCTTAAAAGAGTAATATTATAATTTAGTATGTCATGTATAATTACTTTGGTTCGGCACACTGTAATTATAGGAGTAATATTGATGCCGATTTATGATTATTTTTGTAAAACCTGCGATCACAGTTTTGATGTACTTCAAAAAATTAGTGAACCTAAGCTGATAGATTGCCCAAAATGTGGTGAATCAACACTTAAAAAAATGTTATCCGCACCAAAATTTAGATTGAAAGGTAAAGGTTGGTACGAAACTGATTTTAAGACTGGAAATAAGCGTAACCTTGCTGGCGAATCTGATAAAAAATCAGTAAATAATAGTGCTAATTCTGAAAAATCAGCTAACAAAGATAAGAAAAAGAATGATACGAGTAAGAAGGTGAAATCAGGTTGAAACGTTTACGACGTTATTTAGTTGCAGGTATTTTAGTTTGGGTACCTCTTGTTGTTACTTATCTGCTTTTAAAATTTGCAGTTGGTATCATGGATCGTACTCTACTATTAATTCCCGAGCCGTACAGACCTGAAACTCTTCTAGGAATAAATATTCCAGGCTTAGGGATAATTTTAGCTATATCTGTTTTATTACTGACAGGGTTATTGGCTGCAAATTTTGTAGGACGAGCTTTTGTAGGACGATGGGAAAGTTTGATGGACCGTATTCCCTTTGTGAGAGCTATTTACTCAGGAGCAAAGAATTTTGCAGAAATGGTTTTTTCAGATTCAAGCCAGTCTTTTAAAAATGTTTTATTAATACAATATCCTCGAAAAGGCTTATTTAGTCTCGCTTTTCAGACGTCTTCAGAATTAGGTGAGGTTCAAGGAAGAACAGGCGAAGAAGTTGTTTGTTGCTTTGTTCCAACTACTCCCAACCCTACGTCTGGTTTTATAATCATAGTTCCACGTAAAGATATTACTGTTTTGGATATGGAGGTGGATGAGGCACTCAAGATGATAATTTCTTTGGGGGTTGTAATTCCACCGTGGAATAGTGTCGAGGAAGCGGAGCTTTCAATTAAAGCATCTAATGACTCAGCTTGATAAGCAGGCGCACAGTACGTAACATTTATTTTTTTTTCATAGGTTTATATTCAAATGATGATGCGTAGCCACTATTGCGGAGAAATCAATGAATCTCATATTAAAGAAGATATTGAGATCTGTGGCTGGGTTCATCGACGTCGAGATCATGGGGGCGTCATATTTATTGATCTTCGCGATCGCGAAGGCTTACTTCAAATCGTTTTTGATCCAGAACAGGCTAAAATTTTTGCTCTAGCAGAACGAATTCGATCAGAGTATGTATTAAGAGTAAAAGGTGCTGTAAGGCCTCGTCCTGAGGGCACTGTTAATAAAAATATGCGCACGGGCCAAGTAGAAGTATTAGCCCTTGAGTTGAAAATCCTTAATAAATCTAAAACACCACCTTTTCATCATGATGAGTTAGCTAATGAAGAAATAAGACTTAAACATCGATATTTAGATCTTCGTCGAGAAAAAATGCTAGAAAATCTAACATTACGCCACAAAGTAACAATGGCTATGCGCGATTATCTTGATGGCAACGGATTTATTGATGTTGAAACACCTATGTTAACAAAAGCAACACCAGAGGGTGCTAGAGATTATATCGTTCCAAGTCGAACGCATCCTGGAAAGTTTTTTGCATTACCTCAATCTCCACAGATATTTAAACAGCTGCTCATGATGTCTGGTCTTGATCGTTACTATCAAATAGTACGTTGTTTTAGGGATGAAGATTTACGTGCCGATCGACAACCAGAATTCACTCAGCTTGATATTGAAATGAGTTTTGTTGATGAAGATGAGGTGATGTCCACTATGGAAAATATGATTCGTTTTCTTTTTAAAAAGACAATGAATGTTGAATTACCAGATCAATTTCAAAAATTAAAATATGCTGAAGCTATGCATCGTTTTGGAACTGACAAACCAGATCTGAGGATTAATCTTGAACTGGTTGAAGTATCAGATCTCATGAAAGAAGTAGAGTTTAAGGTATTCTCCTTACCAGCATTAGATCCAGAGAGTCGCGTTGCAGCATTATGCATTCCTAATGGCTCATCAATGAGCCGTAAACTCATCGATGAATACACAGAATACGTTGCTCTTTTTGGTGCAAAAGGGCTGGCTTACATAAAAATAATTGATATTGATTTAGGTATTGAGGGGCTGCAATCTCCAATACTTAAATTTTTACCTGATGAGGTAATTAGAAAAATTATTGAGCGAACAGGTGCTAAAACAGGAGATTTGATTTTCTTTGGTGCAGATAAAGCACAAATAGTAAACGATTCTTTGGGTGCTTTAAGAGTTAAAGTCGCAAAAGACTTAAATTTGATTAGTGAGGGTTGGAAGCCACTTTGGGTTGTAGATTTTCCAATGTTTGAAAAAGACTCAGCTAATGATAGATGGACTTCATTACATCATCCTTTTACAGCACCTAGTGAAGATGATCCAAAAGCTTTGCGTGCAAACCCTGAGCAGTCTCTATCCAAAGCTTATGATATGGTCTTAAATGGATCCGAGATTGGCGGTGGTTCAATCAGAATTCATGATCAAAA
>MDTG01228393.1_pt1 | contig 12275 bp, 11 predicted proteins | sample 811421 | NCBI WGS metagenome assembly MDTG01 (sample SAMN05326645, study PRJNA326480) | marine metagenome | isolation source: seawater | place: Pacific Ocean: South East | collected 2011
TAGCTCACATACTCAGTAAATCGAACCCAACCGCTAAGATTATCATAATTGATCCAAAGCCCTTATTCTCCAAGATGTCTTTGTTTCGTGAAGCTTGGCGCAAATACTATAAGGGGATGATTGAGATGAATTCGGACGTAGATATGTCCAAATTCGAAGTTGATCCAGAAGCTATGACCATTAAACTGAATGATGACATTATTAAAGTGGATGTGGCGAATATTATACCTGACCAAAAAGCTGGGATAATAGCACAGATGGCTGGTGTGACCCAACAAGGTTGGGCTCCGGTACACGCTCATGATATGAGATCAAAGTTAGATGATAATATCTACGTTCTGGGTGACGCAGCAGAGCAAGGGGATATGCCCAAATCTAGCTTTGCAGCAAATTCACAGGCTAAGGTTTGTGCAGAGGCTGTTTTGGCTCGTCTTTTGGACCGTGAGCAAAACATACCGATTTTTGCGAACACTTGTTGGTCTCTTCTCGCACCTGGAGATACGGTAAAAATTGGGGGGACCTATCAAGCGACTGAGGAAGGAATAAAGCGCGTTAATGGCTTTAGCTCAAAGCGTAAGGAAGATTTGGCTCGGCGTAATAAAAACCATGCAGAATCGCTTGATTGGTATAATTCTATTATTTTAGATATGTTTGGATAGGTTTTGGGATTAAGTTTGTGAGAATTTTTTTAATATTAATAGCGATGATATTTTTTGGCACATATTCATCAGCCAACGAGGTGTCTAAATTTGTAGGAGTATGGGAAGGTAGCTCTGAGACTCCGATCTATACTAAATTAGTTTTAGATGCAGACCAAAAATTAACTTATTGTGAAGTGTCAAGTTGCAGACAAGTAAATTGTTTTGAGATGGCTTATTCCGGCTCTCTTGATAGCACCTTTTATTACTCGAGCGATTTTGGAAAATACAAATTCACGCGTATTTCTACCGATGAGTTCGAAGCTTCGTTTACTCACATGCTAGGGGATGTGTCGAAGGCATATTATGAACCTGAATAAATTGAACCTTTAGCTTAGCCTTTCAAGAACTTCTTCCGCTGTCAACTACGGCACTTGGTCCCTTGCTTGGATTTAAAATTCACTAATGAGAAACGCCTAGATTTTATTTCAATGGTTAAAACATAATTTTGAATCTTTAAAGACGAGAGCCTGCTAGCGTTGTTCTTGAGTCTTCAGGACCCTCAGCGGGCTCCCACAATTCAGCAATGACCCTTTTGATCAACTATATTTGTGGAAAACTCCGTATTATTAACCTTGAGAAGTCACGCTTTTGTAAAACAGTTTTCTGTGTACTATCCAAGACGGTTAGAGGCTCGTGTATCCGCCGTCAACTGGAACAATCGCACCAGTCATGTAAGAAGAAGCGGTAGAAGAAAGGAAAAGAATTACGGACGCCACTTCTGAAGGTTCACCGCAACGGCCCATCGGTGTCATGTCTAACCAGACATCAAAAAGTTCAGGCCGCGAACGCATCTCTAAAGTCATTTCCGTACCGATATAGCCGGGAGCAATAGCATTAATGCGAACCCCAGTTTTGGCCCATTCAACAGCTAGTGCGCGCGTGATTTGATGGACCGCGCCTTTCGAAGCCATATAAGATGATGCAAATTGTGGCCTATTGACAATGTTTCCTGACATGGAGCCCATGTTCACTATAGATCCGCGTCCTGCCTCGACCATTCCTTTTCCAAACTCGCGACAACACCAGAAAGTGCCGTTCACGTTGACATCCATGACCCGACACCAATCTTCATCACTGACTTCTGTGGCTGAGTGCAGATGAGCAATTCCAGCTGAGTTGACCAAAATATCGATAGGGCCAGAACTTTCTTTAATTTCGGCTGCAACATCGGCAACTGCTTTTGGGTCCGTTACATCAAGAACTCTCACTGAAACTTTTAGCCCCTCGTCAATCAGGCGAGAACGGATAGTCTCTAGTTTGGCCAAATTTACATCGAGCAATTCCAATCGGGCCCCGCAGCTACCTAGTGCCTGAGCCGCTGCAAGGCCGATGCCACTAGCTCCACCAGTTATTACAGCTGACTTCCCACTAAGGTCCATTATCCTTCTATAGTCCAAAGCTTCTCCTTTTATTGACCTCAGTGTTACGCGATCGCTTTTACTCGCGTCAATAGCCCCTCTTGAAGATAGTTCTCCAATACAAACCATCCTGTTTACTCGACATATTTTATTGCAAGGGAGACCTGGATATTTTGCCAGTACCTTTTGATGCGGGTTATATTGGCGGGGCGCTCTCAAAAAAATTGACGGGGCCAAAGCTATTGACATGACAACTGCCAGATTTAATGCCAAAACTGATTGCGTAAGTTCTGATTTGAAGTTGGAATTCTTTCGTGATCTGCTTGAATTCGAGCAATTGCGAAGATTTATAGACTGACTCTTTACGAACAGTGCTATGTTAACGCTATCTGGTTTCTAATTATTATCTTGGACCGCTTTTGGGACCACTTTGTCGAAATTAGCTCAAAAATAATCAGCCTCGCAGGGCTTCCATCCCTTGCGAAGGGGCACTTAGTTCGCATATCAAGCAGCCATGAGCGATGAGACGCATCAGAAACTCCCCAGATACGTCTTCAGACGCCTCAACGGTTCTTAGAGCTAAATACAAAAGCCAAATGTGTAATGTGATCTCAAGTTAACGGATCAACTCGAATTTTGTGACGTCGACCATGCCACGGTCCGTGATTTTCAGTGCAGGAATCACAGGCAGGGCGAGAAAAGCGAGTTGCAAAAAAGGCTCATTCAGGGTTATGCCAAGAGATACAGCAGCGGCGCGCAAGTTTTTGAGTTCTGTACGCACCTGTTCAAATGGCAAAAGGCTCATCAGGCCAGCGACAGGCAAGGCAAGCTCCGCCAAGATCGCACCGCACTGGGCAACTACAAAACCTCCTTCGATCTCTGACAGGCGGTTGGTGGCGAAAGCCATATCGTCATAATCCATTCCCACGCAAGCGATGTTATGATGGTCATGACAAACGGTTGAGGCGATGGCACCAGCCTGCAAGCCAAAGCCGCGCACAAAACCTGTAGCAATATTGCCGTTCTTGCCATGCCTCTCCACTACTACTATGCGCGCCAGATCGCGGGCCGGATCAGGATGTTTGTCACCATCGCGTATTAGAATCGTCTCGTGTAAATGCTCGGTGATGATCTTGCCTTCTATGATGCCAATCACATCGGTGTCTTCGCGGTTGGTGGTGGTGCGGAAATCCTGAGCGCGTACCTTTGGGGCCTTCACTGAGTTGCGCGCCACGGGTGCCACGCTACACCGCGCGGCAAATGCGGCATCGCTGACCTGTATGCCGCCTGCTAGCACCATCTCGACTGTGCATGCCTGCAGGTCCGATAGCGCCACGATATCGGCTCTCTTGCCTGGCGAGATCTGGCCGCGATCTTTTAGGCCAAAGGCCTCAGCCCCCGAAAGTGAGGCTGCGCGGTAGGCGGCAAGAGGCGGGGTACCGAGCCGAATCAGCTCGGCCACCATGAAATTAAGATGGCCTTCTTCCGCGATATCCAACGGATTTCGGTCATCGGTACACAGGCACATGTAAGGTGCAGTGGTTTGGCTCAGCAGCGGTTGTAGAGCATGGAGATCCTTGCTGACAGACCCTTCACGGATCAGGATACGTAATCCCTTTTGTAGTTTCTCTAGGGCCTCTTCTGCTGTTGTAGCTTCGTGCTCGGTGCGGATACCCGCACTTGCATATGCATTGAGGTCACGTCCGGACAGTAACGGGCAATGTCCGTCAATATGGCCAAACTCAAACAGCTTAAGCTTGGCCGTTGCGACCGGATCGCAGTGGATCACGCCGGGGTAGTTCATAAACTCCGCAAGCCCGATGCCAGAAGGGTGACCCATCAACGGTACGAGGTCTACGGCGTCAATCTGTGCGCCTGCAGTTTCCATTTCGGTCGATGGAACACAGGAGGATAGCTGGACGCGGATATCCATCAGTGTGTGCTGGCTGGCTTCCTGGAAGTAGCGGATGCCATCTGGACCGATGACATTGGCAATCTCATGCGGATCGCAAATTGCGGTGGTAACACCCAGAGGCGTGACGCAACGGTCAAATTCAAACGGGGTGACCAGCGAGGATTCTATGTGTAGATGCGTATCGATGAAGCCCGGCACCAACGTTTGGCCATTCACATCGATTTGAGCCTCGCTCTCGTAGTCTGCTCCAATACCAACAATGATGTCTCCACAAATCGCGACATCACCTTCGATCATCGTGTTGGTCACCAGATCCCAAACGATACCACCCCGCAACACCAAGTCAGCAGGCGCATCCCCGCGTCCCTGGGCAATTCGGGTTTCCAGATCACTCATTTCTTTACTCCGTTGTTGTCATGCCAAGCCGCCGCAAATCCCGGTAATCCACAATCAGCAACGCTAAATATATAATTGAACGCGCCTGAATTTAGCATCCATGTGCTTGCTGTATTTAACAACATCAGTGGCGAAAATCACGGCTATCTTGCGTTCAATTTTTTCAAATGACATGGACCATACTAGGTATACTATTGCGAACAGAATTACATAGTATCGGCATAGGGTCTAGGTTAAGCGTGAGTGTTTCGCCCCACCAGAAAAGCCGAAGCATAAAACAGGGGAGTAGGCAGTGTGTTCCATGTAGTCTGATTCAAACAGACGGACGTAAATGATAAAAACTTAACGTTGATAAATTATGAAATGGCAATTTACTACTCAGCGGATTATGATTAAAATTATTTAGGAAAAGAGGTAGTAAAAATGATCTCAGATCAAGTTCACAATGTACTGACGACAGGTATAGGTCATATAGGGTGTGCTTCGTCGTCGATGCGGCCATTTCATGCTGATACCCTTGGCATTTGCTGTGATCGACAAAACAGTAAACTTGTTTGTTGTCTTAACAAAGCATCGAGTAAGCAGTTCATAGAAAATCTGAATTTGGGTTCACGGGTTAGCTTATTCGTAGGTATTATCAGCCATGAAGCTTATAATCTAAAAGGTGATGTAATTGATCTCCGAGACGTGAATGACCATGAAATTGAAACCTGTGATGAATTGAGAAAGCGGATATATGGTCTTTATGGTGAATTAGGAATTCCTGAAAATTTAGCTGACAGGTACTGGTTAAAAAAGCCCAATTTTGCCGTAGTTTTTTCAGTAGATAAAGTTTTTGTCCAGACGCCTGGCCCCGAAGCAGGTAAGCAGATTTAATTTTTGGAGAAATTTCATGATTACTGATAAGCACCTACCCGCACTTCAAGGTATGTTCCCAAGTTGGATTACCACCTCCTCCAATGCTGGTGAACCGAATACAACAGTGATATCCCAAATATGGCATGTCAGCGAAACTGAAGTTGCTCTATCTTTTCAATTTTTTAACAAAACAAAAAATAATATAAGTGAAAATCCATATGCTTTCGCTACAATCACAAATCCTGAGTCGTTTGATATGTACACACTTGAATTGCAGTATAGCAGAACTGAGAATGAAGGCGATCTTTTTGACGAAATGGATATGAAACTTGAGGCAATCGCCTCGATGAGCGGAATGTCAGGCATTTTTGAATTAAAAGGTGCTGATATTTATAATGTTTTGTCAATCTCTAAGAATAATTAATAAGAAGATTTTATAAGTTCGAATTTGAGTAATCATAGAACGAGTTTGAGGGTGCGAGCAGATGAGTAAAAGTGAGATTGAAACGCTTACTTACCAGCTGGAACGCCGAAATAAAGAAATTGAAATCATTGAGAAAGTTGCTTCACAAATCAACAAGACTTTAAATTCGGATGCTATCGCTAAAACAATGTTGATTAGCATGGAAGCGTATTTCAATTTCAAACATTCAATGATCCTTCTGCTTGATAGCTCTGAAAGCGTTTTGAAGGTAATAGCCACCCACGGGTATAAAGACGAAGGCAAAGGCGCTGAGGTAAAGATTGGTGTCGGAGTAATAGGGATGGTTGCCAAGAAAAAAAAAATGATGCGCATGGCAAATATGGGCGCGCAAAAACAATATATGCAGGCTATCAAACAACAAATTAAACCATCAGACGACGGAAGAGTTGTAGAGGAAATTAGCCTTCCAGGACTAAACAATGCTGAAAGTCAGGTAGCAATACCAATGTTGATGGAGGACGAATTAATTGGTGTATTTTCGGTAGAGAGCGATCAAGTAAATATTTTTGACAAGTCTGATGAATTAATAATTAAAATACTTGCAAACCAAACAGCCAGTGCTCTTCAAAATGCAAAGCTATATCAGCTAGAGCAACAGCGTTTGCTAGAACTGGATAAAGCACACATTGAGCTTGCTGATCTGAACACTAATCTTGAAAGGAAAGTTGCTGATCGAACTGAAGAATTAGTATCTCTCTCTGAAAAGTTAGCGAAGTATTTTTCTCCACAGGTTTATGACTCGATTTTTTCAGGAGAACTGGATGTAAAAATTCAGACGCAGCGCAAAGCACTTACTGTTTTCTTTTGTGACCTTCAAGGTTTTACACAACTTACCGAAAGGCTGGAGCCCGAGGTCCTAACTGAGCTTTTGACTCAATATCTCACGGAAATGTCTAAGATAGTAATTCGTTGGGGCGGAACTATTGATAAATTTATTGGGGATGCAATTCTCGTATTTTTCGGCGATCCAGATACCAAAGGAAATAAAGAGGACGCAGTGGCCTGTGTTTCGATGGCTTTAGAGATGTTGGAGAAACTGGAGTTATTAAGGGAGATGTGGCGTGAAAAAGGCTTAGCCAGATCCCTTAATGCCAGGATGGGTATTCATTCAGGCGTATGTACAGTTGGAAATTTTGGATCTGAGGACAGGTTGGACTACACCGTTATTGGTAACGGTGTGAACCTTGCATCAAGGCTTGAGTCGAATTCGGAAGCAAATAAAATTTTAATTTCTGAAGACACTTATCTCTTAATTAAAGAGGAAATAAAATGCATCAAAAAGCAAGAAATCTCAGTCAAAGGAATCTCTTATCCAATTCAAACCTATGAAGTATCAGGATTTTCTTCCAACAGCAGTCTCTATTCTTCAAAACTTGTCAAATCAATTCCAGGTTTGTCATTAACGTTTGATCCTAATGAAATAGAAGATACTGATAGGGCAATGAAATTAATTTCCGATTTGATGAGTCGTTTGGTATAAATTGATCCACCATTTTTTTTGATGGCTCCTTTCGAATAGAAATCACCATGCGATGCATCTAAAAGATTGTCCTAAGGTTTGTAATTATTTATGACTCAGAGCGTCCCAAACTGATCGTCTTCTCCTAAGAGTAATTGATAAGTTCTTCATTTGAAAACATGCCTTGTTTGAGATTTGCAATCTGAGTGAGAAACGTACTCGATTTAATCAGAAAAATGTGGCGTGTTGTTAAACTTTGGTTCTTTTTTCTACCGGTGCTGGAAGCTTGGTCTTAAATTCGCAAATGAAAGGAAAAAGCTGCCTTTTTTAGGTCAAGGATCGCTTTGGGACCGCTTTTCTCAAATTTGATATCTATAATGCATTGAAAATAAATAGATTTGATAAAGTTCGATTACCTCTCCTGGGCGCCAAAAATGAAGTCTAACGCATAAACCCCTTAAAAGACGCCTATCGCTGGAATTGAGTTTCTGCAACAGGCGTAATCTGGTCTACGGCTCGGTCTACGATTGCTAGGGGCGAGTGGTAAGCCACCCTATCGCGGTATCGTGAATAAGCCTGACCCACGATCAACATTTGATAATCGCCAAGTTGACGGTTTTGATTATGCGGGGGATGAGGCTGGGTGTGTATCTACGAGGTTTTAATAACCGGTTTAGTATTCCTCTTTCTCGTAGAAGAAGAGAATAATTTAGGGAATATAGCCCAATCCGAAAAGTCGCCACAGAAATGCTAGTAGAAATTTGCCAAACTCGAAGGCACAGATGCCCAAGCAAAAACGGCGCAAAGGGCGTCATTCGCATCCAATTCATCTATGTTGGAAATAGTGCCATGGCTCTGCAAAGCGCACATACGCCATCGGAAAATATAGAGGATGATTAGTTCAAAAATCCTTCATATACTCAGGGAGTAAAATTTACATCGTTGGATATAAGGAGTTCCGATCAAAATGGAAAATTCTGCGTTATTGACCTGCCATTGTGGCGCTGTTGAGATAAATCTGACACTTCCAAACGGGATTGAAAATATCGCACGATGTTCTTGCTCTATTTGTAGCAGAAAATACTGCGCTATTACGAATTTAGAACTAGAAAAATTAGAAGTAGTGAAAGGTAAAGATAATCTTAAAGAGTATAGCTTTCATACACATATTTCAAAACATTGGTTTTGCTCGATTTGTGGCATTCACACACACCATCATTCTCGGATGAGCCCGACAAAATATGCAGTCAATTTGGCATGTATAGAGGGCATAAAAATTGAAGACTATGCAGATGCTCCTTGGTTTGATGGCCGGGAACATCCAAAGGATCAAAGTAATGAAAAAGAATTGTAAAAAACGAAGCGGTTAATTTCTGAGTTGAAGTAAATGAACTATCTATGTTGAAAATAGTGTAATGGCTATGAGTAGCGCACATACGCCCTGGAAAAGCAAAGAGGATTAAAAGGAAGAGGCCAATTATGAAGAATATAGTTACATTGGAAGAAGCAAATGCCTCTGCAAAATATCGTCCAGAAAAGGACGTATGGGTCAATAGATTAATTATGGGTCAGCATCAGGAACTTAACTGGGCAAGATTTGAACCCGGTAGTAAATATCCAATGCACTCACACCCTTACGAACAGGTTAGCGTGGTTATTAAGGGACGTATGAAGCTGACTGTTGGCGAAGAAGTAAGAGAGGTCGGTCCTGGAGATATGTGGCATTCATCGGCTGACGTACCTCACGGCGGAGATATACTTGGTAATGAGCCAGTTATATTTATAGATGTTTACTCGCCGGCTAGCGAAGGACACGATGGATCAGTAACATATTACGAGTAGCACTCGTTAGATAATCCCATTGCTAGCACAACTGAGGCAAGGTGCCATGTGGTGTCTCTGGGTTTATAATTTAAATCAGCGGCATCTTCGGCTATAGCCATTTAGAGAACAGCTTGAGGACAGCGGCTGGGTCTCCGGTGAGAAGATCTGGCCGCCTTTATTTTGAGGAGATTATGATGTTTATTGCAATGAATAGATTTAAGATTGTACCTGGTTCGGAAGAGGCTTTTGAAAATATATGGCGTGATCGTGATAGCCATCTGGACGGCGTGCCAGGTTTTAAAAACTTCAACTTGGTTCGGGGTGCTACGCATGACGATCATACGCTGTATGCCTCACATAGCACATGGGGTTCAGAGGAAGACTTCAAGAATTGGACGAAGTCAGAAGCTTTCCGGCAAGCACACAAAGGGGCTGGAGACACAAAGGGCATCTATTTGGGGCACCCCATTTTTGAAGGATTTACCATAGTATTGTAAAAGTCTGGCTTTAACTCGCCAGCAAATTGATAAAATAAACGTCATTCATAGCGACCTCAAAGAAGTAGTCGCTCAAAGTAACCATTTTGATTTTAAACTTCACCACTTGGCTTTTTAAAAGCATCTTACAGTTGACTACAGCAATATGAGTGCCACCTCGATACAAACTAAAAAAGGTAACGTGATCTTCGGTAAACTTTTTCTTTCGGAAGAGAATATGAAGGGTAGGGATTGCGAAGTGAGTAAAAATCATGCTTACGCAATCTCTATCCGTTGCCCCCTAAAAGCACCGATCTTTAAATGAACTCGGATCATGAATATTGACGGTTCACGGTGGATTTCTGCAACAGCATTAGGCTATAGTTTCTGAGAATAAATGGCCAAGGGAGCCGGTATTTTGGACAGTGAAGTCGTAATAGTTGGAGGCGGACCGTTTGGGTTAATGCTTGCTATAGAGCTTGGTCGCCGAAACGTAAACACTTTGCTTTATGACGCTAAAAATGGCACGGCATATAATCCGCAGGCTAACGCAACCCAAGCTCGCACGATGGAATATTTTCGACGGCTTGGTATCGCCAATGAAATCCGTGCCCTAGGAATGCCTGCAGACTACCCTACCGACATTGCCTATTTTACAAGATACGGCCATCACGAACTGGGGCGCTTCGAGTTACCCGCATCCGGCAAGGCAAATGCCCTTGTACGCTCAAATCAGGGGTCATGGACAGCTTCAGAAGCGCCGCATCGAATTAGTCAAAAATTTGTTGAGCCAGTGCTGCGCCGCCTTGCTGAAACCTACGACCCGGTAACGATAAATTTTGGCTGGACAATGACGGAATTCAAGGAAGGAGCCAGAGGCATCTCGGCTATTTTTGAGCAACCGGAAACTGGCGTGATCCATAATCTCGATGCTGCCTATTTAATTGGTGCGGATGGCGCGCGAAGCATGGTGCGTAAACAACTTGGCTATTCACTACAAGGCGAATACGGTGAGGAACGGCATTTTTTTGGTGGCAGAATGTATGCCGTCTATTTGCGATGCCCAGAATTCTACGAGGTTGTCGGCAAGCAACCTGCGTGGATGAACTGGACATTTAATGATAATAGACGTGCTTTGATGGCGGCTGTAGATGGAAAGGGCGAATTTGCCTTCCACACCCAGCTGAGAAGCGATGAAGATGAGTCGACGATAACAGATGAGCGCGCAGCCGACCTGTTCCGTGAGGCATGCGGCATGACGATTGATTGTGAGGTCCTGTCCCATATGGGGTGGACAGCCGGTCATTCTCTTGTCGCCGACCATTTTGTTTCAGACCGGGTGATCATTGGTGGCGATGCGGCGCATCTTTTCACGCCGGCTGGAGGGCTCGGATACAACACAGCGGTCGAAGATGCGGTAAATTTGGGATGGAAACTTGCGGCTGTTCTCAAGGGCCAAGGTGGGTACGGTTTGATTGAAAGCTATGAGTTTGAACGCCAAAAAGTGGCACTTCGAAATACTAGCTATGCAAGCGGCTTTGCGGACTCAGTTGGCAATTTCATTCCGGAAGACAATCTAGAAGACAGCACTGAAACCGGTGAGCTGCTCAGGACCGCAGCCGGTGAATATTTGGTGGAACATGCAAAACGCGAATTCAATATTCCTGGGATTACGTTCGGTGCCCGCTATGACGGATCACCGGTCCTCCCCAAAACGGATGAAGCGCTACCACTAGATCAGGCTAATTTCTATCAAGCCTCCGGCATTCCAGGTGGCAGACCACCCCACTGGTGGCTTGCTGCCGATGATTCGCTCTTTGACCATTTCGGAGATGAGTGGACCTTGTTGAGCTTTGATGAAGAGAGAGAGGCCAAGGCAACAATCCTTGAAGAAGCCGCAAGACGAGAAATTGCTGTATTAGATCTAGTCTTTAAAAGTCATGACATTCGCCAACTTTATGGGGCGGGCATGGTTCTGATCCGGCCTGACCAGATTATCGGGTGGCGTGGCTCTGAATGTGCAAACCCAGTTGAATTGTGGCAGCTGCTCATGGGCCAGCCTGTGTCGTGCTAACTATCTGTAGCCCATAGGACGTCTTTTTTGGAGCGATGATATTTATGTCATCGCTGATCTCAAAGCGCATCAGGTCTTCTGCGATGATAATCGAGCCTTTATAGAATTCTTCTGTTCTGGCTTTGATATCTTCAAGCTGTACAGTTGGGAATCCGGGGCGAGAAGGTGTCACGATGTGAATAAGCGCCGCTATCTTGGGTCTAGCAATAGAAAATATCTCTCCAGCCTGTTGCGGTGTGGTGTGGTGCTGGAGGATGTCTGCTATCTCGGGAAATTTGAGGAGTGACGCATCCGCAGCACCAACTGAGTGAAAAAACAGATCGGCATCAGTGGCGATCTTGGCCACTGAGCGGTCATTGTTTGAGTCGCCCCCGATTACGATTGACCGTCCAGCATAGTCGATCCGATATCCCCAATTGGGCTTTATAAACTTTCCGTGGAATGTTTCAAAAGAAGTAACTTTGAGCCCACTCTGATTAAGAAGGACCCCGCAATCCGAATGCGAAGCCACCTCTATATGTGTTCCTTCCAAAGGTAGTTTCTGGTCGACAACCCTCATCCGTATGTCGTCTGCAAACGCTATGCGGTGGCCGTCTATGAGCGCCTGCACCCCAGTTGGCCCCGCGACTTTGAGAGGTTTGCTTCGTCCGCCCCCGGCCGGCAACCAAGAACCAAGCCAGAAATCTGCAAAGCCAACTGTGTGATCCGAATGATAATGTGTGAAAAATAA